>JAESGM010000444.1_pt1 | contig 33511 bp, 28 predicted proteins | sample 9269721 | NCBI WGS metagenome assembly JAESGM01 (sample SAMN15720920, study PRJNA650825) | algae metagenome | isolation source: Komarekiella atlantica HA4396-MV6 and co-occurring heterotrophs from... | place: USA: Theobald House, Kauai, HI | collected 2009-07-29
GGTCTCAAACTCCGAGATAGCCGTGGAGCTTGTCGATATTGGCGTCGAGTTCGGCGTTCGGGATCATGTCGATCACCTTGCCCTGTTCGACGACATAATGCCGGTCGGCGACCGTGGCGGCGAAGCGGAAATTCTGCTCGACCAGCACGATGGTGTAGCCCTCCTGCTTGAGCTTGCGGATCGTCGCGCCGATCTGGTCGATGATCACGGGGGCGAGCCCCTCGGTCGGCTCGTCCAGCAAAAGCAGATGCGCGCCGGTGCGCAGGATGCGGCCGATCGCCAGCATCTGCTGCTCGCCGCCCGAGAGCTTGTTGCCCTGGCTCTTCAGCCGCTCCCTGATGTTGGGGAAGAGCTCGAAGATCTGCGGCAGGGTGAGCCCGCCGGGCCGGACCTGCGGCGGCAGCAGCAGATTTTCCTCGACGCTGAGCGAGGCGTAGATGCCGCGCTCCTCGGGCACATAGCCGATGCCGAGCCGCGCGATCGTCCGCGAGGGCAGCGCGATCGTCTCCTGGCCCTCGACCACCACGGAGCCCTTGCGTTTGCCGATCACGCCCATGATCGACTTCAGCGTCGTGGTCTTGCCTGCGCCGTTGCGGCCGAGCAGGGTCACTACCTCGCCCTCGCGCACGTCGAGATCGACGCCATGCAGGACATGGCTCTCGCCATACCAGGCCTCGAGCCCGCGCACGCTGAGCAGCGGGGCCGCGCCGGCGGCCGCGGCCGGCTTGCCCATGGTCGCCTCAGTGAGCATGGCCTACTCCTGAGCCGATATAGGCCTCGATCACGCGCGGATCCTTGGAGACGGCGGCATAGTCGCCCTCGGCCAGCACCTGCCCGCGCGCCAGAACCGTGATCGTGTCCGACAGCGAGGCGACGACCGAAAGATTATGCTCGACCATCAGGATGGTGCGGTTGACCGCGACCTTCCGGATCAGAGCCTCGATGCGCTCGACATCCTCGCGGCCCATGCCGGCCATCGGCTCGTCGAGCAGCATCATCTCGGGGTCGAGCGCCAGCGTCGTCGCGATTTCGAGCGCGCGCTTGCGGCCATAGGACAATTCCACCGCCGGCAGGTCCGCGAAGGCGGAGAGGCCGACCGCATCGACCAGACGCAGCGCCTCCTCGTCGAGCGGAGCCAGCACCGATTCCGAGCGCCAGAAATCGAAAGAGTCGCCGCGTTTGCGCTGCAGCGCGATGCGGACATTGGTCTTGACCGAGAGCTGCGGGAACACCGCGGAGATCTGGAAGGACCGCACCAACCCGAGCCTTGCGATCTCGGCGGGTTTTTCGCGCGTGATGTCGCGGCCGTTATAGACGATCGCGCCCTTGCTGGGGCTGAGGAATTTGGTCAGCAGGTTGAAGCAGGTCGTCTTGCCCGCGCCGTTGGGGCCGATCAGCGCATGGATGGACCCGCGCCGGACCTTGAGGTCGACGCCGTTCACGGCCGTGAAGCCGCCGAAATCCTTGGTCAGGCCGGACGTCGACAAAATCGTATCGTCAGCCATGGCGAAAGCCGCAAGCCGTCATCGCATTCTTCTTTTTGTGTTCGTTCCCTCGTGAGCGCAATGCTGCACTGCGCCCGTTGCGGGTGTCAACGCCGCCTCTCCGGAGGGCAGGCGGGCGCTTCGACGGCAATCGCGCGATCGGAACGACATCTTCTTAATGAACCTGAACGGCGCTGCTTTACACTAAGGGAAGTTCGGGCGAAAATGCGCTTCTGCATTTCGTACATTGCGCCGGGCCTGCTGGAAGCGCCTGCCTCCCTTTGCGTCAGATCGGGAAGCGGCGGAATGATGGGGATCAACATGCGCGCGACCATGTCGTCTATGCTCGCCGCGGCTCGCGCAAGCGTGACCGCGCTCGTGGTTGTGTTCCTCGCCGCGCTGGCGACCGGCCAGGCAACCGCCGCGCCGGAAGAGCGCCGCGTCGCGCTCGTCATCGGCAACGGCGCCTATACCAGCGTGCCCCCGCTCGCCAACCCGACACGCGACGCCAGGGCGATGGCCGCGGCGCTGAAGCGGCTCGGCTTCGAGGTCGTCGAAGGCTACGACCTCTCCATGGACGCGATGCGGACGACGGTACGCGACTTCGCGACCAGTCTCGACGGAGCCAAGGCCGGTCTCGTCTTCTATGCCGGCCATGGCATCGCGGTCGGCGACGAGAACTATCTTCTTCCGGTGGATGCGGCGCTGAAATCGGAGGCCGATCTCGATTTCCGGGCGGTCAACGTTCATCTCATCCTGCGCCAGATGCAGCGCGACGAGCGGGTCAACATCGTGATCCTCGACGCCTGCCGGGACAACCCCTTCACCTCGCAGCTCGCGAGCCGCTCCCGCTCGGTCTATCGCGGCCTGAGCGCGATCGAGACGCAGTCGGCGTCGGGCATCCTGATCGCCTTCGCCACCGATCCGCGCTCGGTCGCGCTCGATGGCGAGCGCGACGGCAACAGCCCCTTCACCGCCGCGCTGCTCAAGCATATCGAGACCAGCGAGGTCTCGATCACGACCGTGATGGACCGCGTGCGCGCCGATGTCTGGGAGGCGACCGGCCGCAAGCAGAAGCCCTGGACGAATTCCTCGATCATCGGCGAGTTCAGGATGAACCCGTCAGTCAAGATATCGTCGGCCGATGCGACCATCAGCATCTCACCCCCGTCCCTGCCGGCGGCCCCGGTCGGGCTCGACCGGAGCCAGCTGGACATCAAGATGTGGGAGGCTGCCGACCGCGGCAATTCGGCAGCCGATTTCAGGGCCTATCTCGACGCCTTTCCAAATGGTCAGTTCGCGACCTTCGCGCGCAACCGCCTGGCCAGGCTGCAGGAGCCGGCCGCGCCGCCCGCACCTGCAGCGGCGACCGCGCCGGTGGCCGTCGCGGCCGTCGCGGCGGCGGCTGTCGGGGCCGGAGCGGCGACGGTCGCGGCGCGCGTCGCCTCGCCGGACGAGGCGCTGAAGAGCGAGGTCGGCTCGGCGCAGACCGAAGCAGCGATGAAGCTCAACGCCAAGGCCCGCCGCGAACTGCAGACGCGGCTGCGGGCGAGCGGCTTCAAGCCCGGGCCTCTCTCGGGCAATTTCGGGGCGAGCCAGCGCAAGGCCCTGCGCGATTGGCAGGCCTCGCGCGGCATCCCCGCGACGGGCTTCCTCACCGCCATGCAGGCGACCGCCTTGAACGTCCAGAGCGAGCAGGCCTATCGCAAGCTGCTCGCCGCCGAGCAGCCTGCGCCGAAGGCCGCGCCCGCGCGCCGGCAGCGCGAGGCCGTCGAGCCGGCAGAGACCCGCCGGGTCCGCGCGCGCCCGGTCGAGCGCGAAAGCGTCTACGAATATGGCGCCGCGCCGCCGCCCTATCGGGGTCGGGTGCGCGAACGGCCGCTGCCCGACGACGGCGGAGCCGGGGCGAGCGCGGTCGGCCAGATCATCGGCGGCGCGATCTTCGGCGGGATCACCGGCATACGGCGCAGATAGGCCGCGGCGACCGCAGGCCAATCAATCGGTCAACGCGGCTGCGAACACGGCCGCGATGTCGCGCAGCCTCGTCTCGTAAAGGGCGTGAGACAGGCCCGTTGCAGGCTTCGCTCCCCCCGCCGCACGCATCAGCGTCGCGACGAAGGCGGGCTTTGACAACCCGCTGCGGGCGAAGCTGATCGCGCCTTGCGCTTCCGCCGCCTCGATCAGCGCGGTGACGTGGCGTGCGAAGATCGCCTCGAACGCCTCGACCTCGGCCCCGGCGATGCTCACCATGACGGTCTTGAGTTCGACGAGATGCTCGCCAGATCCGAAACAGGCATAGCCCGTGCCGTAATGGGCATCGAGCAGCGCGGCGAGCCGGTCCGGGAAGGGCGAGGACGTCGCCATCACCGCCGCGCAACGCGCCTCGACGCGGCGGCCGATAAGCGCCAGCATGGCCCGGAAAACGTCGTCCTTGCCCTTGAAATGCAGATAGAGCGTCGCCTTGGCGAGCCCCGCCTCACGGGCGATGTCGTCCATCGAGGAGCGCTTGAAACCATAGCGCGCGAAACGCCGCAGCGCCGCCTCCGCGATCTGGTCGATGCGCGTCGTCGCCTCGTCCGGCGCCGTCATGGAACAATCGCGACAATCAGCCATTCTCGATCTTGACGAATTCCAGAGTTTGAGCGACAATCCTCACTAGACTAAAATTGTCTAGACAGTCCATTTTGGCTGCGCCGGAGTGAGCCTGCTGGCATCGGTTATGTCAGATCGGCCGGTCGAAATCGACCCGTCATTCCGCAGCGCAGCCACGCATCGACGACACCGTCATCAGCGATTTTCTGCAAACCCGAGCCGCAAGCGAGGCAACCATGGCCCATATGATCAAGGTCAACGGAGCGACGCACAGCGTCGACATCGACGACGACACGCCGCTCCTCTGGGCGCTGCGCGACAATCTCGGCCTGACGGGGACGAAGTTCGGCTGCGGCGTCGCGCAATGCGGCGCCTGCACCGTCTATGTCGACGGCAAGCCGATGCGCTCCTGCGTCACCCCGGTCTCCGCGCTGGAGGGCCGCGAGGTCACCACGATCGAGGCGATCTCGGGCCGCGAGGCCGACGCCGTGCAGAAGGCCTGGACCGACGGCGACGTGCCGCAATGCGGCTATTGCCAGTCCGGCCAGGTGATGAGCGCCGTCGCGCTCCTCAAGGAGATCAAAAAGCCGACGGACCGCGACATCGACCTCGCCATGAACGGCAATATCTGCCGCTGCGCGACCTATGCCCGCATCCGTTCGGCGATCCATACCGCCGCCCGCACGCTGGAGGGCTGACCATGACCGCTCACGACATGACCCTCTCCCGCCGCTCGCTCCTTATGGGAGCCGGCGCGCTCGTCATCGGCGTCAGCCTGCCGCGCGGGGCGAAAGCCCAGTCCGGCGCGGCGCAAGCCTTCCGTCCCGCCGGCGGCGCGGCGGCCTTCGCACCCAACGCCTTCGTGCGCATCGCGGCGGACGACAGCATCACCGTGCTGGTCAAGCATATCGAGTTCGGCCAAGGCCCGTTCACGGGTCTCGCCACCCTCGTCGCCGAGGAGATGGACGCCGACTGGTCGCAGATGCGCGCCGAGCATTCGCCGGCCGACGTCAAGCTCTACGCCAACCTCGCCTTCGGCGTGCAGGGCACCGGCGGCTCGACCGCGATCGCCAATTCCTGGGAGCAGATGCGCAAGGCCGGCGCGACCGCGCGCGCCATGCTGGTGCAGGCCGCAGCCGATTCCTGGCAGGTGCCGGCCGCCGAGATCACCATCGAGAAAGGCGTGATGAAGCACGCCTCCGGGAAGCAGAGCGGATTCGGGGCCTTTGCCGAAGCGGCATCGAAGCTGCAGGCTCCAGCCGATGCCCCGCTGAAGCAGGCCGCCAACTACCGGCTGATCGGCAAGGAGGGCGTGGTCAAGCGCCTCGATTCCGCCGACAAGGCGCGTGGCAAGACCCAGTTCGCCATCGACATCAGTGCGCCCGACATGCTGACCGTCGTCGTCGCGCGGCCGCCGCGCTTCGGCGGCAAGGTCGGCAGCTTCGACGGCTCGGCCGCGCTGAAGGTGAAGGGCGTCGTCGACGTCAAGGAGATCGGCTCCGGCGTCGCGGTCTTCGCCAACGGCATGTGGCCGGCGATCAAGGGCCGCGAGGCGCTGAAGGTCAGCTGGGACGAGAGCGCGGCGGAAAAGCGCGGCAGCCGCGAGCTGATTGCCGAATACCGCGCGCTCGCCCGCACGCCCGGCAAGAGCGCCGGCAAGCATGGCGATGCGGAGGCCGTGCTGGCCAAGGCCGACCGGGTCATCGAGGCGGAATACGTCTTCCCCTATCTGGCGCATGCGCCGATGGAACCGCTCGACGGCTATCTGGAATGGAACGCGCAAGGCGCGATCGCCCGCTTCGGCAGCCAGTTCCAGACCACCGAGCACCAGACCATCGCCACCATCCTCGGGCTGCCGCCCGAGAAGGTGCAGCTCGAGACCATGCTGGCCGGCGGCTCCTTCGGCCGGCGCGCGCAGGTCAGCCAGCATCTGGCGGCCGAGCTCGCCATGTGCGCCAAGGCGATCGGCCCCAACCGCCCGGTCAAGCTGGTCTGGACCCGCGAGGACGATCTGGCCGGCGGTTACTATCGCCCGCTCTTCCTGCATCGCATGCGCGGCGCGGTGAAGGACGGCAGGATCACGGCCTGGACCAACAGCATCGTCGGTCAGTCCTTCTTCCTCGGCACGCCCTTCGAGGCGATGACCGTGAAGGACGGCATCGACGCGGTGATGGTCGAGGGTGCGGCCGAACTGCCCTATGAGATCGCCGATTTCGCCTGCGAGGTCCATGTGCCCAAGGTCGGCGTGCCGACCCTGTGGTGGCGCTCGGTCGGCCACACCCACACCGCCTACGCCGTCGAGGCCTTCGTCGATGAACTGCTGCAGGCGGCGGGTCAGGACCCCGTCGCAGGCCGTCTCGCCATGATGGGCAAGGAGCCGCGGCTCGCCGGCGTGCTCAGGGCCGTCGCGGAGCTGGCGCAGTGGAAGGGACCCGACGCCGGCAATGGCCGCATGCGCGGCGTGGCTGCCGTCGAGAGCTTCGGCTCCTTCGTCGCCCAGATCGCCGAGGTCTCGTTCGAGGGCGGCGAGCCAAAGGTCCACAAGGTCTGGTGCGCGGTCGATTGCGGCGTCGCCGTCAACCCCGACATCATCCGCGCCCAGATGGAGGGCGGCATCGGCTTCGGGCTCGGGCATGCGCTCTATGGCGAGATCACGCTGGATCAGGGCCGGCCGGTGCAGGCCAATTTCGACACCTATCGCTCGCTGCGCATCCACGAAATGCCGGCCGTCGAGGTGACGATCGTGGCATCGACGGAAAAGCCGACCGGCGTCGGCGAACCCGGCGTGCCGCCTATCGGGCCGGCGGTCGCCAATGCGCTGGCCCGCTTCGGCCAGATGCGGCCGAGGCAGTTGCCGATGGTGGGAGGGAGCGTCTGATGATGATACGCAATCTCGCTCTCGCGGCAGCCGCCGCTCTGGTGCTCGGCCTCGGCGGCACGGCGCTGACGCTCGCTCAGACGACGCCTACGCCCCCCGCCGCTTTGCGCGGCCCGTCGAGCTTTGCCGGCATCGCCGACCGAAACGCCCGCTCGGTCGCGCTGTTCGCCGAGATCGGCAAGGTTTTGACCCATCCGCGCTGCGTCAACTGCCATCCGGCGACCGAGCGCCCGCGCCAGACCGATGCGATGACCCTGCATCAGCCTCTGGTCGTACGCGGCAAGGACGGTCACGGCGCGCCGGGCATGGAATGCACCACCTGCCACGGCAAGCAGAACGTCGATTACGGCCGGGTGCCCGGCGATCCGCACTGGGCGCTCGCCCCGGCCTCGATGGCCTGGGAGGGCAAGTCGCTCAAGGACATCTGCGAGCAGGTGAAGGACACCAGCCGCAATGGCGGCAAGGACATGGCCGCGCTCATCAAGCACGTCACCTCCGACTCGCTCGTGCTCTGGGGCTGGAACCCGGGCCCCGGGCGCACGCCCGCCCCCGGCACGCCGGCCCAGTTCGGCGCGCTGATGCAGGCCTGGGCGGATACCGGCGCGGCCTGCCCGGCCCAGTGAGCCGACCAGCGGAATCCCGCTTCTTGCTGCGAAGCGGGATTCCGGTCGCCTCCCGTCGCGACTCCATGTTGCAACCGCACCATGGGCTCGGCTAGTGCTGTAGGCACGGCACTTCCGATCCCAGCGGCAAAGGCAATGCGATGTCGAAGAAGGTTTTTCCCGACGCCAAGGCGGCGCTCGCAGGCGCGATCAAGGACGGCATGACGATCATGGCCGGAGGTTTCGGCCTCTGCGGCATCCCCGACATGCTGATCGAGGCGGTGCGCGAGAGCGGCGCGAAGGACCTGACCTTCGTCTCCAACAATGCCGGCATCGATGGTGCGGGACTTGGCATCCTGCTGGAGACCCGCCAGATCCGGAAGATGATCTCGTCTTATGTCGGCGAGAACAAGCTCTTCGCCCAGCAGTACCTCGCAGGCGAGCTCGAGCTCGAATTCACGCCGCAGGGCACGCTGGCCGAGCGCATCCGCGCCGGCGGGGCGGGCATCCCGGCCTTCTTCACCAAGACCGGCGTCGGCACGCTGGTCGCCGAGGGCAAGGAAGAGCGCGTCTTCGACGGCGAGCGCTACATCATGGAGCGCGGCCTCTTCGCCGACATCTCGCTGGTCCATGCCTGGAAGGGCGACACCGAGGGCAACCTCGTCTACCGCAAGACCGCCCGCAACTTTAACCCGATGATGGCCTCGGCCTCGCGCATGACCATCGCCCAGGTCGAGCATCTGGTGCCGGCCGGCGAGATCGATCCCGACCACATGCATACGCCCGGCATCTTCGTGAAGCGCATCGTCCACGTCGCCAACGCGGCCAAGCGCATCGAGCAGCGCACCGTCCGCAAGCGCGCGGCCTGAGGAGCAGACATCATGGCATGGACACGCGAACAGATGGCCGCCCGCGCAGCCAGGGAACTCAAGGACGGATTTTACGTCAATCTCGGCATCGGCATCCCGACTCTGGTGTCGAACTACATCCCCGAGGGCATGTCGGTTCAGCTCCAGTCCGAAAACGGCATGCTCGGCATGGGCCCCTTCCCCTATGAGGGCGAGGAGGACCCCGACCTGATCAACGCCGGCAAGCAGACAATCACCGAACTGAACACCACGAGCTATTTCTCCTCGGCCGACTCGTTCGGCATGATCCGCGGCGGCCATATCGACCTGTCGATCCTGGGCGCCATGCAGGTCGCGGAGAATGGCGACCTCGCCAACTGGATGATCCCCGGCAAGGTCGTGAAGGGCATGGGCGGCGCGATGGACCTCGTCGCCGGCGTCAAGAAGGTCGTCGTGGTGATGGAGCACGTCGCCAAGAACAAGGACGGCTCGGAATCGCCCAAGCTGCTCAAGGCCTGCGACCTGCCGCTGACCGGCGCCGCCGTCGTCGACATGGTGATCACCGACCTCGGCGTGTTCTCGATCGACGAGAATGGCGGCGGCATGAGCCTGATCGAGCTTGCCGAGGGCGTCACGCTCGACGAGATCGCGGCCCGGACGGAAGCGGCCTATACGGTCGCCGTCTAGCCTGTCTGCCAGATCTGCTTCAGAGACGCGGGCGGAGCGGCGCGCAAATCGAGCCGCGCGCTGACAGCCGGCTCGGGACGGAGCGTGGCGAATCCGCGCAACGATCGCTGCCATGGCGCGCCGCTCGCGGCTCCCGCGCTCGCCCTGCCTCGCCGAAGGTGGCGTAAGCCTGACGCTGCCAGCCGGCATGGCGGCCTGTCATTCATGCGTTCCGGGATTGCACAGCGACGCGGTTTCGGGACAAAGATGAACGACTTGTTTCGACATCGCCGTCATCGAGGCCAAACGTTTGAACCCGCAACGCGACCCGAACGATCGGCGACTTTCCGGCCCAACCTGTCCTGTTCCCTCCCGTTTCCCTACGGAAGCCTCGCATGCGTCTTCCGCGCCGGCGTTCGGGAGCCTGCATGCCTGAGGCCGTCATCCCGATCCTGCGGACCTTCCCGCTGTTCACCGAGGCGAGGGAAGCCACGCTCAGGACGCTCGTTCCCAATTGCGTGTTCCAGTCCTATTCGGCGGGCATCGAGATCAACCGCCATGGCGAGCCGCCGCGCTTCGTGCATTGCCTCCGCACGGGCTCCGTCGAGGCCTGGAGCCGGATCAACGCCTCGGAGACGATCCTGCTCGCGGTCGAGGCTCCGGTGGTGTTCGAGGTCGCGACCGCCGTGCGCGGCTCGCCCTCGCCGGTTTCGCTGATCACGCGCGAAGCCTCCGAATCGCTGGCGATCGAAACCGCCGCCTTCCTGCGGGCGCTGCGCGAGGACGCCGCCCTGTGCTACGCGGCGCTCGAGCACTCCTCGCGCAGCAACCTCCTCCTGATAGACCGGCTGCTCGACCAGAAGCTGCGGACCGCCGAACAGCGCCTCGGCCAATGGATCCTGCTGCAGCTCTCGCGCAGCCAGGACAAGAGCGTCGTCCGCATGACCTATTCGAAGCGCGCTCTGGCGCTCGAACTCGGCATGACGCCGGCCAATCTGTCGCGACTGTTCAACGTGCTGCGCGAACACGGCGTCGATGTCGACGGCAAGACGATGGCGATCACCGACTTCGAGAAGCTGCGGACGCTGGCGGAAGGCTGAAGGCGTCTCAGTTTCGCTCGGCGAAGGCGAGCTTCAGCCCGAGCGCGCCGAACGCTCCGGCGAAAAGCCGCCGCATCCAGGCCATGATGGCGGGGCGCGAGATGACGTGGCGACGCATCGCGGCGGCAAATACGCCGTAGGCGGCGAAGACGACGAAGGTCGCAGCCATGAAGACCGCGCTGAGCTCCAGCATGCGCGCGAGCGCGTCGGGTTGGCCGGCGCTGACGAATTGCGGCAGGAAGGCGAAGAAGAAGATCGAGAGTTTTGGATTGAGGATGTTGATCAGCACCCCGGAGACGATGACCTGCCGGGCCGAGCGCGGCGCGGCCGTCTCGTCCACCCGCAGCGCGCCGTTCTCGCGCAGGGTCGCCCAGGCCATGTAGAGCAGATAGGCGACGCCGAGATATTTCAGCACCTGGAAGGCCAGCGCGCTGGCGTGCAGCAGCGCCGCCAGCCCGGTGATCGCGGCCGCCATATGCGGGATGATGCCGAGCGTGCAGGCGAAGGCGGCGATCAGGCTGGCGCGCGCGCCATGCGACAGACCGGCCGCGATGGTGAACAGCGCGCCCGCCCCCGGCGAAGCCACCACGATCAGCGTCGTGAGCAGGAATTCGGGACTCATGCGGCTTCCGGACGCGCGTATCGATGCGTCGACGTTAGAGAAGGATGCGGAAGTGGCGCGCCCGACACGATTCGAACGTGTGACCTTTGCCTTCGGAGGGCAACGCTCTATCCAGCTGAGCTACGGGCGCAATCCGTGAGTGGTGGATAGCCGATCGGCGGGCTGTCGGCAACGAGGGATTTTCGCAGCCCGTCGGGTGGTCGCGGCGCGATCCTGCGGGCGACATGGCGACGACGGGCTCGCCGCTTCGCGGCAGCGCTGCGCCGTTAACGTCCTCTTGGGCCATGCCGGGTGATTCTGATGGCCCGATTCGCTCGAGCGTTCAGTGCCATGGGTCAAGTCCTGCAGTTCCGCCTTCCCGCCGTCGACAGCGAGGACGCCCTCCCCGAGATCGATATCGTCACGGCGGTCGAGGTCGCGCTTCGCGATCTCGCCGACATCGCGCCCTTCGTCACGCTCGCCTCGGCGCGCGCGCAGCTCTTCGCCTGCCGCGAGGTGCTGCAGGCCGGGCTGAACGCCGCGCTCGAGCCGGCCTGACGTTTTCCTGTCCGCAATTTCGGAACCGCGAAAACCGGCCGGCGTTTCTTCCCGGACCATATCCGACAGGGAGAGGCGCAATGCCGCGCGGAGACAAGTCGGCCTATACCGACAAGCAGAAGCGCAAGGCCGCACACATTGCCGAGGGCTATGTCGAGCAGGGCCGGCCGGAAGACGAAGCCGAGGCGATCGCCTGGGCGACCGTCAACAAGGAGAGCGGCGGCGGCAACTTGTCGGGTTCCGGGCGCGGCAAGCCCGACAGCAAGGTCTCGGCCAGGCGCGGAGGCGCGATCGGTGGGCCGAAGGGCGGCAAGGCGTCCGCCGCGCGCACGCCCGAGCAGCGCTCGGCCTCGGCCAAAAAGGCGGCCGAGACACGCAAGCGCAACGCCCGCTGATTCAAAACCCTGCCGCCTGCGCGCCTGGCGAGGCGGCGTCAGCCGCCGATGTTGAACGCCGCCAGCGCCGCCATGTTGACGATGTCGGAATCCTTCGAGCCCAGCGGCACGATCTGCACCGGCTTGTCGAGGCCGACGATCAGCGGGCCGATCACGGTCGAGCCGCCGAGCTCCTGCAGCATCTTGGTCGAGATCGAGGCCGAGTGGAACGCCGGCATCACCAGCACGTTGGCCGGCCCGGTCAGGCGGCAGAACGGATACTGGGTCATCAGGTCGCGGTTGAGCGCGACGTCGGCGGCCATCTCGCCGTCATACTCGAAATCGACGCGCTGGCCGTCGAGGATCTTCACCGCCTCGCGGACCTTCTCCGAGCGCTCGCCGGGCGGATGGCCGAAGCTCGAAAAGGCCAGCATCGCGACCTTGGGCTCGTAGCCCAGCCGACGCGCCACGCCCGCGGCCTCGATCGCGATCTCCGACAGTTGCTGCGCTGTCGGCATCTCGGTGATCGCGGTGTCGGCGACAAGCACGGTTCGGTCGCGCGAGAGCACGATCGAGACGCCGATCAGGCGGTGGCCCGGCCGGTCGTCGATGACGCGGCGGACCTCCTCCAGCGCGATGGAGTAGTTGCGGGTGACGCCGGTGACCATGGCGTCGGCGTCGCCGAGCGCCACCATCGCCGCTGCGAAATGGTTGCGGTCCTGGTTGATCAGGCGCTGGCAGTCGCGAAACAGGTACCCGTGCCGCTGCAGCCGCTCGTAGAGATACTGGGCATAGGCCGCGTTGCGGTGCGAGAGGCGCGCATTGGCGATGGTGATGCCCCTGGCCGCGAGATCGACGCCTAGCCCGGCCGCGGTCTCGTTGATGCGCTCCTCGCGGCCGACGAGGATGGCGTGGCCGAGTTCCTGGCCGACGAAGGACATCGCGGCGCGGATCACCTGCTCCTCCTCGCCCTCGGCGAAGACGACGCGCTTGGGATAGCGCCTGACCCGCTCGAAGATGCGGTTCAGCGTGCCCGCGACCGGGTCTCGCCGCGCCGAAAGCTGGGCCTTGTAGGCGGGAATGTCGACGATCGGCTTGCCGGCGACGCCGGTCTCCATCGCGGCCTTCGCCACCGCCACGGGCACGACATGGATCAGCCTCGGGTCGAACGGCACCGGGATGATGTAGTCGCGGCCGTAGCGCGGGCGGGCGCCCTGATAGGCGGCGGCGACCTCGTCGGGCACGTCCTCGCGCGCCAGCATGGCGAGCGCCTCCGCCGCGGCGATCTTCATCTCCATGTTGATGGTAGTGGCGCGGCAGTCGAGCGCACCCCGGAAGATGAAGGGGAAGCCCAATACGTTGTTGACCTGGTTGGGATAGTCGGAGCGGCCCGTCGCCATGATGGCGTCGTCGCGGACGGCCGCGACCTCCTCGGGCGTGATCTCGGGATCGGGATTGGCCATGGCGAAGATGATCGGGTTCGGGGCCATGGAGGCGACCATGGCCGGCGTCACCGCGCCTTTCTGCGACAGGCCGAAGAAGGCGTCGGCCCCGTCCATCGCGTCACTGAGCGTGCGCCGGTCGGTGATCACGGCGTGGCCCGACTTCCACTGGTTCATGCCTTCGCCGCGGCCCTGGTAGATCACGCCCTTGGTGTCGCAGAGGATGACGTTGTCAGGCTTGAAACCGATCGCCTTGAGCAGTTCGGTGCAGGCGATCGAGGCCGCGCCGGCGCCGTTGATGACGAGACGGGTCGTCGTCACGTCGCGGTTGGTCAGGTCGAGCGCGTTGATCAGGCCGGCGGCGGCGATGATCGCGGTGCCGTGCTGGTCGTCATGGAAGACCGGAATGTCCATCAGCTCGCGCAGGCGCTGCTCGATGATGAAGCAGTCCGGCGCCTTGATGTCCTCCAGATTGATGCCGCCGAAGGAGGGCCCGAGATAGCGCACCGCTTCGATGAACTTGTCGGCGTCCTCGGTGTCGATCTCGAGGTCGATCGAATCGACGTCGGCGAAGCGTTTGAACAGGACGGCTTTGCCCTCCATCACCGGCTTGGAGGCGAGCGCGCCGAGATTGCCCAGGCCGAGGATAGCGGTGCCGTTAGTGATGACCGCGACGAGATTCGCGCGCGCTGTGTAGTCGTAGGCGCGGGTCGGATCCTCGGCGATCGCCAGCACCGGCACCGCGACGCCCGGCGAATAGGCCAGCGACAGGTCGCGCTGCGTCGCCATGGGAACGGTGGCGACGATCTCGAGCTTGCCGGGGCGTCCCTCCGAGTGAAACAACAGGGCTTCCTGGTCGGTGAAGATGGGGCGGGCGCGTCGGATCGGCGGCTGGTCTGACATGGGGATTGTTCTTTTGAGCGTTTCCTGAAGGACGCGGACCATAGGCAAGCGCCAGCGCGCTCACAAGGCGTGCCGGCAGCGGGAGGGCTTGTATTTTCCGAACGGCGCGCGGGCTTTCGCCGGCGTCGGCCCAGTCAGAGCCGGCCGCGCACGCTCTGGACGAAATCGCCGACATAGCGGTCGAGCGCCACGGTCTGGGTCTCGACCCGTCCGGCGGCCTCGACGACGCGCGTCGCGGCCGTGCCCGTCAGCCGCGCCTCGTCACCGACCGTGCCGACGCTGGCGGTGACGGCGCTGGTGCTGCCGGCCACGGCCTGGGCGTCGGCGGCGATGGTCGAGGCGATGTCGGCCTGGCGCGCGACGACGCCGGCGATGATGCCCGAGGTCTGCTCGATCGTCGTCATCGTGCCCTCGATATGGGCGACGGCGTCCGACGCCATGGTCGCCGCGCCGCGAATGTCCTGCAGCGTATCGGCGATGTCGCGCGTCGCCTTCTGGGTCTGCTCGGCGAGGTTCTTGACCTCGCCCGCGACCACCGCGAAACCCCGGCCCGCGGCGCCCGCGCGCGCGGCCTCGATCGTCGCGTTCAGCGCGAGCAGATTGGTGCGTGCGGCGATGTCCTCGATGAAATCGAGCACCGCGCTGACCTTGTCGGCGGCGTCGACCAGCCCCGTGACGTCGCGGCGGGTGCTGCGGACATAGCGGGCTGCCTCGCGCGCCGTCTCGTCGGCATGGGCGGTCTGACGGGTGAGCTCGCGGATCGAGGCCTCGATCTCCTCGGCCGCGACGGCGACGCTGCCGACCCGGTGGGAGGCGCTTTCGGCCTGCCTCGTGGCCTCGATCGCGCGCGACGTCGTCTTGTCGGCGCTGCCGGCCATGGCTCCCGCCGCCTCGTGCATCGCCCGCACGGATTGCCCGACCTCGGCGAGCGCCTTGCCGACGGTCACCTCCAGCTGCTGCGCCAGCGCTTCCAGCGCCGTCTTGCGGTCGTCCTCGATGTCGCGCCGCCGGTCGTCGAGGGTGCGTTCCGCCGTGACGTCGGTCAGGATGCCGTCCCACGAGATCGAGCCGTCCGGCAGATGGCGTGCGGCGGCGTCGGTCCGCAGCCAGACCATGGAGCCGTCGTCGCGCCGGTGTCGCGCCTCGAAGCGCCAGGGAGCGAGCGAGCGTTCCCGCGCCAGTTGCGCATTCGCCTGCGTAAGCCTTTCGCGATCCTCCGGCAGCATCCAGCGCAGCCAGCTTGCCGGGTCGCGCTCGACCTGCTCGCGCGTGACGTCGAGCATCTTCTCGATGCCTGTGCTGGCGAACCTGTAGGCGATCGTTCCATCGGGCCGGACGATCTTCTGGTAGAGCACGCCGGGCGTGTTGGCGGTGAACGCCTCAAGCCGCTGCATCGCCTCGACGCGGTCGCGGTCGCTGCAGATGATGAAGCCGACGAAGATCGACGCGAGCGCGCTGATGACGACGCCGGTCGGCAGGGCGGAGGATGTCGCGAGCCGCCAGGCGAGCGCCGTGTCGGTGAGCAGGCCCAAGGTCAGGACTGGCGTCAGGCCGACGACAGCGCCCAGCGCGAGAAGGTGGCCGAACCGGATCGAGCGGTTGCCGCGCTTCAGCCAGCCGAGATAGGCAAGGCCGATCAGCGTCGACAGCAGGATGCCGACGATCCCGGCCAGCGCGCCCGCGCCGCCGATCCAGAAGCGCAGGCCGCCCAGGCCCACGAAGGTGATCGCCGCCGTGACCGGCCCGCCCAGCGGCGCTGCAAGCACCGCCACGACATTGCGCGAATCGAGAAAGACGCCCGGCGCGACGAGAAAAGGGTCGAGCATGCTGGCGCTGCCGCCGGTCACGAAGATCAGGCCGATCACGATCTGTCTCAGCAAATGGCGGTTTCCAAGCCGCTGCGAGGCAAGCGGCACCAGCACGGCCGCGATCAGCAGGTAGGACAGGCTTCGCAGCAGTTCGAAGATCATGATGCGCGCAACCGAAGGCCGGACAGGATGGGACTGCGTTCGCCGCAGCTTGCCTCGATCGCCGTTGATAAATCATAAAGCTTGACGAATTCCCCGCGGTTTCCCGGTCTCCGCCGCGCGTCGCGGTTTGCAAGCCCATGCCCACCCGCTAGCTTGCGCCGCGCATGCCGACCCCGACCCAGCTTTCCCCTGCTCCTCCTGCGACCGGCCCCGCGATGCGGGACGACGCCGGCCGCGTCACGCCGATGATGGCGCAGTATATCGAGATCAAGGCCGCCAATCCCGGCAGCCTGCTGTTCTACCGGATGGGCGATTTCTACGAATTGTTCTTCACGGACGCCGAGATCGCCTCGCGCACGCTCGGCATCGTTTTGACCAAGCGCGGCAAGCATCTGGGCGAGGACATCGCCATGTGCGGCGTGCCGGTCGAGCGCGCCGACGACTATCTCCAGCGCCTGATCGCGGCCGGCCACCGCGTCGCCGTCTGCGAGCAGACCGAGGACCCCGCCGAGGCGAAGAAGCGCGGCGCAAAATCCGTGGTGAAGCGCGATGTGGTGCGCCTCGTCACGCCCGGCACCATCACCGAGGAGCGCCTGCTCGAGCCCGGACGCGCCAGCCTGCTCGTCGCGGTCGCGCGTCGCCGCCTGAGCGACCAGACCGCGCTCTACGGGCTTGCCGCCATCGATATTTCGACCGGCCGTTTCAGCGTGATCGAGGTGGCCCAAGACCGGCTGGCGATCGAGTTCGCCCGGCTTGAGCCGCGCGAGATCGTCTGCCCCGACGCGATCCACGAGGATCCCGAGCTGAAGTCCTTCTGGCGCGAGATCGCCATTCCGGTGACGCCGTTGGCGCGCGAGGGGCTCGACGCGACATCGGCCGAGCGCCGCCTGCGCGAATTCTTCGGCGTCGCGACGCTGGACGCCTTCGGGGCCTTCACCCGCGCCGAGATCGCGGCCGCGGGCGCGGCGCTCGCCTATGTCGAGCGCACCCAGTTCGGCGCGAGGCCGCCTTTGTCGCCGCCGGTGCGCGACGGCGGCGGCGAGGCGATGCTGATCGACGCGGCGACGCGGGCCAATCTCGAACTGACGCGCACCCTCTCGGGCGAGCGGGCGGGGAGCCTGCTCGCCACCATCGATCGCACGGTGACGCCGGGCGGCGCGCGCTTGCTCGCAGAGCGGCTGGCCGGCCCTCTGACCGGAATCACAGCGATCGGCGCGCGTCACGATGCGCTGGCCGCGCTCGTCGAGGACGCTGCCCTGCGCGACGATCTGCGCCAGGCGCTCGCGAAAGTGCCCGACATCGCGCGCGCGCTCTCGCGGCTGAGCCTGGATCGGGGCGGCCCGCGCGATCTCGCGGCGCTGGGCGCGGGCCTGGGCGCGGCCCGCCAGATCGCCGACCGGCTCGCGCGCCGCGCCGATCTGCCGGCGGCGCTTGCGGAGGCGGCCGGCGCGCTCGCAGCGAGCGACCCGGCCCTTCCCGTGCGCCTGACCGAGGCGCTGGCCGACGAATTGCCGCTGAACCGTCGCGACGGCCGCTTCGTGCGCGAAGGGCACGATCCCGCGCTCGACGAATTGCGGCTGCTGCAGGTCGACTCCCGCAAGGTGATCGCCCAGCTTCAGGCGCGCTACGTCGCCGAGACCGGCTGCCGGACGCTGCGCATCAAGCACAACTCCATGCTCGGCTATTTCGTCGAGGTTCCCCAGGCCGCCGGCGAGGATTTTCTGAAGGAGCCGTGGCGGGCCGTCTTCGTCCATCGCCAGACCATGTCGGATGCGATGCGCTTCTCCTCGGTCGAACTCGGCGGGCTCGAAGCGAAGATCGCCTCGGCCGCCGACCGGGCTCTGCGGCTCGAACTCGGCGTCTTCGCGGCGCTGAGCGAGGCGGTGCAAGGCCAGGCCGAGGCGATCAAGCGGGTCGCGCAGGCGCTGGCCGAGATCGATGTCTCCGCCGCATTGGCAGAGCTTGCCGCCAGCGAGGGTTGGCGTCGCCCGCGGATCGATGACGGCTCGGCCTTCGCGATCGCGGGCGGACGCCACCCCGTGGTCGAGGCGGCGCTGAAGCGCGACGGAAAACCCTTCGTCGCCAACGACACCCAACTCTCGCCGCCGCAGGCCGATGGCGGCGGGCGCATCTGCCTGATCACCGGTCCCAACATGGCCGGCAAATCGACCTTCCTGCGCCAGAACGCGCTGATCGCCGTGCTGGCGCAGATGGGCTCCTTCGTACCGGCGGCCAGCGCCCATATCGGCATCGTCGACCGGCTGTTCTCGCGCGTCGGCGCGGCCGACGACCTCGCGCGGGGCCGCTCGACCTTCATGGTCGAGATGGTCGAGACCGCCGCGATCCTCAATCAGGCCGGCCCGCGCGCGCTCGTCATCCTCGACGAGATCGGGCGCGGCACGGCGACCTTCGACGGCCTGTCGATCGCTTGGGCCGCGATCGAGCATCTCCACGAGATCAACCGCTGCCGGGGCCTGTTCGCGACGCATTACCACGAGCTGACCGCGCTCGGAGACCGGCTGGCGCGCGTGACGAACGCAACCGTGCGCGTCACCGAATGGAACGGCGAGGTCATCTTCCTGCACGAGGTCGTGCCCGGCGCGGCCGATCGCTCCTACGGCATCCAGGTCGCCAAGCTGGCGGGGCTGCCGCCGGCGGTGGTGGAGCGGGCTCGCGCCATCCTGGGCGAACTGGAAAAGACCGAGCGCGAAAAGCCGGTCGCCTCGCTGGTGGACGATCTGCCGCTCTTTTCCGCTCCGGTCAGGCGGGCCGCGCCTCCGGCTGCTGCCGTATTGGTCGAAGATCCGCTGCGTCTTGCGCTCGGCGCGCTGGATCTCGACGAGATGACGCCGCGCGCTGCGCTGGAGGCGCTCTATCGGTTGAAGGGGCTGGAGTAGGGCCGGCTCAACCCAGCACGGCCCAAGCCAGCAGCGCCGCGATCGCCCACAGCGCCCAGTTGCCCCAGCGGTTGCGCTGCGCCTCGGCGCGGCCGATCGCTGCGATGGAGCGCTCGTCCAGCGCAAAGCCGTGGCGCGAGCTCTCTTCGAGCTGGCCCAGCACGCGCTCCGCCCGGCCGACGGTCTCCGGCAGCGACGCCAGGCTGAAGGCGAGCGAACGGGCGCCCCGACCCGCATCCTCGATCTTGCCGAGCGGGCCGAGATTGCGGGTGATCCAGTCGCGCACCACGGGCTCGGCGGTGGTCCACATGTCGAGATGCGGGTCGAGCGTGCGGGCCACGCCCTCGACCACGACCATGGTCTTCTGCAGCATGACGAGTTCGGTGCGCGTCGCCATGTCGAACAGGCCGGTGATCTCGAAGAGCAGCGTCAGCACCTTCGCCATCGAGATCTGGTCGGCGCTCTTGTCGTGGATCGGCTCGCCGACGGCGCGGATCGCCTGGGCGAAATCGGCGACCGCATGATGAGCCGGGACATAGCCGGCCTCGAAATGCACCTCCGCCACGCGGGTGTAGTCGCGGGTGATGAAGCCGAGCAGGATTTCGGCGAGGAAGCGTCTTTCCTTCGGTCCGAGCCGGCCCATGATGCCGCCATCGACGGCGACGAGCCTCCCTTGAGCATCCACGAACAGGTTTCCCGGATGCATGTCGGCATGGAAGAAGCCGTCGCGGATGGCGTGCTTCAGGAAGGACTGGATGACGGTCCTGCCGAGCGCCGGCAGATCGTGCCCCGCCGCGATCAGCGCGTCCGTGTCGGAGAGCCTGACGCCGTCGATCCACTCATCGACCAGCATCTCGCGCGCGGTGAGCTGCCAGTCGGGCTCCGGCACGCGGAAATCCGCATCGTTCTTCGTGTTCTCGGCGAACTCCGAGAGAGCGGCGGCCTCCAGCCGCAGATCCATCTCCATGGTGACGGAGCGCGCCAGCGTCTCGACCACGCCCGAAAAGCGCAGGCGGCGGGCCTCCGCCGAGCGGCTCTCGGCCAGCTCCGCGCCGAAGCGCATGGCTGCCAGATCGCGGTGAAACCGGTCGCGGATGCCGGGCCGCAGAACCTTGACCGCGACCTCGGAGCCGTCATGCAGGCGCGCCCGATGCACCTGCGCGATCGAGGCCGCCGCCACCGGCGGCCCGAACTCGGCGAAGATCGCCTCGACCGGCCGGCCATGCGCGGCCTCGATCGCGGCGCGCGCCTGATCCATCGGGAACGGGGCCATCCGGTCCTGCAACGCCGAGAGGTCGGCGGCGATCCTCATGCCGACGACGTCGGGCCGCGTCGCCAGGAACTGGCCGAACTTGACGTAGGACGGTCCGAGCCGCGTCAGCGCCGCCGCCAGCCGCGTGGCGGAGGAGCCCGCGCCCTTGCGCTCGATCAGCCGCCCGAGCCGGATCGCGCCGCGCGCCAGCGGCGGCAGCGCGGAGGGGTCGATCAAGGCGAGCGCGCCCTCGCGCGCCAGCACGAAGCCGACGCGGGCGGTCCGGGCGAGATGGAAGAGCGAGGAGATCATGCGAGTTGAGCCGGGCGGCCATATCCCACCGCCCTCATCCTGAGGAGCCGCGCAGCGGCGTCTCGAAGGATGCTCCAGATGTCTCCGGCGCGAACGGGAGCATCCTTCGAGACGCGCCCCTGCGGAGCGCTCCTCAGGATGAGGGCTGTGGGGTTGGCGGAATGAAGCCTCACAGCTTCCAGCCGGAATGCAGCGCCACGACCCCGCCGGTCATCGGCGTGAACGTCGCCCGGCGAAAGCCGGCATCCTCGATCATGCCGGCGAAGACGCGCGGCTTGGGAAACTTGCGGATCGATTCGACGAGATACTGGTAGGGCTCGGCCTCGCCGGTCACCATGCGCCCCATCGGCGGAATTACGTTGAAGGAATAGGCCTCGTAGATCGTGTCGAGCAGCGGCACGTCGACATGGCTGAATTCGAGGCAGAGGAACCGTCCGCCGCGCTTGAGCACGCGAAAGGCTTCGCTAAGCGCCGCGTCGATGCGCGGCACGTTGCGGATGCCGAACGCGATCGTATAGGCGTCGAAATGGTTGTCCGGCAGGCCGGCCAGTTCCTCGGCATTGCCCTGCACGAAGCGGATGCGCTCGTCGCCCGGAAAGCGCTTTTCGGCACGCTCGCGACCGACGCCGAGCATCTCGGCGTTGATGTCGAGCACGGTCACGTCGGTCCGGGGGCCCCCTGCCTCCAGAACGGCGAAGGCGACGTCGCCGGTGCCGCCGGCCACGTCGAGATGGCGGAAGGGCCGGTCCTTCGCGGCCTTCAGCGCGGTGATCAGCGCGTCCTTCCAGAGCCGGTGCAGGCCGGCCGACATCAGATCGTTCATCAGGTCGTAGCGGCCGGCGACCTTGTGGAAGACATCGTCGACCCTGGCCTGCTTCTCGGCCAGCGGCACGGTCTCGTAGCCGAAATGGGTGCTGTCTGAAGCTGCTGTCACGTGCGGGCCGCTCTTGTGCTTTGCTCAAGCGATGCATAGCCAAACGCGCGGGCCTTGTCGCGGCCCGTCTCGACGCAGGCTGAAGAGTGACTGAGCGATGCCCGAATTGCCCGAAGTCGAAACCGTCCGCCGAGGGCTGGAACCGGCCATGCTCGGCCAGGTTTTTTCGCGCATCCAGCAGAACCGGCCGGACCTGCGCTTCCCGCTGCCCGAGAACTTCGTCGCCCGGCTGACCGGGCGACGGATCGAGGCTTTGTCGCGGCGCGCGAAATATCTGATCGCCGATCTCGACGACGGGCAGGCGCTGATCATGCATCTGGGCATGAGCGGGCGCTTCGTCGTCGAGGCTCCGGGAACCCCGCCGGTCGAGCCCGGCGCCTATTACAACGAGATCGGCCGGCACCTGCAGCACGACCATGTGGTCTTCCATCTCGGGAGCGGCGCGCGCATCACCTATAACGACGTGCGCCGCTTCGGCTTCATGGACCTCGTCGCACGCGCCGATCTCGCCGGCTCGAAGCATTTCGCCGGCATGGGCATCGAGCCGCTGGGCAACGAGCTTTCGGGCGAGACGCTGGCGAAGCTGTTTGCCGGCAAGTTCGCGCCGCTAAAGGCGGCCCTGCTCGACCAGCGCCTTGTCGCGGGCTTAGGCAACATCTATGTCTGCGAGGCGCTGTTTCGCGCCGGCCTGCATCCGGAGGCCGAGGCAGGCTCGATCGCGACCGCCACGGGGCGTCCGCGCCCGGCGGCGCATGCGCTGGCGAAAATCATCCGCGAGGTGCTGGAGGAGGCGATCCTGTCGGGCGGCTCGACACTGCGCGACTTCGCCCATGCGGATGGCTCGCTCGGCTATTTCCAGCACCGCTTCAGGGTCTATGACCGCGAAGGCGAGCCCTGTACGGCGCCGGGCTGCGGCACGATTGTCAGCCGGCTGGTGCAGTCGGGCCGCTCGACCTTCCTTTGCGAAACCTGCCAGCCAAGACGGTGACGGCAGCGTCATTCGCGGCCCGCTCCGGTGATCCGGAGCGATTTTCGACGCCGGATGCATGGCTGTTCCTTGCGAGACATCGTCGGCGCGCGCGTTGTTGTTTGCTTCCTGAACCGCGACGCGCATTAATCGCTGAGGGTTGGCAAGGGGGCTGGACCATGAGCTTGAACGTGAACGGCCAGATCGTGGCCGACGACATCTTCGCCGCGACGAAGCTCGATCCGCATCGGCCGGTCTATCTCCTGGTCGGCGCGGTCGAGAAGATCGTGGTCAAGCGCGACAACACCACCCAGGAGAACGATCCGCGCAACATGGCCCATGCGCTGCGCAACATGAAGGCGATCGACCGCACCATGGCGACGCGGCAGTTGACGCCGGTCGAGCTCAGGGAGATCGCGAGCTTCATCGAGGGCGAGAAGCGCGACGGAGAGGCCTTCGGCGGCCAGGTCTCCCCCGATATTCTGGCGTTCGAGCAGGATCTGCGGGCCGCGGGCAGGGTGAGTTGGGTCAAGACGGCCTTCTTCGAGGGCCTGATCAATCTGGAAAGCGCGGCCGCGAAGGCGCGCGAACAGGGCAACAAAAGCGGGGTGAGGGCGATCGCGGCGGCATTGCGCGCGCCGGGCGGCCTCGAAAAGCTCGGCGCGATCCTGGCGGTCGACGCCTTCAACGGCAATGACGACCGGTTCGACTTCAGCGACCAGCCTGTCGTCAACGGCGGCCTGAACCGCCTGACCAACCCCGGCAACGTCGCCGTCTGCCTGCAGCACAACGTCATGCGGCCCGTCGGCATGGACGCCTATGCCGGAGCGGCCGAGTTCCGCTCCCTCGACCAGGCCGGCCAGCCCCCGCGCCGATGGTCCGGCTATCGCCTAAAGGACGACCAGCACGGCTGGCGGCAGCGCTTCTGCGAGGAGGTCGCGGCCGATATCGAGACGACATTGGGCCCGCGCAACCGCAAGCTCCTGTTCGTCGCGACCAACCGCCTGCCCAAGAACGCCGGCCAGCGGCTCGCCACCGGCATGGACCAGGGCATCGCCAAGCTGAAGGCCACGCTCCAGACCATCCGCGACCCGCGCCAGGCCCCGCCCGGCCTGATCGGCCGCATGGTGGCGCTGGGCTGGGCCAAGCCCGCCCCGCCGCCCGGCCTGCCGCCGCGCCGGTAGCTCGAACTCGGCCGTACATGGCGAGCACCGCCCATCGCGCCGTGCGGGGCTACGCATGGACCGCAGGGTCCAGCCTCGCTAAAGCTGCCTCAAGAGCATCCGGGAGGCCGCCATGGCTTATGAGACCATTCTCGTCGAGACGAAGGGCAAGGTCGGCGTCATCACGCTGAACCGCCCGCAGGCGCTCAACGCGCTGAACGGCCAGCTCATCGGCGAGGTCAATGCGGCGATCGACGGCTTCGAGACCGACGCCGGCATCGGCTGCATGGTCATCACCGGTTCGGAGAAGGCGTTCGCCGCCGGGGCCGACATCAAGGAGATGCAGAGCCGGACCTTCCCCGAAACCTATCTCGACGACCGCTTCGCCGACTGGGACCGCATCGGCCAGCGCCGCAAGCCGATCGTCGCGGCGGTGGCGGGCTTCGCGCTCGGCGGCGGCTGCGAGCTCGCGATGATGTGCGATTTCATCATCGCCGCCGACAACGCGAAATTCGGCCAGCCGGAGATCAATCTCGGCGTCATTCCCGGCGCGGGCGGCACGCAGCGCCTGACCAAGGCGATCGGCAAGGCCAAGGCGATGGACCTGTGCCTCACCGGCCGGATGATGGATGTCAACGAGGCCGAGCGCGCCGGGCTCGTCGCCCGCATCGTGCCGCTCGCCGACCTCATGACCGAGGCGATGAAGGCGGCCGACGGAATCGCCGCCAAGTCTCTGCCTTCGGTGGTGATGACCAAGGAGGCGGTCAACCGCGCCTTCGAGGTGACGCTGAACGAAGGCCTGCGCTTCGAGCGCCGCATCTTCTCGGCGCTGTTTGCGACCGAAGACCAGAAGGAGGGCATGGCCGCCTTCGTCGAGAAGCGGAAGCCGGAGTTCAAGAACCGCTGAGCGCGCCTTCGGTCGCCTGTCGTTCGGATGCGGCCTTCTCGGCGGCGGCCTTGGCCTTGAGCTTCCTCAACTGCCAGAGCTGATGGAAGCCGAAGCCGAGGCAGACCCCGAGCGTGATCGCCATTTCGGCCATGACCATGAATGTGGACGACATCGCGGCTCCTCCCGAGATCAGGGGCCGCGAATGGCCGACCGCTCGATCCGCCCCAGCCGCTCGAACATCTCGATCACGGTGCGGGTGCGGCCGCTGAGGTTCCACCACGGCACCTCGACGATACGGACGCTCCGGCGCGCCGGATGCGCCGTCCCGACGGCGGCGACGAGCCAGGCGTTGGCCGGCAGCGGCGGCAGGCCGAGCCTGGACGCGTCGGGCGGGCTCGCCAGCAGCGCGCGCGCAAGCAGGGCGAGCTTGCGACCCTTGGAGACGAAAGCGCGCCGCGAGACGGAATCGAAGCCGGCGCGGGCGACCTCATGGCCGATCTCGGCATAGATCAGCCGCGCCGCGCGGATGCCGGCGCGGCAGCCGGGCGGCAAATGGCCGATGCCCGAATCGGCGCGTGCATAGAGTCGCTCGGCCTCCGCCAGCAGCCGGGCGACCAGCCCGCCGAGCGCTGGTGTGAAGACCGGGTTGGCCAGAAAAGCATCCGGGTCGAGGCCGGCCTCGCGCAGCCAGGCGAGCGGCAGATAGAGCCGCCCCTTTCGGGCATCCTCGCCGACATCGCGGGCGATGTTGGTGAGTTGCATCGCCACGCCGAGATCGGCCGCGCGCGCCAGCACATCCGCCGAGCGCCGCTCCATGACCGTCGTCATCATCAGGCCGACCGAGCCCGCGACGCGGGCGGCATAGTCGCAGAGCTCGTCGAAGGTCTCGTAGCGGCGCGCCTGGGCGTCCCAGGCGAACCCTTCGATCAGCGCCAACGGCACGGCCTGCGGGAGAGCGAAACGCCGCACCGTGGCGGAAAAAGCGCGGTCGGCGGCGTGGTCCTGCGGCCGGCCGGCATAGGCTGCGGCGATCCGCGCCCGCAGCGCCGCGATGGTGGCCGCATCGCCCGGCCCATCGTCGATCGCGTCGTCGGCGAGCCGGCAAAAGGCGTAGAGCGCGGTCGCAGGCCCGCGCGTTTGGCGCGGCAGCAGCAGGGACGCCGCGTAGAAGGATTTCGAGCCCGCCTTGAGCAGGCGGTCGCAGGCGGCGAGATCGGCGGGGGCGGGCTCAGGCCAGTTCGGTCGCATGGGGCACCACCGTATCGAGGATTTTCGCCGAGGAGAGCACGCCGGGGAGCCCTGCGCCGGGATGCGTGCCCGCGCCGACCAGATAGAGCCGGTCGACCTCCTCGCTGAGGTTGTGCGGGCGGAACCAGGCGCTCTGGAGAAGGCGCGGTTCCAGCCCGAAGGCCGCGCCATGGACGGAGAGATAATCGTCGCGGAAATCGGGTGGCGTCATCAGCCGGGAGGTGACGATGCGCTCGCCCAAACCGGGCAAAAGCGTCGCCTCCAGCCGCTGCTGGATACGACGGCGGAACGGTTCGGCCTGGCGTTCCCAGTTCGTCGCGCCCTGCAGGTTCGGCACGGGGACGAGCGCATAGAAGGCGTCGCAGCACGGCGGCGCTAGCGTGGCGTCGGTCGCCGTGGGACGATGCAGATAGAGGCTGAAATCGTCGGACAGTGTCTTCTTCTCGAAGATGTCGTCGATCAGCCCGCGATAGCGCGGTCCGAACAGGATGCTGTGGTGCGGCACGTCCTCGTAGCGTTCGTTCGTGCCAAAATACCAGACCACGACGCTCATCGAGTAACGGGCGCGGGCGAGCTTCGCGTCGCTCCAGCGCTTGCGATGCCGGGCCGGCAGCAGCGTCCCATAAGTGTGGGCCGCGTCGGCATTCGAGACGACGATGTCGGCGGGAAGCGTCTCGCCGCTTGCCAGCCTGACGCCGGTCGCCGCTCCCGCTTCGACCGTGATCTCCGCGACCTCCGCGCGATAGCGTATCGCGCCGCCCTGCCCCTCGATCAGCCCGACCAGCCCCTCGACCAGCGCGCCGGTGCCGCCATGGGCGAAATGGACGCCAAATTTGCGTTCGAGATGGATCACGAGCGCATAGATCGCCGTCACCGCGAAAGGGTTCCCGCCGATGAAGAGCGGGTGGAAGCTCAGCGCCGTGCGCAGCCGCTCGTCGGTCACATGGCGTGCGGCGAGACCGTAGACGCTGCGGTCGGCGCGCAGCCTCGCCATGGCGGGCAGCGCCTTCAGCATGTCGGCGAGCGTGCTGAAGGGCACGTCCGACAATTGCTCGAAGCCGATCTTGTAGATCGCTTCCGCCTCCTTCAGGAAGGCCTCGTAGCCGGCGAGATCACCCGGCGCGAAGGCCGCGATCCGCGCCCGCATCGCGACCTCGTCATCGCTGCAATCGAGCGACGCGCCGTCGTCGAAGATCAGCCGGTAGAACGGGTCGAGCGCGGTCAGCCGCACATCGTCCGCCATGCGCCGGCCGCACAGGCTCCAGAGCTCCTCGAACAGGAAGGGCGCGGTGACGATGGTCGGCCCGGCGTCGAAGGTGAAGCCGTCCTGCCGGAAGACGCGCGCGCGGCCGCCGGGCTGGTCGAGCCGCTCCAGCACGGTGACGCGGTAGCCGCGCGCGCCCAATCTAATCGCTGCGGCGAGCCCACCGAAACCTGAGCCGATGACGAGCGCATGCGGGCGCGGGTCGCGCTTCGTCTGACGGGCCGATCGGGATACCAGATCGGGAGGGGCCATATCCGTCAACATAGGTTGACATCGTATATGTCATTCAACCGGACGCAAGCGGGATATGCTCCTGCGCCACGCGCCTGATCAGCGCCGCGATTCCCGTCGGGCTCTCTTCATGGGCGAGGTGACCGGCAGCGGGAATCGTCTCGATGCGCGCGTTGGGCAGCCGCCGCGCGACCTCGCAGGCGTCGGCCGGCGGCACGGCCTTGTCGTTGGCGGCGACGGCGAGCACGACAGGCAGATCGAGTTTTTCGAAGCCGCGCCCCAACGCATCGAGATCCCAGTTCGCCATCATCGCCAAAGTCGCCGCGACATGGACGCGGTTGGAGAACAGGCGTTGGTAGAGGTCGAGGCCGCGTGCATCGAGCCGCGAGCCGGTGCCCTGCAGCAGCGAATCGACGGCGCCCGCGCTGCCCGCCCGCCAGGCGAACAGGCGCGGCACGAACGGGTTGAGCACGAGCAGCCGCGCAAGCGACGGGAAGAGCTGCGCCGCGACGCCGCGGAACGGCAGCAGCGCGCCGTTCAGGCTGATCAATGCTTTTGGCGCGATGCTTTTGTCTAGCGCCATGCGAAGGCCGATGGCGGCCCCGGCCGAATGGCCGACGACGAGATCGGGCGCAAGCCCGAGCGTCGTGAGCAAAGCGGCGACCGCGCGCGCCATCGCCGGCAGCGAGAGCTGGTCGCTGTGGGGGGATTGCGTGAAGCCGTGGCCGGGGAGATCGGGTGCGACCACGGTGAAGTCGTTTGCGAGCAAAGGTGCGAGATCGCGCCAGGAATGGGTCGAAGCGCCCGTCCCATGGAGCAGCAGAAGGACGGGGCCGGAGCCCATCACCTGCACATGCCAGCGCAGGCCGGCCGCAGTGAGAAAGCGGCTGGTGTCGCGGTTGGGCCAGTCGCGCCCGTCGGTGTGCCAGGAAAGGGCGGTCATGGTGAGACCAACGCGCGCAGGACGAGCGCCTCCCCTCCCCCTGGTGGGGAGGGGATGGGGGTGGGGGGCGAACGGCCGGGTGAGCGTTTGATTGAAGAGGTTCTACCAAGCGGCGCTTGTCTGCCGAGACCGCTCACCCGGTCGTTCGCCCCCCACCCCTGCCCCTCCCCACAAGGGGGAGGGGTTCTGCCGGCGAGCCCTTCGCAGCCGTGTCTCATCCCCCTACCGCCCCGGCAGCAGCGCGTTCACCGCGCGGCTCACGCCCGCCGCGTCGGCATGGGGCAGCGGCACATAGCGCGCACCCATGGCCGCCGAAAGCTCGGCCGCCTGTGGCTGGGCCTGCGGGGAGGTGTCGATCAGCAGCGTGCTGATGCTCTCGGCCCGCAAGGCGCGGGCCGCCGTCATCGCATCGGCCTGCGCCTTGGAGCGGCCGGGCTTTCCGTCGCGGTCGATATTGGCGCGGCCGTCGGTCATGAACACGATCGCGGGCGTGCGGCCCTTGCGGCGCACCGCGTCGGCGAGCGCGGCGGCAGCGCCGATCGCGGTCGCCAGCGGCGTCGCGCCGCCGCCGGGCAGGGCCGCCAGCGCGCGCTCGGCCGCGACCAGCGAGCGCGTCGGCGGCAGCACCAATTCAGCCTCGGATTTGCGAAAGGCGATCAGCGCCACCTCGTCGCGGCGGATATAGCATTCGGCCAGCAGCAGCCTAACCGCGCCCTTGGCCTCGGCCAGCCGCTGCAAGGCCGAGGAGCCCGAGGCATCGACCACGAAAAGCGTCGCGGTCTCCGAGCGCTGCTTGTAGCGCGCAACGCGAAAATCGTCGCGTCGCACAATGATGCCGGCGCGTCCCGCCATCCCCGGCTCGCGCCGGCGCAAGATTTGCCACGGCGCGGCGGCGCGCAGGGTCTCGACCACGTCGAGCCTTGCCCCGCCGCGCAGTTCGCCCGGTTTGGAGCCGATGATGCGGCCGCGCAGCGCCGCCTTCTGGAACTGGCCCGCCTTGCCGGAACTCCGGCTCCGCACCCGCCCTGCCTGCGCTAGCAGGTGCGCCAGCAGGCCCGCCGGGATCGCCGCCTTCGCCGCCTCCAGCACCAGGTCGTCGAGATCGGCCGGCTGGTCCTCGTCACGCGCCCGCTCGTCGGGCGGCGGCGGATCGTCCGGCTGTTCCGGCGGGGGCGGGGGCGTCTCCTCCTCGGACAGAGCCGGCATCCGCGTCGCGCGCGGCGCGAGCGCCATCGCCGCCGCGAGCGCCGCATCCTCCTGCGAGACCGCGTCGCGCCCCATCAGCGCCGCGATCATCCGCGCTACCCTGACCGCCTGCAGCGCCGCCCGCGCCGAACCGATGCCGAGCGCCAGCGCCGCCGCGCAGAGCGCCTCTATAGCCATGTCGTCGATCGTGACATCAGGCAGCAGGCGCCGCGCACTGGCAAGCTCCTCTATCGTAAAGATAGCCGGCTCGATATCGCGATGCGACAACTCGCCGAGATCGAGCCGCAATGCCATACGCTCGATCAGCGCCTCGGGCGGGTGCTCGTCAGGGGCGATCCCCTCATCGAGGGCGATGAGTCCGAACCGGGTCCTCGCCGTATCGGCCAAGCCGTCGCGCGCGGCCGCGACCTCGCCCGCATCCATCGCCAGCGCGATCCGGCCCGCGGTCGCCGGGCTGATGCGCTCGGCCATGGCTGCGATCACGACGCCGCCATCCGCCTGAGCCAGCAGGCCGCGCTCGGCGACGGGCTTCCCCGAAGCAAGCGTCGCGGTCAGGTCGAGCCCGCCGAGAAGCCGCGCATCGCCGATGCCCGCCGGCATGCGCTGCAGCGGCCTGTCTCCGAGAAGGGTCGTCAGCCGGTCGAGCCAGGCGTCGCGCAGCGGGCCGGCCGGCGCGCGCAAGGTGACGCCGCCTATGCCGGCGGGGTCGAGGGCGACGAGCGCAGCCGCAAGCTCGGCCATCCGCCACGGCGAGGGCGCAGCGGCGACCGCGCTGTCGCCCACTCCGCTCATGGCCCGAAAATCTCCTCCAGCGCGCGGTCGACGCGCACGGTCGAGCGCGCCTCGTCGAGCGGGTTGCGGCGGAGCCGATGGCGCAGCGCCATCGGCGCGACAGTCCTGATATGCGTATCCAGCACCTCCGCTTTGCCCTCCAGCGCGGCCAGCGCCCGCGCCGCCCGGATCAGGGTGAGCTCTCCGCGCAGGCCGTCGGTGCCCAGATGCAGGCAAAGCTGCGCGGCGCGGGTCAGCGCAGCCTCCGACGTCACGATGGTCGCGAGCTTCTTGCGGCCGGCTGTGAGCTTGCGGCCGATCGCCTCGTCCTTGCCGCGCCAGAGCGCCGTGAAGGCGTCGGGATCGCGGTCGAAGGCGTCGCGGCGCTTCACCACCTCGATGCGGCTCGGCAGATCGGACGGCGTCGTCACCTCGACCGAAAGCCCGAAACGGTCGAGCAGTTGCGGGCGCAGTTCGCCCTCCTCGGGATTGCCGCTGCCGACCAGCACGAAACGGGCCGGATGGCGGATGCTCAGCCCCTCGCGCTCGACGACGTTCTCGCCCGAAGCCGCCACGTCCAGCAGGACGTCGACGAGATGGTCCTCCAGCAGATTGGCCTCGTCGATATAGAGGAAGCCGCGATTGGCCCGCGCAAGCAGTCCTGGCTGGAACGCTTTCTCGCCGCTCGCCAGCGCCTTCTCCAGATCGAGCGCGCCGACGACCCGGTCCTCGGTCGCGCCGAGCGGCAGATCGACCACCGGCACGGGAACGAGATGGGTCTTCTGGCCCTTGATCGCGGCGTCCGGCGCGCGGTTGTAGGGGTCGCCGACGACCGCCTTCATTTGTGGCAACAGGGCTGCGAGCGCCCGGATCGCGGTCGATTTGCCGGTGCCGCGGTCGCCGAAGATCAGCACGCCGCCGATCGTGGGATCGATTGCCGCCAGCAGCAGCGCCCGTTTCATCTCCTCCTGTCCCACGATGGCGGAGAACGGGAAAGGCGTAGCCATGCGCGGACCTTGGGGAGACGTGGAAAAACGGTGTTAGCGAAACTGACTGCGAAATCCTCCGCCGTCATCCCGGACGCAGCGAAGCGGAGCTCCGGGATCCATCATGGAGCGCCGTCGTGCCCGATGATGGATCCCGGAGCTGCGCGGCTGCGCCGCTTGTCCGGGATGACGGTGGTGGTTCCGAGCCATCGCGCCTGACAAACAATCAGGACGCGACCGCCTCGGCAAGGCGCTGCGGCAGGCGGAAGACGACTTCCTCTTCCGTGCCGTCGAGTTCGCGCACGCTGACATCGCGGAACCGGCGCAGGCGGTCTATCGTCTCCTGGATCAGCCGCTCGGGCGCGGATGCGCCTGCCGAGAACCCGACGGTCTCGACCGCGTCGAACCAGTCCTCAATGATGGCGTCGGGCCCCTCGATCAGATGGCTCTCGACGCCGGCGATCTCGCCGACCTCGCGCAAACGGCTCGAATTGGACGATGAGCGCGAGCCGATGACGAGAATCAGGTCGCAGAGCGGCGCCATCGCCTGCACGGCGGCCTGCCGGTTCTGCGTGGCGTAGCAGATGTTGCGCGTATCGGGGCCGACGATATCGGGAAAGCGCCGCTTCAACGCGGCGATGACGTCGCGGGTGTCCTGCACGGAGAGCGTCGTCTGGGTGATGTAGGCGACCTTGCCGTCGTCGCGCACGAGCAGGTCGGCGACCTCGGCCGCGCTGGCGATGACATGGAGCCGGCCGGAAATCTGGCCGCGCGTGCCCTCGACCTCGGCATGGCCCTCATGGCCGATGAGCACGACGTCATAGCCCATCTCGGCATAGCGCCGGCCCTGATTATGGACCTTCTGGACGAGCGGGCAGGTCGCGTCGATGACGTCGAGCCCGCGCGCGGCGGCGGCCGCCTCGACGGCTTTCGACACGCCATGGGCAGAGAAAATCGTGGTCGCGCCCTGCGGAATCTGGTCGACCTCGCCTACGAAGACCGCGCCCTGCGCCCGCAATCCCTCGACGACATGGGTGTTGTGGACGATCTCGTGGCGGACATAGACCGGCGCGCCATGCTGCTCGACCGCGCGCTCGACGATCTCGACGGCGCGCACCACGCCGGCGCAAAAACCGCGCGGCTTCGCCAGCAGCACGGCGAGCGGACGTCTGACGGGCAGCATCGCGTTCATGTCGAGGCTCCGTGCAGGGCGGCGGTTCCGGCATGGTGCGATGGCAGGAGCCTGAGCCCGCTCGCGCCGGCCGCGCGCAGCACCGCCCCGCTCGGCCGGCACAGGCTGATCGCGGTCGCCGCGATCGCATCAGCATCGAGGCCGGCCTGGGCATACATGCGGGTCTGCGTGTCATGGTCCTGGAACAGGTCCGGCAGATGCAGCGTCTTCACCTTCAGCCCGTTCTCGAACAGCCCGTCATCGGCGAGCGCATGCAGCACGAAGGAGCCGAAGCCGCCGACCGAGCCCTCCTCGACCGTGATCAGAACCTCGTGATGGCGGGCGAGCCGGCGGATCAGCGCCCGGTCGAGCGGCTTGGCGAAGCGGGCGTCGGCGACCGTGGTCGAGAGGCCATGCGCGTCGAGCGCCTCGGCCGCCCGCAGGCATTCGGCCAGCCTTGTGCCATAGGAAAGCAGCGCGACGCGCGTGCCTTCCTTGACGATGCGGCCCCGCCCGATCTCGAGGGGCACGCCCATCTCGGGCATCTCGACGCCGACGCCGTCGCCGCGCGGATAGCGGAAGGCGATCGGCCCCTCGTCATGGGCACGCGCGGTCGCGACCATGTGGACGAGCTCGGCCTCGTCGCCGGCCGCCATCAGCACGAAGCCGGGCAGGCAGCCGAGATAGGCGGTGTCGAAGGCGCCCGCATGGGTCGGCCCGTCGGCGCCGACCAGACCCGCCCGGTCGAGCGCGAAGCGCACCGGAAGCTTCTGCAGCGCCACGTCATGGGCGATCTGGTCGTAGGCCCGCTGCAGGAAGGTCGAGTAGATCGCGCAGAACGGCTTGAAGCCCTGGCAGGCGAGGCCGGCCGCGAAGGTGACGCCATGCTGCTCGGCGATGCCGACATCGAAGAAACGGGAGGGGTGGGTCTTGGCGAAGAGGTCGAGCCCGGTGCCCGAGGGCATGGCGGCCGTGATCGCGACGATCCTGTCGTCGAGTGCGGCCTCCTTCACAAGCGCGTTGGCGAAGACCTTGGTGTAGGAGGGCGCGTTGGAGGGCGGCTTCTCCTGCGCTCCGGTCAGGACGTTGAACTTGACCACGCCATGGTATTTGTCGGCGCTGGCTTCGGCGGGCGCATAGCCCTTGCCCTTCTGCGTCACGACATGGACGAGGATCGGCGCCTGGCCGGCGTCGCGGACATTGCGCAGCACCGGCAGCAGATGGTCGAGATTATGGCCGTCGACCGGGCCGACATAATA
>JAESGM010000445.1_pt1 | contig 33488 bp, 13 predicted proteins | sample 9269721 | NCBI WGS metagenome assembly JAESGM01 (sample SAMN15720920, study PRJNA650825) | algae metagenome | isolation source: Komarekiella atlantica HA4396-MV6 and co-occurring heterotrophs from... | place: USA: Theobald House, Kauai, HI | collected 2009-07-29
ACATGCTGGTAATACATGCTGGTAATACATGCTGGTAATACATGCTGGTAATACATGCTGGTAATACATGCTGGTAATACATGCTGGTAATACATGCTGGTAATACATGCTGGTAATACATGCTGGTAATACATGCTGGTGATTGATATCGATTTTTTATCGGCCACGCCCGCCGCCACCGTCACTGCTTGGCCGGATTGGGCCTTGGCATGTTGGCATTGACCGAATGCTGCCAATCCAGCAGCAACCTTTTTAACTGTTCCGCTTTTTTCGGTTGGGTGGCGATCAGATTGTCTGTTTCCGAAACGTCTTTGCTTATATTATACAGTTCCGCTTGTTCGGTTTCGTAGTGAACGATCAGCTTCCAGTCGCCTTGCCGGACGGCGGCCGAAGGCCGGCCACCTTGATTGCTGAAGTGCGGATAATGCCAGAAAACAGTGCGGGCCGGTTTTTTCAGGGTTTTTTCACTGAGTACTTTTTCATTGGACACTTTTTCATTGGACACTTTTTCGTTGAGCAGTGCCGCAAAGCTTTGCCCGTCCTGGGCAGGCAGGCTGCCAGGAGCTACCCCGGCTATATCGGCAAGGGTGGATAACAGGTCGGTCAGTACCACCAGTTGCTCGGTTTGGGAGCCGGGCTTGATCTTTCCCGGCCAGACGGCCAGCATCGGCACCCGGATGCCGCCTTCGTACAAGTGGCCCTTGCCCGCGCGCAGCGGCCAGTTGTCGGTCGGCTTCACGCCCAGTTCGCGCACCGATACCCCGCCATTGTCGGACGTGAAAATAATCACGGTATTGTCCAGCAGGTTGTTCTTGCGCAGGTAACCCATTATCTGCCCGATGCTGTCGTCAAGCCCCTCAACGGTAGCCGCATACTGGGGGTCAAACCGGCCCTGTGACAGCTTGTTGTACGTAAAATAATACCGAGGCAGCTTCTGCGGTTTGGGCTGCATGACCAGGTGCGGGGCAAAATGCGCCAGGTACAGAAAAAAGGGCTTTTGCCGGTTTGACTCCATAAAATCAACCGCCTCGGCCGTAAGCCGGTCGGTCAGATGCTCGTTTTCTGCCGATTCGTAGACAGTCCGGTTACCGGCTGACAATTTGAAGTCATAGTAGGTAATACCGTTCTGGGCCACCCGCTCAAAGGCAAATCCGTGTTTTCCCGGCTGAGCCTGGTCTGCTTTGCCCAGGTGCCACTTGCCTGCCATGCCCGTGGCGTAACCTGCCTTGCCGAGCATCTGCGCAAGGGTGGTCTCCGAGTCAGGCAACGCGTCGACAAAGTCGGCCGGCAGCAGCCGTGAGGCCGTATCACCCTTTTTTCCTTCGGCGTATTGGGTGAATTTGAGCCGGGCGGGATATTTGCCGGTCAGCATGGCCGCCCGCGACGGAGAGCAGACAGGGGCGGCCGCGTACGCCTGCCGGAAAAGCTTGCCCATGCGAGCCAGGCTATCCAGGTGAGGGGTGTGTATGTACCGGTTGCCGTAGCAGCCCAGATCGGCCCAGCCCAGATCATCGGCGACAATCAGGATGATATTCGGTCGGGTGGAAGATTGCCCGTAAGCGAGCAGCGAAGCCAGACAAGAGTAAAAAAACAGTAGCTTTTTCATAGTCAAAATCGCAAGCGTAATCAAGCAGGGATAATCAGGCAGGGCTACCGGTCAGTTTTCAGTCAGGATCCGTACCGGTCCGAGCAACCCCGATTCAATCAACGGAACCTCGGCCCAGGGTCTGGTCCAGGCTGTGGGCCCTTTGATCAGATTGGACCGCGTGCGGCGGTACGGCTCGGCCAGCCGGGCATCGCCGACCATGCGGTTGTTGAGCACATTGGCCACCTCCACCACCAGATGGTTTCTGCCCGGCCGAATGTAACGGCTCACTTCATACCGGTAGGGCAAAAAGCACCGCTCGCCCAGGTGGTGGCCGTTGAGCCAAACATCGGCAATCTCGCGTACCTGCCCCAGGTCCAAAAACAAGCGTTTGCCCGCCGCGCCCGCTTCCGGCAGGTCGAATGAGGTATGATAGGCCGCTACCCCGGAGAAATGCTGCACATTGGTATCGGCACTTGCCGTCCAGGAAATGAGTTCTGGCACCGGCATGCGGGCTGGAGTGCGCCATCCGTGCGGAAAATGGATTTCCCAGCCGCCCTGGATGGTCTGGACAGGCACAAGGGAAGTCTGGGCCAGGGCAGGCGCAGTGGCCCAGACTTGCTGCCGGCTCCCTCCTTCTTTGCGAAAGACGATAAATACCGATTCGAAGGGTTCGAGCCGGATTGAAAGATCAGTGGTCCCCCCCTTTTGCCGCACGTTTGTCAGCGCGGCTGTGGTACCCTCTGCCGGATGCCAAAGCTGGGGTGTCTTGCCCGCTGCCCGGAAGGTGAGCCTTGCCTGGCAGGCGGCATTACGGGTATTGCGGATAAAATAAATATCGTCCTGCCCCGTGCGGCGGTGAATGTAATCCACCCGCGCCGAATCCTGGACCGAATCCTGATCGGATCTGAACTCAAAATCCGGGCCGACCCCGCGCTCACCGAGCACCTGGCGGATGGTCTTACCCCAAACTATTTTTCCCTTGCCGTAAACGGATTCCTTCACATGCACGCTGTCGCATTTGCCCCACAGCCGGTTGGTAATGGCCCGGACCTGGCTTTCCTTTTGCCGGTAGTTGTGCAAGCCGTAGGTGCGGGTGGGTTTGCGGCCAATCACAGTGGCACCGGCCTGTACGAGCTGCTCGAGTTTCTGGAGAACCTGCAGGTTGATCGCATCCTGATCGGGCAGTACCAGCACCTGGTAATACTGTCCATGGGGCAGATAGATTCTGCCCTGGCGAACGGTCATCCGTTTGAGAATGGATTCGGAGTTGACCACATCGTAGTCATAACCCGGACCAAGCGAGGGATACACGTGTTTGGGCGTGACAAAGTTGGGAGCCCGGTCTCCATAATAGAAAGCCACATCGCCCACGAAATTGCCCTGTTGCAGCAGGTAACTGCAGCGGGCCAGGTAGGTATGGAACGAACGCGATTTTTCCCACCACGAGTTGTTCAAATGGATCAGTGTACCGAAATTGTACACCCAACCCGGCGAACCGGCTTCGGGCGGCGTGTGCGGAAAGGTATGGTAGACAATCCGGTTGAGACCTTCGCAAAAGGCCCGGTCGGCCAGTGGTTTGAGCTGCCGCGGCCCCTCCTGCCAGACGTACACGCTGGTGAAGGATTCGGCCTCGACGTATTTTTGGTTGTACAGGTGGGCCGCGCTGGCAATGCCTTTGACAATCTGCAGTTTCTCAATATCCTTGTGGTCGCGCCAGAATTCACCCCGCGGCACGGTCAGCGCCCCCAGCGCTCTCAGATCTTCGAACGGCACATTGTGTACCGGCGGGCCGGGCCCACCGGCTTCGGCGTAATAACCCAGGCCGTGTTTGTTACAGATGGCCGTCGCCAGGGCGTAGTGGTTTTCGATGATCAGATCGGACAGCAGTTTTTTGTAGTCAAACAGAAACCGGTCGCTGATCTGATGGCTTTCCACTATTTTTCCATCAAGCACGGGCAAATAAGGGCGCATGTCATAGCCGACGCGCTTGTAAAACTGTTCGGCCAAGGCAGGAGTCCAGATGGCGGTACTGACTTCGTAACTGTCCGAATACAGGTACTCCAGCGAGCGGTTGCGCAGTGGGCCGAGCTGATTTTCCAGTTTTTCGATCAGAAAATTCAGGTGCGCGGCCGTTGCCTGTCCGGAGAAATGGTCGATGATGCGCCCGTTGGAGTTGGGGCTGGGCAGCATCAGCGGCTGTCCCGTGGGCGCGCACACGTAGCGGGTGATCAGCCACCGGCCAGGCGGAACCTGCCATGTCAGCTTACCCGTTGTGTCGAGTTTGCCACTCAGCACAATTACCTGCGTCGAATCCAGTACCTGGTTGGAATCCAATGCCGCCCCTTCGGCGGGAATGGCAATCACCCCCACCTCTTTGTAAAAGGTGGGCAGCCCGTCCGGTCCGTAGTCGATCAGCGTCGCCATCCGGCGTTTTTGCACCTTGTCAGGCAAGGACGGAAACGGTAGCTTTCCGCTGAAGGCCTGGGGACCTTTCACCGTCAGGGTTGAACGGAACAGACCCATCGCCCCTTGCTCGGGCTTGACCCAGGACCCACCGTCGTTCCAGCTGCTGGCCGTGATCAGGCCCAGTCGCATTTGCAACCGGTCGGCCTCGCGAACCGCATGGCCGATGGCTTGCAGGGACGGATCGCTCATGAACGAGGGACCGGCCGGTACGATCTTTTTTTCATCGACAAACGTGCCCACGTCCCAGATGTCAAAGCCACCCATGCCCTTGGCTTTGGCTTCTTCGAGCTCGCGGGTGATCTGTGAAAGGGAAAAATTGCCGTTGGTCCAGTCCCACAGGGCCATCGGACGCGCCTGGACGGGAGGGTTCAGAAAGCCTTGCCGCAACGGATCGGACGGACCGGGCGCGGACGGTACGGGTGGAGCCTGAAAGGACACCAGGCAAGCAAAGCATGCCAGGCATGCAAGGGTACAAACCAGGGGAATGTTGTGTTTCATCAATGGTCAAATTCGGGTAGATGGTCAAATCAACCGGCCAAACACTCGTCTGGCCGCACGTGTCAAACAGTTCCAGTCCAGCACCCTCACCCGGCTACTGCACCGGGCAGACCGGGTGGTTACTACCGGGTGGTTACTACCGGGTGGTTACCGTCCGACTCTTTTGGTAGCCGATTCGCTGGGCAATCACATACAGGGAATCTGCCCGGCCGGCGGGCAGCGGGCGGGTATATACCCTCCACGGCCCGCTTGTCCCGTAGCGGTAGCCTATCGAAGCCCCCGGCGTGGGACAGGTAAGGGTTAGCCGTTTGTTCTCTTTTCGAATCTGGGGGGCGGCTGTCACGGGTGGTTGATCGGCCCCGTGCCACCACTGGCGAACCATTTCGCTTTCAGGCATGGCGCCCCAGTCACCTGTTCGGGTAATCCAGGAATTGTACACATTCCGCAGTTCGGTAAGTTTATCCTTGTAAGCCGGATTTGCCGCTAAGTTGTTCAACTGATGAGGGTCGGCCTGGCAGTCATACAGTTCCTCGGCAGGTTTGTTCGGCCTGAACCACTGCATCTGCAGCGAGTCGAGTTTGCCTTTGTCCCTGAGCTCGAGGATGGCCTGCATCATCGGTTGCTGCAGGCGGAAAGCGATATTCTGGTAGTACGGTTTTTCGGGCATGTAATTGCGCAGGTACAGAAAACGCTGGTCACGGGCGGCCCGCACCCGGTCGTATTCGGAGTCCATCCGGTCACGGGCGGCAAAGATGTGCGTTCGTGGCCGCGCGGCTTTCTGGTTACCCAAAAACGCCTGCCCTTGCATATACGCCGGTATTTTCACGCCAGCCAGTGACAACACGGTAGGAGCCAGGTCCACCCCACTGATGAGTTGGTCATCAATGATATTGGTCTGCTGGGTATTGGCTTGACGATGCGGGTTCAGATGGGCCACATTCTTGCCAAACCGGACAATGAGCGGCACGCGCAGGCCCCGGTCGTAGAGTTCGCGTTTGGCATTGGGCAGCCCGTCACCGTGGTCGGAGTAAAAGAAAACAATCGTATTGTCTTCCAGGCCGTCCTGGCGAAGCTGCCTGAGAATTTCACCGGCCTGTCCATCCATGACCATCACATTGGAAAGGTGGCGGGCCAGGTCCTGCCGCACCTGGTCAATATCGGGGTAATAGGGTGGCACCACCACATCCCGCGGATTGACCAGCAGCGGCTCGCGGGCCCTGGCCCATACCTTTGACTCGTGGGTGGTGGTTAGATTGAAAACGGAAAAAAAAGGTTGCCCCGGGTCGGGCCGGTTGCGCCAGTGGGCTTTTTTGCTGCTTTCATCCCATACGGTCGGCGGGGCCTCAAACTGATAATCCTGCTTGTCATTGTTGGTACAGTAATACCCTGCCTCCCGTAAATACTCCGGAAAGCAGCGAACCTGCGCAGGAATCACGGCCGAATACCCCCGGTAACCCGGCGGATAAGCGCTGCCCGGCGGGTCGGTAAAGGTGAGCGTGCGCATGTGCTGGGTACCTATGGACTGCTGGTACATGCCGGTAATGATGGCCGACCGGCTCGGGGCGCATACGCCGGCGGTGGTGAAAACTCGGGTGTACCGCACCCCGGCGGTGGCCAGCGAGTCCAGGTTGGGCGTCTGTACCTGATCGCTACCGAAGCTGCCCAGATGCAAACCCATGTCCTCACAAGTGATCCAGAGAATATTGGGCCGGACGGGCTTTGGCTTCTGCCCGTAGGTCAGAGGCGCAGCGTAGGTCAGGGGTGACGGGAATATACAGGCAAGAAATGCCAGTGCCTTAAGCAGTAGGCCACACAATGGCCTACTGCTTAAGGCACCGCAGCCGTTTTTCAAGCAACGTTTCATCATCGTTGGTGTTGGTTTTCTGTAAGAGGCCATCGGACCGCAGCCATGGGCCCACCCTTGCCGGCCGCTGTAATAGAGAAGCGCCGGGTTGTAACCTCATCTTTTGACGGAATGGTATTTGATTGAAAATTTGATGCACCCCAAACGCTTTCGTACCTGCGCCCAGTCCCGGCGCGTTTGAATCGGGCAACGGGCCGGTTGGAGCGGGCCGGTTGGAGCGGGCCGGTTGGAGCGGGCCTGCTGTGCCAACGTGCTGCACTGGATCCGTTCAGGGGTTACCCGCGCCTTCCATCGGTATCCGCTTGCCAGCTTCTGTTGCCCGAACAGCCCGCCCCGGCGGACACCTGCTTGCCAACCTCTACCCAGCAGGCACTGATGCGCCTGCTGGGTAGAGGTTGGCAAGCAGGTGGTTTGGTGTGAAATCTGTCTACTCAACGACCCGTCTACTCAACGATCAGTTTGCTTGCCAGGCGGTTTTCACCACTGACAGAAACGATGTACATCCCTTTGGGCAAACCTTGTAGGTTCAGCGTTTGGGTGGAGCCGCTCGCAGGGGTGGTTTTTTGGCGCACCACCACCCGGCCCACCAGGTCAACGACAGTGATCTGGTCGTAGTTTCCCGGAGGCACTCGTAGGGTCACCCGGCCCGAAGCGGGATTGGGATACAGGTGCAACCCTTGCCCGTACGGATGCAGCTCGCCGGGGTCCTGCACCGTGCTTTGCCGGGCACCGGCGCCTGTGGCATTGCTCAGGGTGACCACGCTGTTGGGCGGCAGTATGGTCATGTAACCATTGCTGCTGCTGACCGTGTCGATTGGGGCGCACAAGAGTCCCTTGGCCGTTGCAAAGGCGTATAGAGTGCCCGGAAGGCCGGTGGTGCCACCCAAACGCACCTGCCTGGGCGAGGATGTGGCGTTTGTGAGCACCACCGTGGCCGTGCCGTTGCCCAGGAAAGCCAGTGCCTTTACCGATGCATTGCTCGAACTGGTGCCAATCCGCCGGGCGCCGGGCCTGACGAACTTTGCATAATTTTTGTGCAGCGCAAAAATCCGGTCGCGGGCGGATTTCATGTCATAATAGACCCACATGCTCACGCCGCTTGCAAAGGTGGAGAACATGAAGTTGCTCAGCGCCAGAAAACTCGCATCCGTATCGGTAAATCCAGAAGTTTCGGTCATCCACAGTTCCTTTTTGGGCTCCACCCGCAACGCTTCGGTGTAATAGCTGCTGATTACCGCATCCGAAGGGTTTTCAGGCGTGGAAGCATTGGCCGCATAGGCATGGTAGGCAAAGGCGCCAACGGCATTGCGGGCTACCGGATCGTTATTGTAGGACTGAAGCCAGCTGAGCACATTCCCCTGAGCCGGCAGTGTCTCGGGGCCGTAGATAAGGGTCGACAACCCGGCCGCACCCATGCGGGCGTACACCAGCTTGGTTACGGCAACCATTTCCTCTTTGGTGTATTGGGTGGTGGAGGTCAAGTTGACAGAGGAGCCGAACTCGGCCTCGTTCTGCAATCCGATTGCGTACAGCTCAAAGCCGAACTGGTTGCGGAAGGCCAGCAGCACTCCCAGCACGTATTCGGCAAACTCATCGTAGTTGGCCTTCAACAGCTTGTTACGGGTGTTGTAGGCTTGTGGCCGGATGCCGTACAGCCCCTTCATCCAGACCGGCGGCGTCCAGATGGTGCCGATGATTTTGACGCCGGGGTCCAGCTCTTTGGCCCGGCTGACGCGATTGATTAGCGTGGAAGTGAAGTTGAATTTGCTCAGGTCGAGCACGTTGGGATCCGAGTTGTCATTGTAGGCCGCTTCCAGACCCGGCTCGAAATCCACCCCGACCCCGATGCGGATCACCGAAGCGCCCATGTCGCCTATAAACGGATCGGCGACACTGGTGGCAGCGCTACCAAGGTCGGTTATCATTGTACCGATACCGGTCATTTTCTGGTATTGCTGGCTTTGGTCCAATGTGATCACATCGGCCGTAGTGCTGCTGCGGTCGATCACATCGACCTGAAAGGCGTAGCTTTTGCTGGCTACCCCCGCAGCCGAGGCCGTCACGGTGATGGTGGCACTGCCCGTCTTTGCCGCCACCGGCTTTAAGGTCAGCGTTGCCTGCCCGTTTATCACTGCTACAGAAGCAGGGTTGGGGATCAGACCCGTATTGCTGCTGGTGGCCGAAAGGGTAATGTTTCTGCCCTGGTCAATGCCGTCTTTATAGGAGTATACATTCGACAGTTGTACCGGGTAGGCGGCCGTGTTGACAAACAGGGTGCGGTTGGCAATGGTATCCAGGCGAATGGCTTCCGGCTGCGGAGCGGGAGCATTCTCGGCCTGGTCTCCGATTTTTAAATTGTAAATAGTGAAACTGGTAGTGACCCCATTGTCTTTGTCGGCACTCATATTGAAAGTATTCAGCAGCACTGCCGCCACTTTACTAAAATCAAAGCCTGCGTTTTGGGGAGCCTTGTCAAAAACGAAAGTAAACGTCTGCGCAGTGGTACCCACTGTCTGGGGAGGCAATAGACCGTACCGTTTGCCGGTTACGTCCCAGATGTCAAAAGTCATCGTCGTCTCCTTATCGGCGCTGACACGGATGCTCAGGTATTTGTTGTTTGACAAGTCCAGCAAATGGCGCGGACTGAACCAGGTGCCGGCAAAGCGGCGCGAATTGCTCCCTCCCGGCTTGTTGACTGCCAGGGTTGCCTGTTTGGCCGTAGTGTTGATAGTAAGGGTCTGCTCCACACCCTGCCCTTCGACAAACCACTTCTGGGTGTAGCCTTCAAAATTGGTCATCCAACCTTTCCGAATGTCACTGCTGAGCGAGTTGGTGTAGTAATCCGAGCCGAGTACCTGCGGATCGGGATTATTGACGCCGTAATTATCAAAGGGTTCACTGTAGCCGGTCAGCGGCGCGTCGGTTCCCCGCACGCTGAAGCTGACCGAGGCGGAAGAATTGCCGTTGCTGTTGGTTGGCGCGCCGGTGTTGGTAGCGGTCAGGGTCAGAAGGCTGCTTTGGCCGGAGAGGGCAGAATAGGTAATCGTACCCGTTGCCGCCCCTGGTGTGTAAGAAACCGTCGGATTCAATACCGCTGACGGGTTGGTGCTGGTCAGCGTTACACTGCTTATCTGAGTCCCCCCGTTACCGTCGCTTACCGTAAACGGAAGGGTATAGGTGCGGCCAATGTAGGCAAAATTATTGTCGGCAACGGGGGTAATCACCGGCGGTGCATAGTAGCTGTTGTACACCGTTACCCTGAATGTCTCGGTTTTTGTGTTTGCTCCACCCAGCGCGGTGCCTCCGTTATCCGTTACCGTTACGGTAATCAAAGCCGAGCGTGAGCCGCTGCTCACCGGCTGGGGGGTGAAGCTGAGAATGCCGTATGGAGAGTTATTCGCGTAACTGACTGAGAGATTACTGTTGGCAATCACTGATTGGTCCGAAGAAGTGGCTGTTACGGTTAGGTTTTGTTCGGTCTCCTCATTGCCGTCGCTAATGCCACTCAAGTTTAGTTTGTTTAACCTTACTCCTACTGTTCGGTCGGCAATTGTGTCGACGGTCGGAGCCAGGTTGGGATTGACCCGTATGCGGAAAGGCACCAGCAGGTCATCCTTGCCCGGAGCCGACACGCGTAGGGTAATGATGGCACTACCCGTCTGGTTGGTCTTTGGCGTATAAGTGAGGGTTGCCTGGCCGTTGCTGCCCGTAGCAGTAAGGTAATCGTCCGTATTGGTCACCGCCGTCACGGATGGGTTTCCGATCAGGACCGTATTCGAGCTGGTAGCCGAAACAGTGGCATCCTTGGAAATACCGGTCAGAAGGAGGCTCTGGGCAGGTGAGTTAGCGGCTACGGTTTGGTCAAAAGGTTTGATCAGCCGCGGATAATTGCCGGCCAGCTCTCCTACCCGCACATCGTCAATGACCAGATTGGCTTTTTTTTCCAGTTGCGGATCCACCACAAACATCACACTGGTAATCCGGGTAGAGTCGACGCTTTTGGTGTTATCGGTTTTGTTGATGAAGGTTCCGCTCAAATCAAAACTAACATCGATAAACTTGTCGCTTGGTACGACACGGGCCAGCTGGGTGGTGTACAGCGACCGGTTGCCTTTTCCGTTCTGGTCGGTAACCCCAACGACAATATCGACAAAAGCATCCGACTTGACCTTGAAGCTCACCCGCCGGTTGGCCGAGATATTAATCGTTCCCGGGGTCCGGTAGGAGAACTCTTCCCAAAGCGTTTTGTTGACACTGACGTTCAGCACCTGATTTTCGGCCTTGAGTCCGTAGCCGGTAGCAGCACTCCACCGGTTGTTAAGGCTATTGGAGTTAAAACTCTCGTAAGCGCCCAGGGCCGGGTTTGGTGTGGGCGAAGCCACCAGCGCCTTGCCGCTGATCACCAGGTCATCTCCCGTGGCCGGGCCATCCCTGGTACCCAGCCCTACCGACTCGTAGAGGTTGGTGTAGCCGTAGACGTACAGGCGAAACTCCGTCGGGGTGGTCAGATCCTGGTGACCACTGACCGGAATTCTGACCAGGCCGGTACCCGCGCCGGGCAGTGAGACACTGCCAATGAGCTTATCGGCTGAAAAACCGTTTTTACTGGATAGCAACGCGAAGGTCCGGCTGCGGTTGTTCTGGTTAAATGCGCGCAGGCTGATCGAGTCTATGCTGATGGCATACCCAGGGGTCGGGGTAACCGTAAAGGTAAAATAATCATTGCCCGTGATCGCATCGGCCAGGGTGGTTGCCGTCTGTCTGCTGGCTACCAGCGCGTTGTAGAACAAGGGATTATTAACTGCCAACAGGCCGCTGCCCAGGGAAATCACGCCCGATGGTGCCGTGGAGGATATCCCGCTGGTTACTGTCTGGGCCGTAACCGAACCTGCCCCGTTGGTAGCGGCAAAATCCCAGGCTACGAGTTTGTTTTGTGCCCGTGCTCCTGCGCCACACAGACACAGCAGTAGCAGACAAAGAAGAAGTTTTCTCATGATAAGTAAAGGTTTACAGGTTATGTGAATGGTATCTTATGATAAAGAGGTATACGTCACAGGCGATCCGGTGAAAATCAGACGGGCAACCGTCTGGCAACCTTACCCTGGCCGGAAAGGACCGGTTGACCGGCAGAAGCTATCCATGCATAATACCGGCAAAAGCCAATCGTACTTTTCCTGACATGGGGAAGATACTGCCGGACCGGAGTTGCCTTTGTTGCTTTTACATTCAGCCAGGTGAATTGTATTCTATCATTTTACCTGGCTGAGTGTAAGGCGTTATCGGGCAGGTCTCATTTTCGGATGATCACTTTGTAGGTTTGCACCTTCTGCCCTTCCCTGACGCGGATCAGATGCAAACCGCTATGCGCCGAGCCGGGCAGGGTAAGATCAATGGCATTGTCTCCTTCGGCTACGGCAAACGGCTGGGCTAAGAGCACTTGTCCACTGGCGGCACTTAAACTCAGTTGCACCATTCCTTTGCCGGCCGCGCGGTAGTGAAGCGTGAGCCGGTCAGTGGCGGGATTGGGATAAAGAATCTGCTCCGCCTCAGCCTGGCCGGAAAGCGGCAGCGAACCCACGCGGGCCGATGGGTTGCCCGCCACTACTACCAGGTTATCAATCACCCCGTACGCGCTGTTGGCTCCCCCATAATAGTTAATTTCTACCCGCTTTAAGTCTGTCCAGTTAAGGTTGAGTGTCTGGAGCGTTTTACTGCTGAACGAATAAGTTGCCGTTACTGTGCTGCCATCATTTTTAATGCCCTTGATGGTCGCGTCACCGGCGGAATTGTAGCGTCCGACCCCATACTGCAGGCTGGTCAGGGAAAAGGCGGTGCCATCCACCCGGCGCAGGGTGGTATAGCGGCCCCATATCTGACTCTGATATACTTTGGAAGCGTAGCTTTGCGCCGGGCCCAGAATCCAGTAACCGGTCTGATTGCTTTCAAAGAGTTCATACCCTGCTTCCTGGTAGGCGCCGGTGCCTTCGCTGACAGTCGCATTTTCAAAAGTGATGGTGGCGCTGGTGGCCGGAAGGGGACCGACCAGTTCCCGTGCGGCAGAAAACAGGTAATTCCGGTCGGGCCTGGTCACATCATCGGTAAGCCCGAAGGGGCCAAACCGGTCATAAGAGTTAGCCAGGCCGAAGTGCATTGCCAGATTACCACCCAGATCCCAGAAATATTCGGTCAGATTCTTCTTCAGCAAATCTGCCTGACGCGGGTCACGGATGGCACGAATGCGATTGGCGATATTGACCGTATTCTGGTTTTTCCAGTGCGGGCCTCCCTCGTAGGCCGAATAGCCCCCTATTAACCCGTAATCTTTTGCCAGGGTTATGTATTTGACCCGGTTTGTTTTTTTGGCTACAATGTCAGCTTCCATGTCGGTTAGAATTTCATCTACAGAAGAGACATCTTTGCCAGGCTCATTGTAATAAGCGCCACCCGCTATGGTGTACATATAGTTCTTGGGATCACCGTAATTCTCTTTCAGGTATTTGAGCATGTTTCCGAATTGCCCTGCAGCAGCATCCGCGCTGTGACCGGCCAGTACCCCTCTGACCCGCGTATTGATAGAGCCTTGTCCGAATACACTGGCAAAGGCGAGTACAATGTCACGCGTACGCTTGGCATGGCGGCGGCCTGCCCAGAAGTCTCTGTAATATTGGTTGGTAGTGCTTATTTTATCATAATCGTAATTGGCTCCCGCACTGACCTCCTTTTCAGCCGTATTTTTGTTCCACAGGTATTGCTTGAACTCCGAACGGGTATTCCACACTTCATTGCTGTGCTCCACATAGACATTGAGATTGCTATTGAGGTTGTTCTTTACCAAGGTGGCAAGCTGAGTAATGTAGTCTGCATCGACAGCAATGGGAATGTTGAGCCAAAGGTCTTTATTCACCAGATTGCAGAGCTGAATCTGGTACTCATAGGACAATGCGTCCAGGTTACCCAACGCTGCAATGCGGCTTTGACTGGCATAGCTGGTCTTGATGCGCTTGGTCCAGGTTTGCAGGTTTACATTGTCCGGGGCAAAGGCTTCTCCTGTTATATTTCCGTTGATCTCACTGATGCCCATAAAGCGCAAGGTCGAAAAGTTGGCACTCTTCAGAGCGGCAATGTACGCGTCGGTAAATACCTTGCTGGTGTTGGCCGCGTAACCAGGCCGGATGAGTTTAAAGTTACGAATGCCCGAGTTTACCGGGCTGGTGGAAGTAAGCTTGGTATCGACAAAATCAAGCTGGATCAACGAGTGACCAGGTCCTACCGGGCCAACGGTCAAATCGAAAGTGGTAGTGTTGGTTGCCGCCGTGTACACCGGATTGGTGATGGTAAAATTTCCATCATAGACTCTCAGGATTGCCTGTCCGGTAAAGGAACCTTTGTAAATACCGCTGTAATCGATGCGGTACACCTCCGGATCATCAATAGTGCCCCCCTGAAGAAACTCTGCTACCGGACGGTTATCGAACGTATAACGAAAATCTTTGTTGGGCCAGCCATTGGCATCCACCTCGCGGGCTGTCAAGCTGCCTACGTTTTGCCGTCCATTGGCAGCCAGATCCGGAGTTCCGTCGCTTTTGTACAAGAGTTTGTTGAACCGGTATTTTTGTTTGAGCAGATCCACAAACAGTCCGGTTCGGGTTACTTCAACTCCCAGCCGGCCCGGATACGGTTGCGCGTTTACCCGCTGGTTTGGCAGGGACAGGCAAAGAATTACCAGTGTTACAATCAGTTGTGCTTTCATGGTCGCATGTGCTTTTAGGATTGAAAAGGAATTAGCAGGTACCTCACTGAGAAGTTCTTCAAAGCGGTCGCTTACCGGCGCTGGTGTCTAAGTCAGGCCGGGAGCCAAACCATTTTTTTGCAAAAGCGTAGCCGGGCAGCAAACCTCTCGGGCTTGCCGGCTACCAGTATTTAAAAAAGATTGGGTAAAAAAGGTGAAAGTTTGATTGATTGGTTACAATCGGCGATGGTTGTTAGTTGAGGGGGTATGTCCGGGCACGGCTGGTTTGTCCGGCCCGGCTTACGCAGGTCAACCTGCAGGGCTTCGGATTTAATCTTGCCTGTACAGTTTACTCATATCAGTGGACAAATGGCTTGTCAGATTTTGATTTATGCACCTGAACGGGATAGTTTTGCCAAACTGACCGCGCAATCAGGACCCGTCCGCCGCGACTATTTTTGTCCCAGGCAATCCGGTTCTACTTCACCGCTATCTGCTCGAAGAGCAATGCTTGTCAGCCTTACCGCCTCTGATCGTTCTTCTTCCAACCCGGTAGCTGCCCGGGCACTTTATGCTTGTGGTCTGACAAGCATAAAGTGCGCTTTTGCCGATTCTTTCACTGGAGTGTCCAGCCATTGGTGCCCAACCCCCTTCTGGCGGGCAATCAATACCCCGGGTTTTGCTCAAGGGCAGTTTGCTGCACTTCCGAATCAGGCAAGGGGAAGTTTACGTTAAAGTTTTGGAAACTCACAATTGGCTGCTGTACCGATTGCCAATCCCAGTTGCTCAGGTCGATTTTTACCAGCGGATCCGCCGCCAGAAACCTTCGCCTCAGGTCAAACCAGCGGTGGCCTTCCTCGAAGGCCAGTTCCAGGCGCCTTTCCTGAAAGATCCACTCGAGAACGGTGACTTTGTCGGCACCCAAAGGACGATTGGCCGGTTCGGGCGATTCCATGCCGGTGGGCGTGGACTTTCGCGCCCGTTCGCGGATGCGGTTGATCAGTTCGACCGCTTCGGTCAGATTGCCTTCGGACAAAACAATGGCTTCGGCCTTGAGCAACAGCACATCGGCCAGCCGCAGAATGCGCGGATTGGTCACACTCAGGCCCAGGGCTCCCCCATTGGGACCGCTGACCCCTGCAAAATTGCGAACGTACTTGTCGACGTTGGGCGCACTGCCGGTAAAGACCGGACTGGCTTTGAAGTTGATTGCCCGGCGCGGGTCTTCCTCGGGATAGGCGTCGTAGACCGACTGGGTGGCCGTGTAATACCTTTCGTTGGCCCAACTGGGCAGCTGGTTGAAGTAGCCCACGTAATTTCCCATTTCGGCGATGGTGGCAAAATCATCCAGGCCCACAAAGGGATTGGCATTGTTGGGGGAGTTGTTGGCCTGGAATTCAAAGAGCGACTCGGCGTTGTTTTCGTCGTTGGGATTGAAATTGCGTTCGTAGGCGGGTACGACCACCGCGCCTCGGGTGACATTCTGGCTGACCAGGCTCCGGGCCTCGGCGCCATTGCTGCCAATTTTATCAATATCGGCAATGGCGGCCGTGTAGTCGGCCGGACTGGCCGTGAGCGTGGCGCGGAAAACGAGCGCCTTGGCCCTCAGGCCATAAGCCGCGTTTTTGGTCGCCCTGCCCTGGTTGTTGGCATCCCAGGCGTTGGGCAACAGCTCTGCCGCCGTTTGCAGATCGGCAATGGCCTGGTCGAGCAGCTGCGTTCCGGTCGAGTTGACCAAGGCGGCCGCCTGGGCCGCATCGGTCAGGCGCGCGGTTACCAGCGGCGCGGTGCCGAACACGTTCCAGAGCATGAAATAAACATAGGAGCGTAAGAACAGCGCCTCGCCTCGGTAGCGGTCCTTGTTTTGCGGATTGACGGTGAAAACCCGCTCGCCGTTCTGCTCTATTTTTTCCAAAAGGGTGTTTGCCCGCTGAATGGCCTGGTAGGAAAGGGTATAAAAGCGGTTGATGCGGGTATTCGAGCCGTTCAGGCCGGTGAAGACATCTTCGGTAAAAGCTGTCCCCCGGCTGGTCAGATCATCGCCGGGCAGCAGCCACAGGGCCTGCACCACATTGCCCGGATCCCCCTGGAAGGCATAGTAGTTGCCAATCTTGTTGTAAACGCCCTTGACAGCCCAGTCAAAATCCTGTTCGCTTTCAAAAAAACCGGCCTCGGTATAGCCAATCGGATCGATGTTGATCGTATCTTCCTTGCAGGCCGGACTTGCAAACAGGGAAGCAAGGAAAAGGGAGCGTATAATTAGTTTTTTCATGGATTTGCAAATTAGCGGTTCATCTACCTGATTTTCTACTGATTTTCTTCTGCCCGATCAGCATGTGTACTGTTCGGGTGTACTGTTCGGGTGTACTGTTAGCAACGATTGCTGGACGGCGGCCTTTTGCTCGTCCGTGCCCCTGCGGCGCGAGCACCGCATCCGGCTTTGGCCGAAGACCTACCCGCTGCACAACCGGGCGTTTGGTTTGACATAAAGCGGGTAGGCCGGATCGGATCTGAGTCCAGGATATCGGTTCAAAATCCAAGATTCAGCCCCAGCACAAAGCTGGTCGGTGTCGTGATGTTCTCCGGATCCAGGTCGGGAAAGGACGAGAGGACAAACAGGTTGGACGCCGAGGCGGTCAGACGCAGATTGCTCATGCCGAACCGCTCGACCAGGCCGGTGGCAAAGACATACCCCAGCTGCACGGTTTGAAGTCGCAGAAAGCCGGCATCGCGTACAAACCGGTCCGAAAAGCGGTTGTTCAGCGTCGGATCCCCCTGCACGGCCCGCGGGATGGTAGAAGAGGGACGTTCGGCCGTCCAGCGGTTCAGGTAATCGGCCAGGTAATTGCCACCCCCGCCTCCGATGCTCTCCCTGCCGTTGCGCGAGACACGCTGCACATCCCCTGTTCCGCGAAAGAGGATCGACAAATCAAAGTGTTGGTAAGTGGCCCCCAGGTTTATCCCGTAATAATAACCCGGAATCGATTTTCCCAGGATGGTCCGGTCACTGGCGTTGATCACCCCATCGGCTCCCAGGCTCTGGAATACCGACCCCGGTGAACCGGCCGCGGGAGCACCTGCGAAATCGACAAAGTGCACATCGCCCGGGCTCAGGAATGTAGGATTGCCAACCCGGTCGGTTGTCTGCCCTTTCCAGGTATCCACTTCCTGGGTCGTCTGGAAGATTCCTTCGCTGCGGTAGCCGAAAAAGGAGTTGATCGGATGGCCGACCTGAATGCGGTCCTGGTCACCGCCCACGGGTATGTCATTGTAGAGCCGTTCCACCCGGTTTCGGACCGTGGTCAGGTTGAAACCCAGGTTGACGGCCAGCTTTCCCCAGCGCTGGTTGTAGCCTCCCTCGAACTCAAAGCCTCGGTTGCTCACCTGGGCCAGGTTCACCACCGGATCGATGACAATGCCCATGCTGCGGGGAATGGGGTAGCTTTGCAGGATCCCGTCGGTGAAGCGGGAGTAGTACTCGGCGTTGAAGCGGAACTTGCCCTGCAAGAATTCGGTCTCGATGCCAATGTTGGAGGTGGTAACCACCTCCCAGCTCAAATCGGGAGTGGGCAGGGTGGACAGGCCCGCCGCGTCGTAGATGCGGCCGTTGCCCGCTCCGAGCGTGCCGTCAGTGCCAAAGGCGGCCTTCGGATTGACGTTGATCAGCGACAGGAAGGCAAAGTCGCGCACTTCCTGGTTGCCGATCCGACCCCATCCCCCACGGATCTTGAGCTCGCTGAGCCATTCGGCCTTTTCCAGAAAGGCTTCCGACTTGACCCGCCAGGCGCCGGCAAAGGACGGAAACGTGCCCCACTTGTAGCCGGGACCGAATTTGGAGGTTCCATCGCGCCGTACGGTGGCGTCCAGGTAGTATTTGCGGTTGTAATTGTAGCTCAGGCGGGCCATGTATCCCTGCAATCCGGACGGGATCCGCTCGTAAAACGTGCTTTTGTTGGCGTTGGGCCATCCTTCCTCGATCCTTCGCTGCTCCCAGCTGGGCACGGGCGAAGAGACCCCGATCTGCATCTGGGTATTGTTCCAGGACACTTTCTGGTCCATCGCATTGAGCACCAGATCCACATTGTGCCTGCCGATGCTGGTGGTGTAACCGATCAGAAACTCCCCTACCCGGTTCAGGTTTTCGCTCAGGCGGCGGTTGTATGCGTTGCCGGCCGCCGTGCGCGCGTTGCCTTCGGCGGCAACGAAAAAGCCCATCCGCTGGTCTTCGTAAACCTGACGGGTGTTGCCCAGATAATCAATGCTGTAGGTCCCCCGCAGGCGCAGTCCCTTCAGGGGCGTGATTTCACCGTACAAGGAGGCGGTGGTGCGGAACAAATCCCGCTGGTTGTGGTTCAGATCCCCGATGGCCACAAAGTTGTTGCCCGTGCCCGCCCCGTAGCCTTGCGCGCGGGAGGTGTTGTTGATCGTGCGGCGGGTGCGGGCATAGCCTGTCGGGTCACTGGCATCATACAAGGGTTGCCAGGGCGCGGCAAAAGATCCCAGGCTGCCCACGCCACCGTCCTGGTCGTTCTGGCCGTAGACCAGCCGCAGGGTCTGTCCGGCATTGAACCATTTGCTTATCTTGTGATCGGAATTGACCGAGAGCGAATAGCGTTTGAAGCGGTCACTGTAGACCACGTTCTGCTGGTCGGAATAGCCCAGTCCGACGAAATAATTCGACGCCTGGCTGCCTCCGGAAACGGAGATGCTGTAGTCCTGGACGGGTGCGTTCCTGCGCACGGCCGCCTTTTCCCAATCGGCCGTGTACTGCGGGCTGTTTCCCAGGTAGTCCGCGCTGGCCGGATCAAACAGCGGGGCAACGGCGCCATCGGGCACGAAACCGGGCCGGTTCGCCCACGCCTCCCGGGTAATGTCCACGTACTGCTGGGTGGAAAGCACGTCGTAGCGTTTGCCGATGTTCTGCACTCCGGTCCGGGCCGACAGGTCCACGCGCAGCCTGCCGTCCTTCTTGCCGCGCTTGGTGGTGATCAGAATTACCCCGTTGGCCGCCCGTACCCCGTAAATGGCCGTGGCAGAGGCATCCTTCAGGACCGATATTGACTCGATGTCATTGGGATTGATCAGGGCGAAGATGTTGACATTGCCCCTCAGGTCGGCCGTCCGCGCCGAGCCGAAATTACCTCCTTCGGTCAAGGGAATCCCGTCAAGCACGTACAACGGATCGTTGAAGCCGAGCGTACCGACCCCGCGGATGCGGATTTCCGGTCGGGCCGTCGGGCTCGAGCCCGGATTGCTGACAAAAATTCCCGGCATGCGCCCTTGCATTGCCAGTTCGGGAGTCATGTTTACCTGTTGGGTGATTTCTTTGGCCGAAATCTGGGAGACGGCACCGGTCAGGTCCCTTTTTTCACGCTGGCCGTAACCGATAACCACCACTTCATTCAAATTGGCAATGGAAGGGACCAGCATCACATCTACCTGCGCCCTGCCCGATACGGCAACCTGCTCGGTGATGTAACCGATGAAGCTAAACACCAAAACGGCCTCGGCTTCTTCCACATTCAACTGATAGGCGCCGTTGGCATCGGTCACCGTCCCATTGGTAGTTCCTCTGATCAGCACCGATACTCCGGGCAGGGGCGAGTTCTGCTGATCGGTCACCCGGCCCTTCACGATTGATTTTGCCGAAAGGTAGTACCGCTCCAGCTGCTGCTGCCAGCGCTGCAGGCTAAGGGATGCATCCGCGTCTAACTGGCGGGAGGATGAGCGGCCCTCCGTTCGCTGTCCTGACGAGGGAAACGAAGCCGGGATCGAATCGATAACTGAGGTTTTGTTGTTTGCCTGCTTCTTTTGGATAATGATGTAAAAGCCAGGTCCCGCCTTTTCATAGGCCAGTCCGGCTGGCTCTAGCAGCTTGTCCAGGGCCTGCTCAATGGAACTAAAGCGCTGATTGGACAGATTCACCCGTTTGTCATTGACCACATCATCGCGGTAGGCCACCGATACCTTGAAACGTACGGCCAGTTGGTCGAGCACCGGACCGAGCTGTCGTGTCTGTCCCTTGTTTTGTTCAAATACAGCAGCGCCTGACCGGTTTGTGGTTTTCAAACGGGCCACTGGCGCGCTGGTTGTGGATTCTGTCATCCTGTTGGGTTCTGCCATCCTTGGCGTTTGTACCCGGCTGGCTTGCAAGATCACCTCCCCCGGAGCGCCAATGTGCTGGGCTCTGCTTAACTGCCAGTGGAAGAGCAAAATGAAAACTAGTAGTTTGTGGGTCATAATTTATTTTTACTTTAGTTACATTTAATATTGAATAAGTACTATTTTTTTTTACGCAAAGGCATAGCCTTCACATGATATGGTTACCATGTGATTTCTGCAGTTATCAAAGTTTGGTATGAATCAGCTCTGTATGAATCAGTCTTGTGCGCAAGTTTGCCTTGGTGAGTTAACTTTACTTGCTTGCTTTGTTTGATCGATACGGTAGGTGCGCCTATGCGGCACATCATCAGATAAACTAAACAACCCAACGATTCGCCCAATGTATTCGCCCAATCAATTGACTGGACTTCTGATTTGGCTGGATTTACAATTGAATCCACTTCCCAAACCTTATCTACTCGGTCTGACTGTTTTTTTCAGATTGGATTGTTTTCTCAGAATCGCCCAATTTTTCAGAGATGTACACCTGATTTCCCTTTCGCACCAGATTCAGACCAAAGGTTTTTCCAATTCGGTCCAGCAGGGCATTCAGCTGTCCCACGGGCAATGATCCCGAAATGGTTTGCTCGAGCAGTTCGGGCTGGGAGACTATCACGTTCAAACCATAATTGTCCTCCAGCAGCTGAGTGATTTGCAACAGGCTGGTATGGTCTAGGATCATCAATTGTCGGGTCCATGCCGTGTATTGTTCTGAGGATACGTTTTGCCTTGTCACCGATTTTCCCTGCATGAGCACCAGTTCGCCCGGTTTCATCACAATCGTATCACGGTCGCCGGTATTGAACTTAACTTTCCCCCTGGCTAAAACCACTTGTGTCTTACCCCTGCGTTTGGAGACATTGAACTCGGTTCCGACCACTTCCACAAACGATCCGTCACTTAAATGAACAATGAATTTCTGGTGATTGCGCGTATGCACCACCGAGAAATACGCTTCCCCATCCAACCACACGTGCCTGTCCTGATCTGGTGTCCATTCTGAGGAAAGGGTCAAGGTAGAATTGGCATTTAATTTCACCACCGATTCATCGGGCAGATTAAGCGTTCGTATCTCTCCGTAGGCAGAGGCGTAGGTTACGCGTGCATTCAATAGATAGATGGTCAGAACCGATACGGTAGCCAATGCAACCAGCAGGGCGGCTATCCTGTAGTAGGCTTGCAGTTTGCCTTTTTTTGCCCCGGCCAGCGGACGTTTTTTTGTGGCCGCCAGTCCGGATTGGCTCGGTGACTGATCGCTCCTTGGTGACTGATCGCCACTGTGCTGGTTGTTTTGTATTTGATTCCAGATCTGGGCAACTTCCAGATCGGTCAAATGATACGCATCAAAGCGTATCTTCCCTATCATTTGGCGCGCCTGTTCTATTGTTTCCCGCTTGTGCGGGTGTTGTTGCACCCACCCTTGCCAGAATGCATCCAACTGCGAATCCTGCGGATTCAATACCCACTGTTGAAACGACTCGTCAAGCGCAAATTCATTTTCTGAAAAATCTGAATAGTCCATAGCAATCAAGCTGCAAAGGTTTTACACGTAGATTTGTTACTTTTTCCAGTCGTTTCTCACATCAGCATACTTTCCTTTTTTCCGGCTTTCTTATTTTAGGTATGCTTTTTGACCAAAGGCCGCTTGCGAGGGCAATTTCTCCCTGTGGTTGGCGGTTGCATTCGGCACGGAACGGATTGATCGGTCAAGAGGTTGCAAGTGGCTTGTTCTTATTGCTCTGACTTTTGCTTTGTTGTTAAAGAGCAGCTACGGCGTTGAACCTCATCGTGTATCCACCAATTTTTTTTACGTCCCCTTCCAGCCCTCATTTGTGTTTGTTCCGACCTGTTTAATCTCAGCTGTTTCCTTACAGATGTAATGTTGGGCTGGCTTACATGTTTTCCTCCCGCCTGGTCGATTATACTTTTGTTCCGGACCCCAAACGCATTTATCACACTCTTTGCCACCCTTTGTCCATATTGTTTTATGTTACCTGTTGTTTTACCTTAATTTTGATCAATCCATGGAACATTTCAATCCAAATTCCCCCCGTAACGATTCACAGGCCTACTTTGATTCTGCTTTAGGTGCAGTGATTAATTCTTTCCCCACTTTTTTGTCCAATGAGGCTTTCATTCAGCGCTGTGAACAATCGTTGCAATTACTCCAGGAACACAACTGTTCCCGTTTGCTGGTCGACACGAGCAGCCTGGGCGTAATGGGCTTCGAAAAGAAATCCTACATCGAAAGGACCTGGTTTCCCAAAGCGCTGGAGATCGGGCTTAAAACCGCCGCCTTCCTGGTTCCCAAAGATAATTTCGGCAAATACGGAATGGAACAGGCCAACAAAAAGGCTGCCGAAGAAATGCCGATCAACATGCGCTACTTCCACCAGTTTGAGGAGGCTCGCCTCTGGCTTGTCCATACTTGAGCACGGGTACTCTCACCCCTGCCCGGTGATGATTCGCTCATTCCCGGTTGCCATTTATCCCATCGCATTCAAGCGGACATTGTTTGCAGGATTGGACTGTGTTGGTATTCGTTACGGTTGCAAATGCAAGGGTTCCGGTAGTGTTTGCCCTTGCCACCCTTTGTTTTTTCTTTTCGATCCTCCCTGCAATTCCGATTGGGCGGTTTTCCCCCTTCCATTTCCTTCAACTGGGATGCATGCTCAACCGTGTAACCCCGCCCTTTGCCGCAGTGCCGAATTTGGGATCACCTTTCACTGATCTTTTCTGACCAGCGCCCCATGATGAGTGGCTGAAAATCAACCTTCCGCCACTCATCATGGGGTTATTGATCTACTTCTGCTTTTCCACTTTCCTTTGCCTTTTTGTCCTGTTCTCCCCTTTCCTGTTCTCCCCTTTCCTGTTCTTCACTGGGTATATTTACCGACCTCGCCAACCCTATTTCCGCTTTCACCTTGTCAATTCCTGCCATTCGCCCATTGATGATCTTCCCTACCCGTTTGTTTTTTCTTGTTTATTTACCGGTTCATTGTTGATTTGTCACATTACCGGTTTTTATTTTCTTTGATACTGCCTTTTCCTGCCGCCCTCCTGTTTTGGTTGGCTTTCCCTTTTACACTTTATTGAATCGGCTCTATTTGCAGCCTGCCTGTTAGTTACTGCATACGTGCCATTTGCCGCTATTTTGCTTGGTCTTCCTGTATTAAAATGTTTAACTGTACACAAAGTGTGAATTCATGAACTGCTACTTTATCCATATCGGCGGGAGATATGCCATTGAACCAGGTTTGATACATCGGATGAAAGATCACTGGTCCTCTGCTGACCCCTTTGGCTTTAGTCTCAAGCAACCCTGTGGCAGTATTCAAAGCCTGTCCTGACCCAATCCTATTCGGTCTTCAATGAGTTGACCGGATTGGCCAATGCCGCTTTTATCGCCTGAAAACTTACGGTAACCAACGCTATCGCAATGGCCAGAAGGCCGGCCAGTGCGAATATCGACCAGGATAGTTCAATCTTGTAAGCGAAGTGCTGGAGCCATTGGTGCATAAGGTAATAAGACACCGGGCTGGCGATCAACAGGGCCAAAAGTACCAGCCTGAGAAAATCTTTGGACAACAGGGCCACAATCTGCCCCACCGAGGCGCCGAGCACCTTGCGGATGCCGATTTCCTTGGTCTTGGTCTGGGCAATGAAGGTAACCAGACCAAACAGGCCCAGGCACGAGATGAAAACGGCCAGGCAGGCAAACATTCCGAAGACTTTTCCAGTTCTGGTCTCCTTGGCGTAAGTGTCATTGAATGCATCGTCCATGAAACGGTATTCAAACGGTTTGCCAGGGAAAAATCTTTGCCAGGTCTGCCCGATCTGCAGCACACTGTTTCGGATATCGCCGGTCTGCAGCTTTACCGCCAGCTGGGGCTCGTTGCCGGCAGAAGGCATGATGATCAATGGTTCAATCAGGCTTCTCAGGTCGGACTGGTGGTAGTCTTCCACCACACCGATCACCTCACCTTTTACGGGCACTTCGGTATACGAGCCGTCAGGATTGTATTGGTAGGTATAGTAGCCGAGGGGTTTGCCGACGCCCCCTTCCCCCCATTCCAGGTATCGGGCCATTGCCTGGTTGACCAGAAACTGCCCGCTGCCCGCATCAAACTGCCCGCTGCCCGCATGGGGTGTGAAATTGCGCCCTTGCCTGCGTTTGATACCAAAGGTTGTCAGGAAATCGGCATCGGCAGTGATGAAGCGAAAACCTGTATTCTTGCCTTTGGGCACAAATTCTTCCACCAGTTTGTTACCGCCCGCGCCCTGGCCCGGTAGCCAGCCGCAAAGGGTCGCCGACCGCACCGCCGCCATGGTTTGCAGGGTCTGTTTAAAGGTTTGCTTGCTGGCCGCGGACGCGTCAGAGGGAAAAGACAGCGTTAAAATCTGCTCACGGTCGTAGCCCAGTTGCTTGCTGTGAATGAAACGAAGCTGGCTCAAAGCCACCAGCGTGGCAATGATCATGGCAATCGAGACGGAAAACTGCGAGACAACCAGCACTTTTCGTACCCTGTTACCGTCGCTGTGCCTGAAAAAAACGCTTTTCAATACTTCGATCGGGCGGAAAGAGGACAGCACCAGAGCCGGATAGCTGCCTGTGAGCAAAGTGACCGCCGCCATCATACCGCCAAAGACAAGCAGATTCCGCAAAGAGAGCAATGTGCCAAGCGAGAGTTGCTTTTGGGCCAGCGCATTGAAAAATGGCAGGGCCAGGCGCGCCAGTACCAGGGCCATTATCCAGCCGATGAACGTAAACAAGGCCGATTCGAGAAGGAACTGCCCGAAAAGCTGCCGGCGGCTGGCCCCGGTCACTTTCCGTACCCCTACCTCCCTTGCCCGCAGCGTTGCCCGCGCCGAGGATAAACTGATGTAGTTCAAACACGCCAGCACCAGTACCAACAGGGCCACCACCGAGAAGATATAGACATTTTCCACTGCTTTCACCGCCCGCACCCGGCCATCGAGTCGGTGGTGAAGATAGATCTCGCGCAAGGGAATCGCATCCGGTTTCCATACGCCGGCGTTGGCGTCATTGGTTTTTTTTGCCAGTAACGGAAGCGTTTTTGCAAAAGCCTCCGCCTGAGTGCCCGGCGAAAGCAGCACATACGTCAGCGATGCGCCATCCCAGTACCCATCCAGGTTCTGTCCGGTCAGCCGGGCAGCATCGCTGAAACTGCCCAGAAAATCAACGGCGATGTGCGAATTGCCGGGCAGGTTGCCGAACACGCCGGTCACGGTCAGCTTGTGGCGGGTCTGGTAGGTAAGCGTTTTCCCCAGTGGGTTTTGATTCGGAAAATACTTTTGGGCCATGCGTTGGGAAATCAACACGCTGCCGGCAATGGCGAGTGCTTTTTTTGTATCGCCCTGCACGAGCGGAAAGTCGAAGACAGCGAACAGCGTACTGTCGGCAAAATAAAAATCTTTCTCATAAAAGGACTGGGTGGTATTTCCGATCAGCGGATTTGCCTTGACCAGTCGCACTACCGCCTCTGCCTGAGATGATCCGGATTGTATCAGTTGAGCGAACCCGCTGCCACTACCCGAGCCATTCTCAAATTGCTGGAACAACACAATCCGGTCGGCTTTGGTATGGAAATCATCAAAACTGATCTCGTCCTGCACAAACAGGACAATCAGCAGGCACACGCACAATCCGCTGGAGAGCCCGAAGATATTGATCAACGAAAAAACCTTGTTTCTCCAAAGGTTGCGCAGGGCAATTTTCAGGTAGTTCTGTAGCATCAGGGGTAGGTTTGAAAGTTTGAGCAGGCACTGGTTTGCTTGAGCCGATTCAGTTTTGCTTGAGCCAATTCAGTGCCGGAAATGCGCAAAGCCGTTTAAAACGTTTTCTGACGGTTTTTGGCAGGCATGAACGCACACAAGTGTCCGGTTACGGACACTTGCTGTTCACTGACGGACAAGGGGTTGGCCACGTCAAATGAGGGATTGGTTGCCCACATTCAGAAGTGAATCGGTGACTGACTGAAGTGAATGGATGACTGACTGAAGTGAATGGATGACTGACTGAGGTGAATGGATGACTGACTGAGGTGAATGGATGACTGACTGAGGTGAATGGATGACTGACTGAGGTGAATGGATGACTGACTGAGGTGAATGGATGACTGACTGAATTTCCTGGCAAAAGTCCCTGAAACGCAAACCAATAGTATACGCTTGTCCCTGTGCGTTGCCAAGGCTGTGTAAAGTCGGCAGAAAATGGACAACGTGAATGGTAAAGCAAGTTTGGTAAGAGCGTTTTTGGTAAGAGCGTTTTTGGTAAATCCCGAGTGCACCCATTGATGCCCTGAAAATACGTTTCAAGGATTGAAAAGAAAGTCTGGGACACAAAAGTGGAGGATGCTGTTTCAAAACAAACAATTCTATAGTAACTTTATAGGCATTAATTGGATTAGTTTGAGCTTTGTCCTCTTTCATCAACCGAGCCGCATGCATAGAATACTACTTTCTTTTACACTGGCCTTCCTGCTAACCAGTAATGTGGTCAACTCACAAACCCGTTACCATCACAATGTCATCTGGGGCCGGCTGGCACTGACCGACACGATCCATAAGAAATTCAGATGGGAAGTGTATCTGCAGAACCGGAGACAGAATTCGCCACCGTCCACACTGAATGTATTCGATCAGGAACAGTTTGCCAGCTACTGGGCGTGGCTTACCTATTCGGTTTCCAATCAGGTACGAATCGCCGTTTCGCCCCTCGGTTATTTCAAGAGCTGGCTTTTGATCGCCAATCCGTCGGAGGCCGACCGGCCGGCCATCAAGGAATTGCGCTGGGCGATGCGAGTGGATCAGGAGCAACGGTTTACGAACCTGATCTATACCAACCGGTACGGAATCGAATACCGCTGGCGGGATCTGAAAAACGATGGGGTATACCTGCCCAACTGGCGGGTCCGTTATCAGGCGCGCCTGGAAAGACCCATCCGGGCCTGCTGGATCAAACGCCCTTTCAGCCTGGTGGTTTCCGATGAGATATTCATCCAGTTCGGACGGGCGGTCAGGGCTAATCCGAACGTGTTTGACCAGAACCGGCTGTACGCCGGTTTCAACTATGGTCTGACTCCGAACATAAAAACCAGTCTGGGATACATCTATCAGATTCAGCAGCGCAACTCAGGCACCGAGTTTGATCATGCCAACGTGCTTTGGGCGGTGCTTACCTTCGACAACCTGCTTTCACAGTTCAAAAAAAAGAGGTAGAAAATTATTTTTTACGCAGGACAAACCGAGGCTGACCACCGGCCAGTTCGGTGGAGTGGTCCGATTGTAAAAAACAATGCAGAACGGTAGCCTTACCCAAAATAGGACAGCATTTTCCAGACTTGGTTAATAGCGGGACTAGCCAATAGCGGGACTAGCCAATAGTTAGCATATCAGAAAGCCAGTACATCTTTCTAGCTCAGGTAACGCCATACGAAAATGTTTGAAAACCAGAAAAATCCAGGCATATCTATTTACAATACATCCCTATCCCCCCTTACCTTTGGATGCTGGGATATGACCAATTAGTTAAATCCGCCTGCACCCGCCACCAGATTTGAAAAAAACAAGGCGTTTATCAACAACCGGCTTGTACCAAGCCAGTAGCCACGATAGGTGGGATCATCAGCAAAAAGGACTACCTGTCCATTGCCACTTCCGGTAAAAATAACAGCGGCCGAACCGGCTACTTTTCCGATGTTCTTTTTGGTGGCAAAACCGTTGACAAAAGGTTTTGCGCTGTACTGGGCAACGGTTGCATACTTGTTGGCGCTTGGTAAAAGGATGGTAGGCCCGTTTTTGTTAACAAAAAGTTTACGGGTAGTGATACCAAACGCAAGTGGATGGGAAATATCCAGGTCTGCTTCGAAAATAGCACCGTTTATTCGCTTTGCACCCTCTGCATCTTCCTGCTGGGAATAATCGAGCCGTTCAGCTTTTTCTATTGTTGGCTTTGGCCCGGTAGTTTTGGCGGTAACCGCTCCGGTAGCCGCTCCAGCCGCCGTTGCGATAGTTGATCCAGCACCTGCTGTAGCAGGTGCTGTAGCAGGTGCTGTAGTGGCCACTGTAGGTGTTGGGGAAGGGAGGGGCGTATTTTGACCCGTTGATAGAGAAGGCTCTGTTTCGGTTAGCTTTTCTTTGACAATTTCCTGCTGCACAGCCCAGGCAGTGGCTGTCTGGAGGGTAATAAGTGTTCCCCCGTCGTTTACCCAGGCTTTTATCTTGTCAACTGTTGCTTTGTCCCAGGCAGCATAATTACCTCCCGGAAGAATCAGGGTGGTATATTTTTTCAAAGATGCTCTGCCAAAAAGCGACAGATCCAGTTTTGTCACAGGCAGGTTGAGTTGTTCATTGAGTAAAAACCAGATTTGACCCGCTTCACTAGCCGTTACTCCCTGTCCAAATGCCAGAGCTACTTCCGGCTTACGAACGGTTTTGATATTGCTGCTACCCAGGTCTATCCCTTCCTGACTGAAGCCACTTTTCACTCCGGTAATGGTTAGTTGAGTGCTAGCCGCTACTTTCTCCAAAGCCTTGTATAAAGAATCCGGTGTCAGCGATTGGCCTGTGACTGGAATAATGAGTGTTCCAGGTAGATAAATCTGTTTCCCGGAGTCAGAACTGGTTTCAGAAGAAGAGGTGGCAGAAAAGGTAGGACCGGATGAAGTTGCTATTGCAGAAGTTGCTATTGCAAAAGATTTGAAAGCTGTCTTTACCCGTATGTTTGCAGACAGAAGCTGATAGAGCGCTTGGCTGGCATTGTAATCGGTATAGCTGATCAGATAGGCATAGGAAGACTTGCCCCCAACGACTGCTCCGGTGATAGGTGTGAGCTGTTGAACCTGGTCCCCGAACGCAACTGTGCCACTTAGCCGGGCATACTGAAGTCCGTACGCATGAATAATGCTCCAGCCGGTGTTATCATAATAGACGCTGTCTTTCAAGGTATTCTCCTCAAAAATTGAATGAATAAGCAAAAAGTTAGCTTGCGCGGAAGGCACCGCGTAGGCATTGCCTTTGCCGAATACCTTTCCGTCCTGCTTGAGATCGTCTTTCAGCTGGTAGACTTTGATGCGATGCTGCAGGAGCAGGCTTAAAAACTTTTGTGTCAAACCAATATCTTTGCTGTCTCCAAATACAAACGTTTTGGTTGGGTGCTTCTGTCCTTGCTTAAGGGCGTAGGCAAAAAAATCTTTCTGCACTTTTAACAGTCCAGCTTTTTGAGCAACAGAGCCTTCAATGGTAGAAAAGGTTGTTGCCAGATGGTTTCGGATGGTAAAAGCAAAGGTGAGAAGACCATTGCTCGATTCCTGAACAAGGCCACGGGAAGAAGCCTGTTCAAAGGTAGCGGCTACGGAGCCGAAAAACTTGGGATAGGTAGATCCGTACACAGGAGAAAGGTTATCGTAATTTTCTTTGGTAAAGTAAAACGATCCGATTTCATCCAGTGCCTTTGCGTGGTAGGTGGCAAGAATTACATTATAGTCATATAAAAACTGTGGGATGATCGGGCTTTCATGACGTTTGGGAGTAGGCTCAAAGTAGTAAGTCGCATTGGTGCCCTGTTCATGAAAGTCAATCTGTACGTTGGGATACCACTTGTGAAAGAATTCGACCCGGTTACGGCTTTCTATCTGCACCAAATTGAGCCAGTCCCGGTTCAGGTCTGTAAAGTAGTGGTTGGTCCGTCCGTTGGGCCATCCTTCCTGATGTTCTTTGTCAAACGGATCGGCGACTGCGATCGAAGATCGATACGCATTGTGCCAGTTGGCGGCTCTGTCCCTTCCATCCGGATTAAGGGAAGGATCAATAAAGATGACCGCTTCTGAGAGCCATTTCAGGGTCTGTTCGTCCTGACTGGCCGCCAGGTAATAGCCAATGAGCAGACTGACTTCGGTACTGGAGGTTTCATTGCCGTGAACACCATATCCCAGATGTATAATTACAGGGGCACTGCTGCTCAGAGTGGCTTTGGATGGATCTGTCTGTTGCAGATGTTCAAGCCGGATCTGTTCAATCTTTTCATAATTAGCAGCGGAGGTAACCGTAGCGATGATCTGCTCCCGTTTCTCATAGGTTTTACCAATGGTCTGCACATGAATGCGGTCCGAAAGGCGGGCCAACTCCTTAAAATAGGCCACTACCTGATCATGGCGGGTAAAGTGGGATCCGATCGGATAACCCAGAAACTGTTCAGGCGTAGGAATCCTGGAGTCAAGCCTGGTAGCTTTTGGAAAAAAGTAAGATGTCTGCGCCCAGGCCATGGAAGCCATACACAGCAATACGATAGCGCTGAACAAACTAAGAATAGACTTTTTTTTCATAAAAATAGATCCAAGAGTAGATAGGAGCGATGTTGGCTAGTCGTTAGGTCATCCCTCATCGGTTGCATGGTGGCTGTTATCCATCCAACTGTATACACGCACTGGTTTTATATACACGCACTGGTTTTATTGGCCGTATAGATTTGGCTGTACGGTCAGTTCATTTTATGAAACTACAAGAAATAACAAGAAGTTACAAGAAGTTACATCAAAACGCCAGTCCGGCCTCAAGCAAAGACAATCCATCTGAAGGCTTGTATGCCACCGGTAACCATACCCAGATGGATTTGTCCGTCAGGTTCGCACCGCACCGGCACACGGTCAGCAAGTGGGCAAACCGTTGGCCACCCGAGTAATGTTTATTCCAGGCTCAACAAGCTCAGGTTCAACCGGCCCAAGGTCCACAACAAACAAAGCACCAACCCCATACCGGTCGGTAAGTGCCGTACCTGGATGGACATACAAGTAGGGACATACAAGTAGGGACATAGAAATCTCACACGCAATCAAAGGAAACCAGGGATTGAATACAAAATAACCATCATCCACCTTTCTATAAGGATGAAATACTTGCAAATCCATCCCGATCACCGAGCGCAAGACCACCGCAAGCGTTTACGAGCGGGCCCTGGACAGGCAGCCCTGTTTTGCTACCTTTCTTTCACAACTTTAAACGACAAGGTCATATGCTTAACGCCATATGCTTAACGCCATATGCTTGATATGTAGTGAATTACCTGCGGCAGGATCAAATGCTCGTATTCAAAGGTAATTTCATCGGGTAAACTTATGGATTGGACGCTGATCGGCTTTCTGAACAAAAGCTGGGTTTAGGTATGTTCAGGGAGCATACTGCGCTAGCATTCAACTTACCAACCATATGACTTATCAACCATATGACTTACCAATCCATCTGTGTATGAGCTACGCACAAGTTGCTGTGAGGAGCTCTGATCATTTTTACCTGGCGCGCATTACCTTCTATCGCGCATTACCTTCTATCGCGCATTACCTTCTATCGCGCATTACCTTCCGGTTTTCATCCGCGAATACAGTCAAATCACGGGTGGCAGTGTCGAGTTCGATGGTGGATTCTCTCAGTTTTTTAACCAGGTAAACCCATTCGTCTTTTTCAAGCAAATCGTTGATCAAAAGCTCGGCAATGCCCAGCATGCGCGCCAGCGGCGCGCGAAGGTTATGGGAGGTCTGGAAGGCCACGTCCTCGAGGGCTTGCATGGCCGACAGATTCTTTGACTCGAGTTGCTTGCGTTCGGTGATGGGGATGCCCATCACCAAAAATTCTGTGATCTGGCCCGCCTGCCTGATCGGTAGGATAACCGCGTCAATCCAGAGCATCGATCCGCCTTTGCCCTGGTACTCTATTTCTCCCGTCCAGCTGCCAGCGGCCCAAAGCCAGCGGTTGCGTTCTTCGTCTTGTTGACCGGTCAATTGAGCTGTTGTGAACGGAGTAGTTGTGAACGGAGCCCCGGTCGACTGACCTGTTACGAACCTTTGGTAATGCCGGCCGATCAGCTCTTTGTCCGAGTAGCCCGAAAGGTTGCGCAGCGGCTCGTTGACCGAAAGCAGTATCCCCCGACGATCAATGGTGAGTAGAACCGCACTGGTGTTGATCGCCGCGTTGTAGGCTTGCAACTGCGCGCTTTTGGTTTGAACCAACTGGTCCAGGTTTTCTGAAAATGCGCGTAATTCCTCGTTGGAAGCTTTCAGTTCCTGGTTGACAGACTCAATCTGCTCTTTGGCAAGCTCCAGCTTTTGCGCGTAATCCATCAGCTTGGCCGCATAGTCGTTGACCAGGAAACGGAATACGAGTGATTGGGCCAGGACCGCAAAGCCGGAAAGAAACATGAGAAAATTCTGAGCCAAAAGGTAGGGTATGCTCGGATCGGCCCGGAAGGGAAACCAGGCATCACAGGCGGTGTAAAAAAAATAACAGGCGAACGCAAACACGAACGCTGTGGCAACGTGGGTAACTTTCTCATAGAACATCACCGAGCAGCAACCCAGGGCAATGAGTATAAACTCGGTACCCGTTCTTCGGTCGGCAAGGGCCAATGCCAAAGCCACGAGCATCAAACCGTAGGTGACCATAAACCGGGATATTTTGAACCAGCCCCGGGCATTGAAGTAGAGTATGCTTGTCATGACCGGTATGGCAAACAAGCCCTGCAAGGCGCTGTAAGAGCCGAGCAGGACAAAAACCAGGACAAACACAAGCGTTAGCAGCAAGGCGATCCCCAGAAAGGCATTCATCGCCTGCAGCCTTGTCGTTTGCCTTTGGTCCATTGTCGGCTGATGGCCTGTGTACAGAATACGCTTCCATAAACCGGCCAGTGATGCTCTTATTCTCATGCGATTGTTTTCATGCCAATGTTTGTTTAAATTCTTGTAATTGAACCTGTAGCGACATCGAAGTATTTTTTCTGCTTAAAATTTAAACCAACCAAACCGTTTTTAGTTTCAACTCCGTTTGCATTTGTTTGCCACCTTAATCTAACAACTGTTTATATTTATCGTAATATATAACTATGGTAATCAAATCCATTGTTAATGCAATTGTATGGTTAACGAATGTATGGCAAACGTATTTATGGCAAATGCATACATGGTAAACGAATGCGTCTACCTTTTCAACTTTGTTTAGCCAATGGTTTTCTCGGGAACTTTTTCCAAACCTTAATTTCCGCAAAACAACCCTCACAGGCCCCTGCCCTACCCTTCCCCTTTCCAATTGGCATTTGCTTCCAATTGGCATTTGCTTCCAATTGGCATTTGCTTCGAATTGGCATTTGCTTCGAATTGGCATTTGCTTCGAAT
>JAESGM010000446.1_pt1 | contig 33373 bp, 34 predicted proteins | sample 9269721 | NCBI WGS metagenome assembly JAESGM01 (sample SAMN15720920, study PRJNA650825) | algae metagenome | isolation source: Komarekiella atlantica HA4396-MV6 and co-occurring heterotrophs from... | place: USA: Theobald House, Kauai, HI | collected 2009-07-29
CGCGGTGAAACTCGGCGCCTTCGATTTCCTCGCCAAGCCGGCTGACGCCGACGAAATTCATTCCGCGCTGGCGGCCGCCCGCGATTCGCGCCCGATGCCGCCGGAAAACCCGATGTCGGCCGACCGCGTCCGCTGGGAGCACATCCAGCGCGTCTATGAGCTGTGCAACCGCAACGTTTCCGAGACCGCGCGCCGGCTCAACATGCACCGTCGTACCCTGCAGCGCATTCTTGCCAAGCGGGCGCCGAAGTAACCGGCGCTCGCTTCACGAATTTTCCAGGCTCGGATCGGCAATCGATTGCAGCGTGAAAGCTGCCGCGCGCGCGTAGCGCAGGGTCATCGCCTTGCGCCGCGCGGCGACGAGCCTGTGCTCGGGCGCCGGGCGCACGATTTCGGCGCCGTAGCGGTCAGCCAGAATGAGGCCGGCATCCTCGGGAAGCGCTTCGACCGGAAATCCGGGGCTGACGGCGAAAAACAAAGCGTCGCAGAAGTCGCGATACTCCGGCCATTTCACGTCGACGCGCAGGTCCTCGAAGCAAGACTTCACCTCGACGACCCAGATATCGCCGCTGCCCGAAAGTGCCACGATGTCGGCGCGTCTGCCGTTGGCGAGCACCAATTCGTTGACGACGGAGAAGTTCATTGCGCGCAGCAGGCGTCCGGCGCCGCGGCAGACCTCACGCGTAACCGCGTCCCTTCCGGGCACGGAGGTATCGCCGCAGTTGTTGTCGGCTGCCACAACGCCGCCTGTTTCCCCAGCTTTATCCACATATGCCGTCATTTGACCACCATGGGCGGGTGTCATCGTCCGGCGGCATGAAACGGGGTGGATTGGTGCGGGGTGGCGCCAATCCTGTTGCCATCGAGCTGGCCGCCGCAGGCTCGAATCTGCTGTTAGGTGTTTGCAGGGCAAGTCATCGAGGGACGAGCGCCTGGCTCCATGATCTTCAGACTCTTCAAGCAAGACAAGAGTAAGGCTGCCGAAGGCAGCACAGAGACGCCGTCCGACGACAGCGGCAATACGCCTGTTCTCGTTGCCGACGCGCCGATCGTCGTCGAACCGGCATTGCATGTCGGGACGCCGCCGCGCGCCATCGCGCCCACCGATCCGGATAGTCTCGGCTTCAAGACAACGGCCGAACTAGAGCCGGATTCGGCGCCGATGGGACAAGCGAAAGCGCTGGAAGCGATCGCGTTCGGTGCCGGCATGAAGGGCAGCGGGTACCACGTTCTCGTCACCGGGCCGGAAGGGTCCGGACGTCGCAGCGCTACCAGAGCCATCCTGCAGGACATCGCCAACAAGGGTGCCCGGCCGACGGACTGGGTCTATGTCAGCTCATTCGATCCGACCGGAGGCTATCGCGCGCTGAAGCTCGCGCCCGGGGCAGCCAAGCCGTTTGCCGAGAAAATGGCGCTGGCCATCGATCAGCTCACCGAATCTCTGCCGGCCGCGTTCGCCGCCGACGACTACGACCTCAAGCGGCGCACCATCGAGGAAGAATTCCGCTTCAGCCGCGAGGACGCGCTAGAAGCACTGCGCCGTGAGGCCGAGGCGCAGAATATCGCGCTGCTGCGCACTCCGGCCGGCATCGCCGTCGCGCCGGTGCTCGAGGGCAAGGTCGTCAAGACCGACGTTTTCAATTCGCTCCCCGAGAGCTTGCGCCGCGAGGTCGAAACCAAGATCGCCGCGCTCGAGGCCGAGATCGAAGCCATCATGGCCGAGCGCCCGGACGCGGAGAAGGAACGTCGTGCGCGTCTCCTCGCTCTCAACGAGCAGATCGCCGGGCGCCACGTTCGCGCCGTGCTCGAAGACGTGCGCACCGAATTTGCCGACACTGCGGGGGTCGAAAGCTACCTCAAGGCCGCAACCCGCGACCTGGTGCGCAACGCATCGCTGTTTCTCAGCCCATCCGGTGACACCGTGGCCGGCCCGCCGCGGCTGGCAGGGGCGATGGCCCGTTTCGCCCGCTACGGCGTGCATGTGATGGCGACGAGCGCCGCCTCGTCCACGGCTCCGGTCGTGCATGAGGCGAACCCCACCTACGCCAATCTGTTCGGCCGGGTCGAGCTTGGCACCGGAACCGACGGTAACAGCCAGGTCGTGCGCATAAAGCCGGGCGCTCTGCATCGGGCCAACGGCGGCTACCTGCTCGTCGACGGCAACGCGCTGCTCGACAGTCCGGGTGCAGCGGAGGCACTGCGCCGCGCCCTCGAAGGCGAGGAGCTGCGCTTCGATCCGCCCGCCAATCCCATCGGCGCGGTCGGCGACGAGGTGCCGGATCTCGAACCCATTCCCCTCAGCGTGAAGCTCATCGTGATCGGTGACGAGCAGACCGTTCGCCGCTTGACCTCGTCAGGCAACGGTCTGCGCCGTCTCTTCAAGGTCGAGGCCCTGTTCCATGACACCGTCGAGCGCAGCACGGAGAGCATCAACGCGTTTGCCAGGCTGATCGCTGGTATCGTCGCCAAGAATTCGCTGCGGCCATTCGATGCCGCGGGCGTCGGACTGCTTCTCGACGATGCGGCCAGGCGCGCCGGCGGCAACGGCAAGCTGTCGCTCAGAATCGCCGATGTCGTGGACGTTTGCCGCGAGGCCGACCATTGGGCCGACCGGGAGGGCCGCGACACGGCTACTGCCGCTGATGTAGAGCACGCCCTGCTCGAACGCCGCTCGCGGCCCACGACGCTGGCGGAGGCATCATGATCGCTCACGTCGCAGCCGCCGGCGAGCGCAGCGGACGCGTCGTCCTGTGGCTGGGCGGTACGGCGGCCGCCAGCCGCTTCGCCATCGAGGCAGCAATGCTGCTCGGCCAGGCCTTTCAGGCCGAGGTGGAGAGCATCTACGTCGAGGATCATCAGCTTTTCGATCTGGCCAGCTTTCCCTTCGCGCGCATCATTTCACCGGATGGCAGCGCGCATCCCCTTCCCCAGGCGGTCCTTGAGCGTGAGCTGCGCTTTGCCGGAGCCGCACTGCATCGCCAGGTGGCGGAGGCCGGAAAAGTTGCCGACGTTCCGTGTCATTCGCGCGTCGTGCGGGATGAGCCTCTGCGCGCTCTCGCACGCGCGTGCGCCGAAAACGGCCCGTGGAATGTCGTCATCGTCGGCGAGCCGCTGGCCCCCGGTGACGCCGCGCGTCTTGCCGATCTGTTCGAGCGCGTTCGCGATACGACGGGCGCCGTCATCACCGGGCCGCTGGCGGCACGCACGCAAGGACCGGTGTTGGCGGTCGTAGAAGAATTCGAACGGCTGGGGCCGATGCTCAAGGCGGCGCAGCGCCTATCAGCTATTGCCGGCGGTGATGTGCGGCTGGCGCTGGTCGGTGATCGTCGGATCGAACTCGACTGGATGGAAGGTGAAGCGCGCCTGCTCTGCGGTGACGTCACTGACAGCGGCGTATCGCAGATCGATGCCGTGCTGGCGGCGAACGACGATCCCGCACCGCTCGCCGCCGTTCTGCAGAAGCACAAGCCGGGATTTTCCCTGGCCCAATACGGCGGTCGCCTCATCGCGCCGGGCATCGACCTGCGACCGCTGACGCAGGTGCTGGAATGCCCGCTGCTGCTTGTGCGCTAGCAAAGGTCTGACTGAAAAAATTGCGGACCGGTGCCGATGATCTTGGGATCGGGAACGCCCACAGCCTTTTTGTCTTTTCCTGCGTATTCCGAATGCGCCAGCACCCAGCGGATGCTTTCGAGCCGCGCGCGGCGCTGATCGTTGGCTCGCACGACGATCCATGGAGCCAATTCGCTGCTGGTGCGCTTGAAGATGTCGTTACGGGCGCGCGTGTAGTCGTCCCATTGGTCTATCGCAGCGAGATCGACATCTGTGATCTTCCAGCGCTTGAAGGGATCGTGGCGGCGCTCGTGAAAGCGCAGGAGCTGCGTCTCGCGTCCGATCACCAGGTAGAACTTGAAGAAGCGGAAACCGTCGCGCACCAGAAGCGCCTCGAAGTCCGGCACGTCGCGCATGAACGCCTCGACCTGCTCGGGCGTGCAGAACCCCATCACCCGCTCGACGCCGGCGCGGTTGTACCAGGAGCGGTCGAAGAGAACCATGTCGCCGCCGGTGGGAAAATGCGCGATGTACCGCTGGAAGTACCATTGGCCACGCTCCGCCTCCGTCGGCTTCGACAGTGCGACCGAGCGCGCGTGCCGCGGATTGAGGCGCTCGAGAAAGCGGCTGATGCAACTCCCCTTGCCGGAGGCGTCGCGGCCCTCGAACAGCGCCATGAAGCGCGTTCCCGTCGCCTGGATGTGCTCTTGAAGTTTGAGCAGCTCGAGCTGTAGCCGCACGAGCTCGTCGCGATAGACTTTCTTCTTCAGTTCCTCGTCATACGGAAAGCCTCCCGAAGTCAGGGCGCGGTCCGCGATCCATTCTGGAACCTGGGGATCGTCGAGGTTGAATACCCCCTCGCCCGAGCGTTTGCCGCTTCTGCCGCCTTTGCTGCTCATCGCGGTCTCCTGCGCTGGTCGCCCGTAAGGTGAATCGCAATGCTACGCGACTGTCATCTTTGAATGGCGATATGATCGGACTATCTAGCAGACAAGCTCGCCAAGGAGCCAAGGCGTAAACACATGTCCATAGGGTCGGCACTGAGCAGCCTGCGTTGGGCGGAACGTAAAGCCGACATGGAGGCCTGGTTTTCCGCGGCGTGGACGACGGCCAAGCATCGGCTGTCAGTCCGCTGGATCCCGATATCTATAGCGGGCACCATCGTCGCCCTGCTCGTAGTTCTCGACTATTTGCACTTGGTACCGGGCCTGTTTGCGGTGGCCGGGCTCATCGCGGTGAGCTCCGCCTGGCCGCAGGAAGGAAACGCCACGTCGGGCGCGGTCAGTCCCGCCGTGCAGGCACAGGCCGATGCAATCAGCCAGACCTGGCGTGACGTCATCGACGCCATACCGACGTCCGCGCTGGCGCTCGACGGCTCGGGTGCTCTGCTTCACTACAACCGGCTCGCCGGCGAGATGCTTCCCAAGATGCGCACCGGCCAGCCGATGAGCCAGATCTCCCGCAGTCCGGACCTTCTCGTCGCGGTTGACCGTGCCCTGTCGCTTGAAGATCGCATCGAGGTCGAGCTGATAGAGCGGGTACCGGTGGAACGGCGCTTGGCGGCCACCGTGTCGCGGCTGGCTCGGTCCGCAACGCCGGCGGCGCCGCACGTTCTCATCACCTTCCGCGATCTCACCGACCAGGATCGGCTCGGCCAGATGCGCGCCGACTTCATCGCCAACGCCAGCCATGAGTTGCGCACGCCGCTTGCCTCGTTGCGGGCTTTCGTCGAAACGCTGCAGGGCCCGGCACGAGACGACGCCAACGCGCGCGAGCGCTTCTTGAAGCTCATGGCTTCGCAGGCGGAACGTATGACCCGCCTGATCGACGATTTGCTCTCCCTGAGCCGAGTGGAAATGCGCGCGCACCTGCCGCCGCGCGGCATCGTCGAGTTGAACGAAACCGCCTCGTACGTATGTCAGTCGCTCGATCCGGTGGCGGAAGCCGCAGGCATCACGCTGGCCTTCACCCCGCATGACAGCCCGGCGCGCATACGCGGCGACCGGGAAGAGATCGTCCAGGTTCTGCAGAATCTCATTCAGAACGCTATCAAGTACGGGCGTACCGACGGCCGCGTAGAGGTGCGCGTCGGACGCGATGCCAACGGCGGCGGCAGAGCCTGGGTCAGCGTCAGCGATGACGGTCCTGGGATCGCTCCGGAGCATCTGCCGCGACTGACCGAGCGGTTCTACCGCGTCAGTGCCACCTCCAGCCGGGAGAAAGGAGGCACCGGTCTCGGGCTCGCGATCGTCAAGCACATCATGAACCGCCACCGGGGCGACCTGCGCGTCGCCTCGCGGCTGGGTAGCGGGTCAACCTTCACTGCCAGCTTCGACGAGTTGGGGTCGGGGAACTGACCGATCGCGCCACAAGGACGAGCGCGGATCATGTAGAATTTCCGATTTAATAAATCATTCCAGATAATTAACCTGTCACGAAAGTATCGTTGCATTGGTCTATCTAGGCGGCACGGCGCAAGGGCGCCGGGCGGGGGGAGGTTGCTGGTGTGGCTTGGACGCACGGCCCTCGCTATCACCTCCAAGGATCAGGAGATCAGTGTGAGCAAGAAGTTTCATGCCTGTGCGGCGGCGGCGGCCGTCGTTGGCACTGTTGCGTTCGCCGGCTCGGCCGTTGCGCGCGACCAGGTTCAGATTGCCGGCTCGTCGACCGTTCTGCCTTACGCCAACATCGTCGCCGAGCAGTTCGGCAAGACGCACAACAACTTCAAGACCCCCATCGTCGAGTCGGGCGGTTCGTCTGCCGGCCTGAAGCAGTTCTGCCAGGGCCTCGGCGAGGGCACCATCGACATCGCCAACGCCTCGCGCAAGATCAAGCAGTCCGAGATCGAAGAGTGCGCCAAGAACGGCGTGAAGGAAATCGTCGAGGTTCAGTTCGGCTATGACGGCATCGTGTTCGCCGTCGATTCCAAGTCGTCTGATTGGGCTATCGAGCCGAAAGACGTCTACCTCGCTCTCGCCGCCCAGGTGCCGAAGGACGGCGCCATGGTCGCCAACCCCTACAAGACTTGGAAGGAAGTGAACGACAAGCTTCCTGACTGGCCGATCGTCGCCTACATCCCCGGCGAGAAGCACGGAACGCGCGAAGTCTTCGAAGAGAAGGTCATGCACGCGGGCTGCGAAGCCGCCGGCGCTGACAAGCTGCTCGTCGCCGCCGCCGAAGGCGCTGACGACAAGGCCAAGAAGAAGGCTGCCGACAAGTCGTGCGTGCAGGTCCGCAAGGACGGCGGCGCTGTCGACATCGACGGCGACTACACCGAGACGCTCGCCCGCATCACGTCCAACCCCAAGGGCGTCGGCGTATTCGGTCTGTCGTTCTACGAGAACAACACCGACAAGCTGAAGGTCGCCACCATCAGCGGCGTTGCCCCGTCGGTCGAGACCATTTCCGCCGGCGACTATCCGGTGTCGCGCCCGCTGCAGTTCTACGTGAAGAAGGCGCACATCGGCGTGATCCCGGGCCTCAAGGAATACGTCGAGTTCTTCTCTTCCGAGCGGATGATCGGACCTGACGGTCCGCTCGCCGAGTACGGCCTCGTTCCGGCTCCCGATGCCGAGCGCGCCAAGCTGCAGGAAGACGTGAAGGCCGCCAAGTCCATGTAAGGACCGCGCGGGCTGTTCAAGCGGCGGTCCGGGCCTCTAAAAGACCCGGGCCGCCGAACTGACAGGCAGCAGCCAGCCGGTTCGCGGAGCTGCCGGCTTATGTACTCGGTCATCAAGGACCAGGAACTTGTCGACGTACGTCATACTTTCCGGCTTGGTCATCGCCAGCCTCGTCGCCTTCGCCATTGGTTTGACGCGCGCTAACGCGCTCGCCAGGAAAGGTGACGTCCAGCTCCATTCGCGCGCCGGATATTACGGCACCTATCTCGCCCTGTGGACGCTGCTTCCCGCGCTTTTCGTCGTCTTCGTGTGGAGCGCCGTCGAGCCCAGCCTGATCCGCGAGATGGTCAGGGAAGACCTTCCGGCCAACGTCAGGGAGCTTCCGGCAGCGCAGCAATCTCTCATCGTGGGGCAGATCAACGCCATCACGCGAGGTCTTCCCAAGCTCACCAAGGACGAGTTCGAAACCGTCCGCCGCGCCCGCTACGGGTTCACCCCGGTTGTCGATGCGCAAAAGGTTCTGCAAGCGCGTGGCGTGGCTCTTGGCGGCCCGCCGGAGCCGTACCTGATATCCGCCGCCTACGATCAACTCGACCTGCAGAGCAAGAGCCGGTTCTGGCTCGCGGCCACGGCTTTCGCCCTGGCGCTGCTCGGGTTTTTCTACGCGAACTGGCGCGTGCACCCGAAGCTGCGCGCCCGCAACGCCGTGGAAGCCATTGCGCTGGCCGGTCTCGTGGCGGCCTCGACCGTCGCCATTCTGACAACGGTCGGCATCATCTTTTCGGTGCTGTTCGAGACGCTGCACTTCTTCGACTACGTCTCGCCTCTCAGCTTCTTCTTCGGCACCGTCTGGGATCCGCGCTTCTCCGCAGCCGGCAGCGGCGGCTCGTCTGGTCAGTTCGGTCTGATCCCGCTGCTTTGGGGCACCCTTTACATCTCGTTCGTCGCCCTCATCGTCGCGGTGCCGGTCGGGCTGTTCAGCGCCATCTACATGTCGGAGTACGCCAGCCGCGGCGTGCGCACGATCGCCAAGCCGCTGCTTGAGATTCTCGCCGGCATCCCCACGATCGTTTACGGCCTGTTCGCGCTCATCACCTTCGGCCCGTTCCTGCGCGACATGGGCGCTCACATCGGTTTCAACATTTCCGCCACCAGCGTGCTGACCGCCGGCCTGATCATGGGCGTCATGCTCATTCCTTTCGTGTCATCGCTGTCGGATGACATCATCAACGCAGTGCCGCAGTCCTTGCGTGAGGGTTCCTACGGCCTCGGCGCCACGCAGTCCGAGACGATCAAACGCGTCATCTTGCCGGCAGCGCTTCCCGGCATTGTCGGTGCCGTGCTGCTGGCGGCTTCCCGCGCCATCGGCGAGACGATGATCGTCGTCATGGCCGCCGGCATCGCCGCCAACCTGACGCTCAATCCGTTCGAGCCAGTGACGACCATAACCGTCAAGATCGTCAGCCAGCTCACGGGCGACCTGGAATTCAATTCGCCGCAGACACTCGTCGCATTCGCGCTCGGGCTGACGCTGTTCGTCTTCACGCTTTGCCTCAACATTTACGCGCTCTACATCGTGCGCAAATACCGGGAGCAGTACGAATAATGGCAGTCGAGACAGTTCCCGGACCGATGGCGGGCTCGAGCGACCCCGGCGCCAGAACCAGCGCTGCTATCAAGAAGTCGATCCGCGGCCGCTACGCTGCCGAGCGCCGCTTCCGCCTCTACGGCGTCGGCGCCATCCTCTTTGGTCTAACCTTCCTGGCGGTGCTATTCTCCAGCATCCTCGCCACAGGCTACACCGCCTTCGTGCAGTCCTCGTTCAAGCTCGACGTGTTCCTCGACCGGCAGGTGATCGATCCGGGCGGCCAGAAGGAGCAAAACGCTCTGATGACCGCCAACTACGAGCTCCTTGCCCGTCGCGCACTCGCCTCGTCGCTCGGCGTCGATGCGTCCAAGCGCCGGGAAATGCGCGAAATCGGTGCGCTGCTGTCGCGCGACGTCGACCTCGAAATACGCAAGGTGGTGCTCGCCGATCCATCGCTGATCGGCAAAACGGTGCCGATATGGGTGCTGGCCAGCGGACGTGTCGACAACCTGATCAAAGGTCAGCTCGACCGGAACCTTCCCGCGGAAGTACGCAAGATCTCCGATCAGCAGATGTCATGGATCGACAAGTCGGAGGCCGACGGCCGTCTCGCCTTGCGCTTCAACACCGGCCTCTTCACCAACGGCGCCTCCAGCAGTCCGGAAATCGCCGGCATCGGCGTCGCCATGGTCGGCTCGCTGTTCATGATGCTGACCGTGCTGCTCCTCGCCGTGCCGCTCGGCGTCGCCGCCGCCGTCTACCTGCAGGAGTTCGCACCCAAGAACTTCTGGACGGACCTCATCGAGGTGAACATCAACAACCTCGCCGCCGTGCCGTCGATCGTCTTCGGCCTGCTTGGCCTTGCCGTTTTCATCAACTTCGCCGGCCTGCCCCGCTCTGCATCCATCGTCGGCGGACTGGTCCTCACGCTGATGACGCTGCCCACCATCATCATCGCCACCCGCGCCGCCATCGGCGCTGTGCCGCCCTCCATCCGCGAGGCGGCGCTGGGTGTCGGCGCATCGAAGATGCAGACCATCACTCATCACGTCGTGCCGCTGGCGCTGCCCGGTATCCTCACGGGAACCATCATCGGTCTCGCCAAGGCGCTCGGCGAGACCGCACCGCTGCTGATGATCGGCATGGTGGCCTTCGTTGTCGAATATCCGACCTCGCCGCTCTCACCGTCGACCGCCCTGCCGGTACAGATCTACATGTGGGCCACGTCGGCCGAGCGTGGCTTCGTCGAGCGCACCGCGGGCGCTACGCTGATCCTGCTTGCACTGCTCATCTGCATGAACCTCGTAGCCGTCATTCTGCGTCGCAAATACGAGCGGCGCTGGTAAAATCAGTTTCATTGGGAGCCTCGGACTGATGCTCAAGATGCCGACACTAGACATCCATAAGCCGGACGCCTCGAGCCCGACCGAAACCAAGGTGGCCGCCCAGGACGTCAACGTGTTCTACGGTGACAAGCACGCGCTGCAGAACGTCACGGTGAACATTCCCGACCGGTCGGTGATGGCTTTCATCGGGCCGTCCGGTTGCGGCAAGTCCACGTTCCTGCGCTGCATCAACCGCATGAACGACACCATCCCGATCGCCCGGGTAACCGGAAAGATCATCATCGACAATCAGGACATCTACGACCCCAGCCTCGACGTCGTGCAGTTGCGCGCTCGCGTCGGCATGGTATTCCAGAAGCCGAACCCGTTCCCCAAATCGATCTACGAGAACGTCGCCTACGGCCCGCGCATCCACGGGCTGTGTCACTCCAAGGCCGATCTCGACGAAGTCGTCCAAGCCAGCCTCGAGAAGGCGGGCTTGTGGAAAGAGGTGAAGGATCGCCTCGAAGAGCCGGGTACCGGACTGTCCGGTGGTCAGCAGCAGCGCCTGTGCATCGCGCGCGCCATCGCCGTGAATCCCGAAGTGATCCTCATGGACGAGCCGTGCTCGGCCCTCGACCCGATTGCCACCGCCAGGATCGAAGAGCTCATCGACGAGTTGCGCCAGAACTTCTGCATCATCATCGTCACGCACTCGATGCAGCAGGCCGCGCGCGTATCGCAACGAACGGCATTCTTCCACCTCGGTACGCTTGTCGAAGAGGGCGACACCACCGAGATATTCACCAACCCCAAGGACAAGCGCACGCAGGACTACATCACGGGCAGGTTCGGCTGATGCTTCGCACCTTCCTCCCCTTTGGCCGCGCGCCGGCCAGCACGCCACCTGCCCCAAAAAGCAAGACGCCGGCACGTCCGGCAGGAGAGCCCCCGATGAACGAGCATACCGTCAAATCATACGAAGAAGAGCTGGCACTGCTCGACAAGAAGATCGCGCAGATGGGCGGCCTTGCCGAGCAGCTTTTGGGACAGTCGCTCAGCGCGCTGGAACGCCGCGACCCGCAGCTTGCCGAGGAAGTCGTCGCCTCCGACCGCATGATCGACACGCTCGAGCGCGAGATCGAGGAGCAGGTGATCTCCATGGTCGCGCGCCGGCAGCCGATGGCCGACGACCTGCGCCACATCATGGGCGCGCTGCGCATCACCACCGATCTGGAGCGTATCGGCGACCTCGCCAAGAACATCGCCAAGCGCGCGCTGGCAATTGCCGATGAATCGCATCCCAAGCCGCTGATGTCGGGCATTCGCCACATGGTGGAGCTTGCCCTGCACCAGCTGAACGAAGTGCTCGACGCATATGCCGAACGCGACGCCGACAAGGCAATGTCCGTCTGGCGCGACGATGCGCAGATCGACGCCATGTACAACTCGCTGTTCCGCGAGCTGCTCACCTACATGATGGAAGATCCGCGCAACATCGGCATCTCCACGCACCTGCTGTTCGGCGCCAAGAACGTCGAGCGCGTCGGTGATCACACCACCAACATCGCGGAGACGGTGCACTTTCTCGTCAAGGGCTACAACATCGCCGACGATCGCCCGAAGGACGACCAGACCAGCTCCACGCTGATTTCCGGAACCTGATACGAGGTAGACGGTACGAATGTCTGCAAGGGTTCTCATAGTCGAGGATGAAGCGCCGCTCGCCGAGATGCTGCGCTACAACCTCGAATCCGAAGGATTCCGCGTCTCGCACGCGGAAAGCGGTGAGGAGGCGCTCATCCTGCTGGACGAGGAACGCCCCGATCTGGTGGTGCTCGACTGGATGCTGCCGGGCGTTTCCGGCATCGAGCTTTGCCGCCGCCTGCGGGCGAAAGCGGACTCCCGCAACATCTCCATCCTGATGCTCACCGCGCGCGGCGAGGAAAGTGACCGCATCCGCGGCCTCTCTACCGGCGCCGATGATTACGTCGTCAAGCCGTTCTCGCTGCCGGAGCTGATGGCACGCGTAAAGGCCATCCTGCGGCGCACGTCGCCCGACCGAGTGGCGGAGGTCCTCAAGATCGGCGACATCGAGCTCGACCGGGCCGCGCATCGCGTAATGCGCGGGCTGCGCCAGGTTCGTCTCGGGCCGACCGAGTTTCGCCTGCTCGAATTTCTCATGGAAAGCTCTGGCCGCGTTCTATCGCGCACGCAGCTGCTCGACGGTGTGTGGGGCCGCGATGCCTTCGTCGACGAGCGCACGGTCGACGTGCACATCGGGCGTCTGCGCAAGGCGCTGATCCGCGGCAACGAGCGCGATCCCATCCGTACCGTGCGCTCCGCCGGTTACGTCTTCGGCGAAGCCTGACCGTCCTCGCAGCGTCAGCTACCCGCAAAAAAAGAACGCGCCGGGAGGCCTCCCGGCGCGTGGCTAGTTGCGCTAGTGCGCGATGACCGCTTCAGGCGGTTTCTTTGCGCGTAATTGCGAGATCTGCGGGCGCAGGTACTTCCACGTATTCGCGCTCGCGCCTGCGGGCCTGCGGCGGCTGGAACGCGCGACGTGCGTGGAACTCGCAATAAGGTAGGCCGGGAACCTTGTTCTTCCCGCAGAAGTGGAAGTCAGCAGCCTGCGGGTCGCCGATCGGCCAGCGGCAGCTGCACTCGACCAGCGTCTGGATCGTCTTCCGCTCGGCGAGGGGAATGACGATTTCCTCGACGGTCGGGGTGAAGGCCTCCGGCTCCGACTGATAAAGAGCGCGGAAGGCGGGGTTGCCGGTATTGGAGAACCGGGAAGTCTTCGTCATGCGCTTCGCGGCCATGCGTGGACGCGGGCGGTGGCTCTTCATGCGCGACGTGGTCGCGCGGCCGGAGAGGCCGAGCCGGTGAACTTTGCCGATCACGGCGTTGCGCGTGACGCTGCCGAGGCGCCCGGCGATCTGGCTTGCGCTCAAGCCTTCGCCCCAGAGCTTCTTCAAAAGCTCCACGCGCTCATCCGTCCAAGCCATAAAGTTTCGCTCCCTGGGCAGCAGGGGCGCGCGCTGACGCGCACACCGATTGATCATCGGGACAGACAGGTGCGCGACGCGGAGCGTGCAGAGACGCTTCGACGAACGCGACGAGCCAATGCCTGGCCGTTTACGGGACGCTGTACGGAGAGAACGCGTACTTATACGCTTGACTGGAAACGCATCTTCTACAGGGCGAGCAACTGCTTCGCCGATGCGTGTCGCTGCGGTCTCGAAAGGATACGCGAGACTTCGTGCGGCAACGGGAGGAAACCTACAACAGGCAGAATTGGGCCTACAAGAACCGACGACCGCCCCAGGCAGGCTTGGCAAGGGACAGGTGGCATATTCGCAACACGCAACTGCGGCGGACGTTGCATCTTGGCCGGTATTGCAGGCCTCAATCGGAGCTGCCTAGCTTTACGCCAGCTCCCATCCCCAGATGTATACTTCGGCAATGCGATTTGATTGAGGCGTGGCTGAGATCGCAGGCCGCCGCTTGCGGGCGCGGCAGAAATGTCTCAATCCGTTGACAGAGAAGCACCACACGCGTATCTACAGCGCTTCGTAGCCGCCGTGGAGGCGGCTTTTTTAGTTTGCACGACGCATCGCTGCACAAGGTGGGCCGACCGATGTCCGCACCCTTGGCGGCCTCGGAACATTCGCCCAAGGCCGCTGCCCATACGACAGGCCCATCTCCGGCCGTGATGGGGACCTACGCCCGCCAGAACCTGGTATTTGAGCGGGGCGAGGGCACTTGGCTGATCACGCCTGAAGGTGACCGCTACCTCGACTTCGCGTCCGGTATCGCGGTCAACGTTCTGGGCCACGCGCACCCGAGCCTGATCGAGACCCTCAACGCCCAGGCGCAGAAGCTCTGGCACACCTCTAACCTTTATCGTGTGTCGGGGCAGGAGCGGCTGGCCGAGCGCCTGGTGGCGACCACCTTCGCCGACCGCGTCTTCTTCTGTAATTCCGGCGCCGAGGCCTGCGAGGCGGCGATCAAGGCTGCCCGCCGCTACCATTCGGTCGGCGGCAATGCCGAGCGCTGGCGCATCGTCACTTTCACGGGCGCCTTCCACGGCCGCACGCTGGCGACCATCGCCGCCGGCGGCAACCCGCGTTATCTCGATGGCTTCGGCCCGCCGGTCGACGGCTTCGATCAGGTGCCGTTCGGCGACCTCGATGCCACCGCGCAGATGATTGGTCCCGACACCGCGGCCATCATGATCGAGCCCGCCCAGGGCGAGGGCGGCATCAACGTGGCTTCGGCAGAGTTCCTGCAGGGGCTGCGCAAGCTTGCCGAAGAAAACGGCATCCTGCTCATCTTTGACGAGGTCCAGTGCGGCATGGGCCGCTCCGGGCGTCTCTTCGCCTACGAGTGGGCCGGCATCACGCCGGACCTCATGGCGGTGGCCAAGGGCATCGGCGGCGGGTTTCCGCTCGGCGCCCTGCTGGCGACGGAAGACGCTGCGCGCGGGCTGACGGCGGGTACGCACGGCTCGACGTTCGGCGGCAATCCTCTGGCGACGGCCGTCGGCAACGCCGTCCTCGATGCCGTGCTCGAGCCGGGATTCCTCGATGCCGTCCGCCAGAAAGCGCTGCGCCTCAAGCAGGCCCTGGCAGCGGTGAAAGACGCTCATCCCGATCTTGTCGAAGAAGTGCGCGGACAAGGCCTGCTCGCCGGCATCAAGGTCAAGGTGGCGCCGGCCGAGGTCATCAAGGCCGCACTCGGCGAAAAGCTGCTTCTAGCCGGTGCCAGCGACAATGTCGTGCGCCTGCTGCCGCCCCTCAATGTCTCCGACGAGGAGATCGCCGACGCCGTGCAGCGCCTGTCGCAAGCGCTCGGCCAAATAGAGACGACCAACCAGCAATGACCGTATCCCACCTAGCCGGCCGGAGTGCCATGGCCACCAAGCTTCAGACTGTTTCCAAGCCTTCCGTTGACGAGGTGAGGCATTTCCTCGACCTCGACGTGCTCGATGCCAAGACGCTGCGCACTATCATCGACACGGCGCACGCGATGAAGCGTGCGGGCAAGCGCACCCCGGCCAAGTACAAGCCGGAAAACATCGCAGAATCGACGCTGGCGATGATTTTCGAGAAGCCGTCGACGCGCACGCGCGTATCGTTCGACGTCGCCATGCGTCAGCTCGGCGGCCAGACGCTGTCGCTCAACAATACCGACCTGCAGCTCGGCCGCGGGGAGTCCATCGCCGACACCGCGCGCGTGCTGTCTCGCTACGTCGATGCCATCATGATCCGCGCCAACTCGCACGCGACGCTGCTCGACCTGGCGCGCTATGCGACGGTGCCGGTGATCAACGGACTCACCGATCGCAGCCATCCGTGCCAGATCATGGCTGATATCCTCACCTTCGAGGAGCACAAGGGACCGATCACCGGCAAGATCGTTGCCTGGGTCGGCGACGGGAACAACGTCGCTGTCTCGTGGATGCATGCTGCCGTGCGCTTCGGCTTCGAGCTGCGCATCGCCTGCCCCGACGAGTTGCAGCCGGAGGCGGAAGCCGTCGACTGGGCAACGCGCGAAAAGGGCGTGATCTCCTACACGAGCGATGCTGCCGAAGCCGTGCGCGGCGCCGACTGCGTGGTGACCGACACGTGGGTTTCGATGGGCCAGACGGATGCGCCGCGTCGCAAGAAGATGCTCGCGCCGTACGCTGTTGACGCACGTCTGATGAAACTGGCGGCCGAGGACGCCATATTCATGCATTGCCTTCCGGCTTATCGCGGCAAGGAGGTGACGGAAGACGTCATCGACGGTCCACAGTCGGTGGTTTTCGACGAGGCGGAAAACCGCCTTCACGCGCAAAAGGCGATCCTCGCCTGGTGTCTTGGAGTGACCTGATGGCCGGAACGGCGGCGCAATCCGAACAGACGAAGGCAGTGATCGACGACATCGTTCTGCCCTTCCGTACGGAGCGCTCCGGTGTGATCGGCCGGCTGGTGCGCCTCGGTCCTGCGGTGGACGAGATTCTTGCGCAGCATGACGCTCCCGAGCCCGTTTCGCAGGCGCTCGGCGAGGCCGTTGCGCTCGCCGCCATGCTCGGCACCGCGCTGAAGATCAACGGCAAGCTGACGCTGCAGACGAAGACCGACGGCGTGCTCGACTTTCTCGTGGTCGGCTACGAACCGCCGGGCAGCGTGCGCGCCTACGCCCGTTACGATAAGCGCCGTCTGGCCGGCGACGAGACGATCTCGCAGGGCGAGCTGCTGGGCGAAGGGCACCTTGCCATCACCATTGACCCCGGCGAGGACATGGACCGCTATCAGGGTGTTGTCGCCTTGACCGGCGAGGGCGTCGGCGATGCGGCCCTCACCTACTTCCGCCAGTCCGAGCAGCTTCCCTCGTTCCTTCGGTTGGCCGTTGCCCGTCACTACACCGCAGGAGAAAACGGCGCTCCGGGCCAATGGCGCTGGCGTGCGGGCGGCCTGCTCGTCCAGCACCTGGCGCGCGAGGGTGGTGCCGACGACGAGGGCGACGGCCTGGTCGACGACGGCATTGAAGACGAGGACGACGATGCCTGGGAACGCACGCGCATCCTCGCCTCTACGGTGGAGGATCACGAACTGCTCGATCCGACACTTCCGCCCGAACGGCTGCTTTACCGCCTCTTCCATGAGGAGGGCGTGCGCGCATTTCCGGCCGCGCCGATCAAGGCGTTCTGCCGCTGCTCCCGCGAGAAGGTGGGCGCTTTCCTGCGCAGCTTCGGCGCCGCCGAGCTGTCGGACATGCGCGAGCCCGACGGCGCCATCAGCGTCACGTGCGAGTTCTGCACGAAGACATACAAGTTTACGCCGGAAGAGCTCGGCTGAGCTATTTGAGCGTTGCCAGATACGCGATGATCTTCTTGCGCTCGCCCTCGTCGGCAATGCCGCCGTACGGCTTCATAGCGTTGCCTCTCACCACCTGATCCGGGTTGGCAATGAACTTGTCGAGCGTCTCCTCGTCCCAGGTGATGCCGGAGTTCTGCATCGCAGGCGAGAATGTGTAACCCTTGAGCGTTCCCGCCTTCCTGCCGACGACGCCGTGCAGGCTCGGCCCCAGGCGATTGTCGTCCGGACGCATGGAGTGACAAGTGCGGCAGGCATTGTTGAAGGCGAGCTTTCCGTCCTCGGTGTCCTGGGCCTCGGCCGAGGGCAGCAATACGAAAGCGGATGCAAAAGCAAAGGTGGTGGAACGCAGATCGGGCCGTTTCACAGCGGGGCCTCCGGTTCTTCATTGGCTTAGTTCAGCGTCGACATAAGACGCATCGCTTGCCAAAAGTTCCCAGAAGCCGCGCCGCTTGCGGTGAAGAAAACGTGATTGCTTACTGGCGAACGGCCGAGCCGTGCTCGGCCCAATCGCCTAAGCGCCCGAGAAACGCAGAACATTTTTCGATCTGCTCGGTGGCAATCCATTCATCCGCCGTATGCGCCTGCGCGATGTCGCCCGGTCCGATGACAACCGCCGGTGAGCCGCCGACCTGGAAAAGCCCTGCCTCGGTGGCGTACGAGACGGCGTGCGTCGCGTTCTGCCCGGCGAGCATCAGTGCCAGCGCCACCGCTTGCGAAGCCTCGCCGGCGGAAAACGGCGGCACCTGATTGGCAATGTTGATGTCGATCGCCGCCTCTGGCGCGACTTTGCGCATGTCTGGCAAGCAAACGTTGGTCGCGAAGTCGCGCAGCCGGTTGTCGACGGCCGCGATGTCGACGCCTGGTATCGCACGGATGTCGAAATCGAAACGGCAGGACACCGGCACGATGTTGGTCGCCGTGCCGCCGTCGATGCGCGTCACCTGCAGCGTGGCATACGGCGGATCGAAGCGCGCATCCTGCGGGCGCAGCTTCAATTCGTGCTCGATGTCGGCCAGCTCACGCAGCATCTTGCCGGCGACGGTTATCGCATTCACGCCCAGCGGCGCCATGCTGGAATGCGCCGCGCGGCCGCGGATCTCGATATGCCAGCGCACCGGCCCCTTGTGGCTGTCGACGACCGCCATCGACGTCGGCTCGCCCACGAACACCATGCGCGGGCGCACGAAGCGCTTGCCGAACTCGGCGATCATCGGGCGCACGCCGATGCAGCCGATTTCCTCATCGTAAGAAAAGGCCAAGTGGATCGGCACCGCAAGCTTGCGTTCGAGGTAATCCGGCACGGCAGCGAGGGCGCAGGCGATGAAGCCCTTCATGTCGGCCGTGCCGCGGCCATAGAGCTTGCCGTCGCGCTCGGTGACGATGAACGGATCGCTCGTCCACTTCTGGCCTTCGACGGGCACGACGTCGGTATGCCCCGACAGCGCCACGCCGGGGGCATCGCGCGGACCGATGGTCGCGAACAGGCTCGCCTTAGTGCCGCTGGAATTGGGCACCAGCTCGCTGACGACCCCATGCTGCAGCAGGTAGTCTTCGACGAAATGCACGAGCGGCAGGTTCGAACGGTGGCTTGTGGTGTCGAAGCCTACCAGCCGCGCCAGTAGCTCCTGCGCCGAGTAGCGCGGTCCGGTCATTGGCTTTCCGCTAGTTGACGCTGCGCACGGCAAAAGGACTGTCCAGTGAGAACGCTGGAATGGCGACCTCGAACAAGTCGCCCTTCTCGCCGGTCATCTGATAGCTGCCGACCATGATGCCCGACGGCGTACGCAAAGGGCAACCCGACGTGTAGCTGAACGTGTTGCCGGGCGTAATGACCGGAGTTTCGCCTACGACGCCCGGTCCGCGGACTTCCTGCGTCTGCCCGAGCGCATCTGTGATCTGCCACACGCGCGAGCGCAATTGCACCGTCTCCTCGCCCTCGTTGGCGATGTCGATGGTGTAGGCCCAGAAGAATTCGCAGTCCTCCGGCGAGGACTGATCCTCGAGGTATTGCGGAGTGACGCGGATGCGGATGCCGCGAGTGACGGCTTCGTACATGCGGCTTGCCTCTTACGCTCGCAGGCGCGACGCGATGACGGCGAATACTAAGGCCGCCATGCGCCGGGTCAATCTCGACTGGCGCACGATTAACCGCGCGCTGCTGCCAGTCCCGAATCGAGATCGGCTTCCAGGTCCTCGAAGGCTTCAAGGCCCACGGAAAGTCGCAGCAGCCCATCGCCGATGCCGAGTTCGGCGCGCGCCTCCGGGCCGATCCGGTGATGCGTCGTCGTCGCGGGATGGGTGATGAGCGACTTGGCATCGCCGAGGTTGTTGGAAATCTTGATCAGCTGCAGCGCGTTCATCAGCGCAAAAGCGCCCGCCTTGCCGCCTTCAACCTCGAAGGCGACCATCTGCCCGCCGCCGCTCATCTGCTTGCGCGCGATGTCCGCCTGCGGATGATCGTCGCGCCCGCAGTACAGCACGCGCTTTATGCCTTTGCTCGATGCCAGGTGATCGGCGATGCGCGCCGCCGTTGCTACCTGAGCGCGTACTCTCACCGGCATCGTCTCCAGACCTTTAAGCATCACCCAAGCATTGAACGGGCTGAGGCTGGGGCCGGTCTGGCGCAGAAATTCCTGCAGGTGGTTGGTGACGTAGTCCTTGGAGCCGAGCACGACGCCGCCGAGGCAGCGCCCCTGGCCGTCGATGTGCTTGGTCGCCGAATAGACGACGACATCGGCGCCGAGCTGTAACGGATGTTGCAGCATCGGCGTGGCGAAGACGTTGTCGACGACGACCAGGGCGCCGATCTGCTTGGCCAGCTTTGAGACCGCCTCGATATCGACGAGCTCCAGCGTGGGGTTGGACGGCGTCTCGAAGAAGAACATCTTCGTGTTGGGGCGGATGGCCTTTTCCCATTCGCCGAGGTCGCGTCCGTCGATCAGCGTCGTCTCGATGCCGTAGCGCCGGCAGAGCACGTCGACGATATAGCGGCAGGCGCCGAACAACGCCCGCGCCGAAACGATGTGGTCGCCCGCCTTGAGGTAGGACAGGACCGCGGCGTTGACGGCGGCCATGCCGCTCGCCGTTGCGCGCGCCATCTCCGCGCCCTCCAGCAGGCGGATGCGCTCTTCGAACATCTCGACGGTGGGATTGCCGAAGCGACTGTACTGATAACCCGGGTCTTCGTTCTTGAAGCGCGCTTCCGCCGTCTCGGCGTTGGGATAGACGAAGCCCTGCGTGAGGAACATCGCCTCCGAGGTCTCGCCGAACTCCGAGCGCAGCGATCCGCCGTGCACGAGCTGCGTTTCCGGAGCCCACTTCGGTGCGTCCGCCGATCTAACTTTTTTGTTCGCCATGCGCGCACTCCTCGGGCGTCAGAGCCCAATAAAAATCCCGGCCAGCCCGAACGCCTGCTGCAAAAGTGCCGCGCTCGATGCTCCGGGGGTGCGCACGGCCCTTTTAGCGAGTTGTTTTACGTGGCTGCAAGCCGGCCGGCCAAATGACCACGGGGTAACAGCGGGGATTACTCCCGCTTCAAGCTTGGCGTCAAGGCCTGCGCGCTGTAGAGCGACAAGCTGCGCTTGGTGGCTGGGACTTATCGAGCATGGCTAACACATCGGTCAAAGACGCTCAGGCGGGGCCTCTCGCGGTCGACGGAATTCTGCCGTCGCAGGCGATCCGCGGGCTCATGGCCACCGGGCAGGTTGGGCTGGCTGAGCCGATGCTCGCCAATCAGCTGCAGCCCGCCAGCCTCGATTTGCGCCTCGCCAACGTTGCCTACCGAGTGCGCGCCAGCTTCCTGCCCGGGCGCGGCGAGAAAGTCGCCGCCAAGCTCGATGAACTGCAGCTCCACGCCATCAGCCTGTCCCAAGGGGCGGTGCTGGAGACCGGCTGCGTCTACGTTGCCCCGCTGCTCGAGAGCCTAGCGCTGCCCGAAGACCTGTGCGCCGCGGCCAACCCGAAAAGCTCGACCGGCCGCCTCGACGTCTTCACACGCGTCATCGCCGACGGAGTTTCGGCCTTCGATCAGATTCCCGCGGGCTACACCGGCCCGCTCTATGCCGAGATCTGCCCGCAGACGTTCCCCGTCGTCGTGCGCAAGGGCTCGCGCCTATCGCAGATACGCTTCCGTGCGGGCGGGCCCGAAGCAAAGCCGGTGCAGGACATCCCCCTTTCCGTTGATTTGATCGGTGACAAGGACGGGCTGGTCGGCTACCGCGCCAAGCGCCATACCGGCCTGGTCGATGTCGATGCGGTGGGCGCCTGCCCCGTCGTCGACTACTGGGAGCCGATCCACGTCCGCGACCGGAAGCGCCTGATCCTCGATCCCGACCAGTTCTACATCCTCGCCTCCAAGGAAGCCGTTCAGGTCCCGCCTGACCAAGCCGCCGAGATGGTGCCCTTCAACCCGCTGGTGGGCGAGTTCCGGGTGCACTACGCCGGGTTCTTCGATCCCGGCTTCGGCTTTGCGGAAGCTGGCGGGGCAGGCTCGCGAGCCGTGCTCGAGGTACGCTCGCACAAGGTTCCGTTCATCCTCGAAGATGGCCAGACGATCGGCCGTCTTATCTATGAGCGCCTCACCGGAGTTCCTGAGCTCCTTTACGGCCGCGACCTCGCATCGCACTATCAGGCCCAGGGGCTGAAACTCTCCAAGCATTTCAGGTAGCAGACGTGTGGCAGGTGCAGGGAACCGCAACGGGACCACGGCCGTCTGCTATGTTGGACTGAACTCAGACCTCTCCCGGTGCCAATGACCCTCCCTCAACTCGCGCTTGTCGGCGTGCTCGTCGCCACGCTGGCGCTGTTCATCTGGGGCCGCTGGCGCCACGACGTCGTCGCCGCTCTGGCGCTTGCGGCATCGGTGGTGCTCGGTCTGGTCGAGCCAGGACAGGCGTTTACCGGCTTCAGCGACCCGGCCGTCATTACCGTTGCCCTCGTCCTCATCCTGAGCGGCGCGATCCGCTCATCCGGCGTCCTGCAGCGGGTCGTACGCTACGTGCAGCCGATGCTCGGCGGCGCCAACTTGCAAGTGTTCGCCTTCGTCACCTTCGCAACGTTTCTCTCCGCCTTCATGAACAACGTCGGCGCCTTGGCGATATTGCTGCCTGTGGCGATCTACTCCGCTGAAAAGAGTAACCGCTCTCCGGCGACGCTGCTGATGCCGCTGGCTTTCGGCTCACTGCTGGGCGGCCTCATCACGCTCATCGGAACGCCGCCGAACCTGCTCATTTCGCGCGTCCGCGAAGACGTGATCGGGCAGCCGTACACGATGTTCGACTTCGCGCCGGTCGGCATCGGCGTGGCAGTCGTGGGCATCGTCTACCTCGTCTTCGCCTGGCGGCTCATCCCCGCCGACCGCCGCGGTGTGCCGTCACCGGAGAACCGCTTCCGCGTCGAGGACTACATGACCGAGGCGCGCATCCCCGAGGGTTCGGCCGCCATCGGCAAGTCCGTCCGCGACCTGGAAAAGCTGGGCGACAATGAAATCACCGTCGTGTCGATCATTCGCGGCAGCGACAGGCGGCTGGCCCCGGCCGGCTGGGCGCGCCTGCGCGAAGGCGACGTGGTCGTGCTCGAAGCCGATTCCGCCGTGCTGAAGCGCGTCGTCGACGAAGCCAAGCTGGAGCTGGTCGGCAACGAGAAGCTCGATCCCGCGCTCATCCGCTCCGAAGAGGTGGGCATCGTCGAGGCTGTTATCACGCCCAACTCCATACTCATCGGCCGTTCGCCCTCGGAGGCGCGCCTGCGCAGCTACGGCCTCAACCTGCTGGCCATCAGCCGCCAGGGACGCAGATCGGGTGCGCGCCTGTCGCGCCAGCGCTTCCACGAAGGCGATGTCGTCGTGTTGCAGGGCGACCTGGAGCAGATGCCGATACGTCTGCGCGAGCTCGGCGCGCTGCCCCTCGCCGAGCGCAAGATCGATCTCGGCCGGCCGGCACAGGTGGCGCTTCCCGTCGGCGTCATGGCGGGCGCAGTACTGCTGACTTCGTTCGGCGTCTTTCCCGTCGCCGTGTCGTTTCTCATCGCCGTCGTGATCCTCGCGCTTTTCCGCACCATGCGCCTCAGCGACATGTACGAGGCCGTCGACGGCTCGGTTATCGTGCTGCTGGCCGCACTCATTCCGGTCACCGGCGCACTGCAGACCACCGGGCTGACGGAGGTGCTTTCCACCTCGCTCGCCTCGGTCGGCGCGTCCTTGCCCGGCGGCGCCTCACTGGCGCTCGTCCTCTTCGCCACCATGATGGTGACGCCGGTCCTCAACAACGCCGCGACGGTGCTGCTCATGGGCCCCATCGCCGCCGGCTTCGCCCAGCAACTCGGGCTTAGCGTCGATCCGTTCCTGATGGCCGTCGCCATCGGCGCGTCGTGCGATTTCCTCACGCCGTTCGGCCATCAGTCGAACACCCTGGTCATGGGCCCCGGCGGCTACCGCTTCGGCGACTACGCGCGTCTCGGGGCGCCGCTGTCGCTGATCGTTCTCATCGTCGCCGTGCCGTTGATCATGCTGGTCTGGCCCCTGACCCCGGGGTGATGCTCACAACCGCCGCGCCGGCCTATCCGCTTCGTTAAGCGCCGCCACCTACGCTTGCCGCTTTCAGGCGGAGGCGTACTCGTGGAAGCCCTTCTCAACATCGACCCGCTCCTGGCGGCCGGCGTCGTCCTCGCGACGGCACTGACGGACGCGGTCTACGTCATGTTCACGTCGTCGGTCATCGCGCGCAAACGCGTGGCCGCGGCCAACTGGAGCGCGCTGTGGTACACGCTCTCCTCATTCGCGGTGATCAGCTACACCAACAACTGGGTGTACGTGGTGTTCGCCGCGGTGGGTTCCTGGGTCGGTGCCTACATCACCATGACGTATCTGCACGGCCCGCCCGGTAAGCCGCCAGCGCCGCTCACGCCGACCGGCGAGGCCGGTGGTTCGTAACCGCGGGCGCCTGTGGCCTTTCGTGCCAGGCTTCCACGATGCCGCGGAAGAAGGCTTGCGATCCCGCCCGAAGGTTGCCGAGCGAGTATCCGCCTTCCTGCACGATCAGCGTCGGCAGCCCGAAGCTGCCGATGCGGCGGCCGATGCGCAGCATGCCTTGCGTGGTGACCGAGAACGAACCCGTCGGGTCGCCACGCATGATGTCGAAGCCGACCGAGAGCACGAAGAAGCGCGGCTTGAAATTGCGCACGATACCGAGCGCGCGTTCGAGCAGGACGAGATAGCGCTCGTCGTCCACCGGCGGATCGACGGGAAAATTCTGGTTGAAGCCGAGCCCCGCGCCTTCTCCGCGCTCGTCGCTGTAGCCTGAGAAGTTCGGGTAGGCATGGCTCGGATGCCCGTGGATCGATACCGTCAGCACGTCGTTGCGCGCATAGAAGATGTCCTGCGCACCGTTGCCGTGGTGATAGTCGATGTCGAGCAGTGCGACGCGTCCGTGGCGCGACAGATAGTGCGCGGCGATCGCCGAATTGTTGAAGAAGCAGAAGCCGCCGTAAATGCGCCGCTCCGCGTGATGCCCCGGCGGCCGGCACAGCGCATAGACGAACCGCTCGCCGTTGAGAATGAGGCTTGCACCCGTTAGGGCCACGTTGGCCGCATCGCGCGCGGCGACGAAAACGTTCTGCGTCAGGGGCGTGAAGGTGTCGGCGCAGAAGTACCCGGCGCGATCTTCCAGGGCGCGCGGGATGCGATCCGGCCGGCGGATGGGAAAGACTTCCGGATAGACGATCGCTTTTTCATCCAGCCGGTGATGCATCGCCTTGAGATAAGACACGAGCGCCGGCGTGTGCACGGCGGTGAGGTGATCTTCGGAGAAATGCCTGGTCGGCACCCGTTCGATCGGCAGTCCTTCGAGCCCTTTGAGAATAGCCGTCACTCGCACGGGGCGTTCGACGTATCCCTTCTCGCGCAGGTGATGGATCGTGTGCCGCTCCGACACCACCATCTTGATCGGCAGAACGTACTTGGCTCGCGTCGGCGCGGCGCGTTCCGGCTGCGGCGTCAGCGCCTCCAGTTTCACCGGCTGGTCATGGAACGAGCGCACGATGCGCGCAACGAAGGGATCGTGCGCTTCATAGCCGTATTGATCTACGAGGATGCGCCGCACGACGCGTCGCGCGTCGCGCCGCTGCAGGTGTGGCCGCCTGCCGAGCGGATCGTACAGCAGCGTCGTCAGGAACCCTTCGTTGCGCGGGTTGGCCTCCACGTCCCATAGCGTTCCGGCCACCTTGTGCGCGTCGTAACGGGCATAGAAGCGCATGCGCTTGCGGTTGGCCGGCAGCCGCGATTTGTCGTCCACCTTGTCCGGCTCCACCGGCGGCACGTCGAGAAACATCCCGCGCGCCCCGCGCGCTGCCAGAAGCTCGCGCAAGGCTTCGTACAGCGCCGTGCCGATACCCCGCGCCGGGCGTCGCGGATCGCTGGCGATGTACTGCAGGTAGCCGTAGTCGAGATCCGGGAAATAATAGACGAAGGCCAAGCCGGTGATGCGGTCGCGCCCGTCGGTGGCCAGCAGGAAGATCGGATCGAAGCCGATCGATTGCCGGTTGTTGAGCATGTGCGCGATGCGGTCGATGGCTTCCGCCTCGAACGGGAAGCCGGCGCGGAACAGCTCGCTCGCTTCGGCGAAGCGGCGGAGATCGACGTCGGACGTCAGCTCGAAGAGGCGGCGGAAGCGGATCATGCGGTGAGCTTAACGCGCAGGTCTTAAGCTCGGCTCAGGATGCATAGCAAAGGCGGGGAGCCTCCCGCTCGTGGCGGTTGATGAATGGATGCCCTGGGTCCACATTCAAGCCCGGATAGCCCGGGATGCGGTTTCCAGCGTCCGGCACATCGATAACGCGCAAGGAGCCGCTCCGCAAAGGGGCGGGGACGCCGCCGGGATCGCCTGGCGGCGTCGGCGTTTTCATCGCCCTATGCCTTCTCGTCGCCGCTGATCACCCGGCCCATCCACTCGTCGATGGTGATCGTCCCGCCCGACGCGGCGACCTGCTCCAGCTCTTTGGGACGCAGGATGTCCTGCACCCCGTCGATGCGCTTCCACTCGCATACCGGCGTTTCCGCATCCGGCTGCGGCACGTAGCGGGAGCTTTTCACGCGCTGGTAGCGGTGAATATAGCGCGGGCAGTTCATCCACAATTCGGTGACCTTCACGCGCACCACCAGCTCCGCCTCCTTGAAATGCGCAAGCAGCTGCGGATCGTCCGATATCTCGGCGTTGCCCTGCATGCGCATGCGGTGCGGGCGTTCGAAATCGATGAACAGGAAACCCACCTGCGGATGAGCGGTGATGTTGCCCATCGACAGATACATGCCGTTGCCGTCATAGCTGGGGAAGATCACGTGCTGCGGGTCGAGCACGCGCACGATGCCGACCGGGCCGCCCTTGTAGGACACGGTCGGACGGCCCTCGCCATCGACCGTGGTCAGGAAGAAAAAATCGCGGCTTTCGATGAACGCCTGCTCGTCGGGACCGATCTCGGTTTTTAGCGCGATCTGCTCGATGCGGTCGGCCATTGGCCGCGACTGGAATTTATCCTGCAGCGCCCGGTGCTGGTCATCGTAGAGCCTGCTCATCGTACGGTTTCTCCCTCTGGATGTTTTTGTTGCTCACATACTGCCATGGCGGCGGCGAGAAGTCGCGGCGCCGTTCCGCGCGGCTATTTTCGGCCCGGCGCGCAGCCCGAGCCGGCCGGAAGTCTTTCACTTGCCCCATTTTCGGGCTTATTGTGCGCCCCGTGGAGACATGATGCGCTTCAATCGCCGACGATCGAGCCCCGCGACGGTGGCCCTGCTCGCGGTTGCGATGCAGGCAGCGGCCTTCCTTGTGCTGGCCCACGTTCATCCTCACACCCATACGCACGCTCCCGACGCCGCCCGCATTTGGGCCAAGGGCGTTGCTGTCGCCGTCGAATGCCGCGCTGTCGTCGAGCGGCCCGGGTGTCCGCCGGCTATTCCGCACGAAAGCCGCGAAGACTGCCAGCTCTGCTGGTCGTTTGCGGCTGCCGGCGCCGCGGTCCTGACGCAGCAGGCTCCCGCGCAGATCTTCGTTGCCTCCAGTCCGCAGCTCTCGGCCCGGATCGAGAGCCGCCTCGCCGCCGGAGCGCTCGCCAGCTTTAACGCCCGCGCGCCACCTCACGCATCGTGACGCTCCCGCTGCACTGGCGATCGGCGTCGAAGACTGTTTCACGTAAAACCTGATCATTCTCCGTGCCACCCACGCATGTCATGGGTCGCGCGCCGACGAGGAAATAATTATGCGACTTACGATCATGACCGCCGTTGTCGCCGCCACCGCGGTCGCCGCCTCCGCCCACGATCACGACGAGCACCGTCAGATGGGCGCGCACGTGCACGGGCACGGCACGCTCAACATCGCCATCGACGACAAACAGGTGGCGCTGGAGCTTCAGACCCCGGGCATGGACATCGTCGGTTTCGAGCACGCGGCGAAGACCGACGCTCAGAAAGCGGCGGTCGACAAGGCGAAAGCGGAACTCGCCAAAGCGCTCGAGCTGTTCAAGCTTCCGCAGGCCGCCGGCTGCAGCGTAAAGGAGGCCAAGGTCGCTCTCGAGGGAGGCGAGGGCACTGCGCACGATCATCACGATCACGACGCCCACGATCATGACCACGACAAGAGCGCCGACAAACATGACCATGACGAGCACGGCGGCCACAGCCAGTTCAACGCGACGTACACGTTGAGCTGCGAGACCCCACAGGAACTGGCGTCGATCACCTTCGGCTTTTTCGATCGCTTCGCGGGTGCGCAGTCGCTCACCGTCAACGTTGTCACCGGCAAGGGCCAGGGTACCTACGAAGTCACTCGCGCCAAGCCGGTTCTCGATCTTGCCGGCGTCATGTGATGCAGCGCCCCACGCACGATCCGGCGGCATCAGATATCGTCCGCATGTCCGGGGTGGGCTTCCGATGGCCCGGCGCGCGCCCGTTCTCGTTGTCCATCGCAGACTTCGCGCTGAAGTCGCGTGAGCGGCTGCTCCTCGTCGGGCCGTCGGGCACCGGAAAGTCCACCTTTCTGAGCCTGTTGTGCGGCATCGTCACGCCAGCATCCGGAAAGATCGAGGTTCTGGGCACCGACCTCGCCACCTTGTCGAATGCCGGGCGCGATCACTACCGCGCCGAGCACTTCGGCATCATCTTCCAGATGTTCAACCTGCTGCCGTACGGCTCGATCATCGACAACGTGATGCTACCCTTGAGCTTCGCGCGCTCAAGGCGTGCGCGCGCCTCGCGCAACGGCCCGCCGGAGCAGGAAGCGGCCCGGCTGCTCGCCAGCCTCGGGCTCGACATGCGCGAGCTTGCCGGTCAGTCGGCGGCCAGCCTCTCCGTCGGTCAGCAGCAGCGCGTCGCGGCCGCCCGCGCCTTGATCGGCGGCCCGGAGCTGATTGTCGCCGACGAGCCGACCTCGGCCCTCGATCGCGACCGCCAGATGGCGTTTCTCGATCTGCTGTTTGCCGAGGCCGATGCGGCAGGTGCGTCGATCATCATGGTCAGCCACGAGGAAGCGCTCGGCGCTCGCTTCGACCGCGTGCTGCGCCTGACCGACATCGCCACCAGCGAGCGGAGCGCCGCCGCATGATCGTCCCGCGCCTCGCCATCCAGTCGCTGCAAAACCGCGCGCTCACCGCCTTCCTCACCGTGCTGGCCATCGCCTTCAGCGTCATGCTGCTGCTCGGCGTCGAGAAGGTGCGCAACGGCGCGCGCCAGAGCTTTGCCGACACCATCTCCGGCACTGACCTCATTGTCGGCGCGCGCTCAGGCAACATCCAGCTGCTGCTCTATTCGGTGTTCCGCATCGGCAACGCGACAAACAACGTCAGCTGGAAAAGCTACGAGGAGATCGCCAAGCGCCCCGAGGTGGCTTGGATCGTGCCCATATCGCTGGGCGACAGCCACCGCGGCTTCCGCGTGCTCGGCACCACGCCTGAATATTTCGACCGCTACAAATACCGCCACGGCCAAGGCCTGACGTTTGCCGAAGGCGGGCCCTTCAGTGATCTGTTCGATGCCGTCATCGGGGCCGATGTCGCCAGAGACCTCGGCTACAAGGTCGGCGACAAGATCGTCATCGCCCACGGCCTCGGCTCGGTGTCGTTCATCGAGCACGAGGACAAGCCGTTCCGCGTCGCCGGCATCCTCGCCAAGACGGGAACGCCCGTCGACCGCACCGTGCACGTCAGTCTCGGCGGGATAGAAGCGATCCACGTCGACTGGCAGACCGGCATGCCGCAGCCGGGCGAGACCATATCGGCCGATCAGGTCCGGCAGATGGACCTGACCCCGAAATCAATCACGGCGGCGCTGGTCGGTCTGAAGTCCAAGCTCGCCACCTTCCAGCTGCAGCGCGCCATCAACGAGTACCGGCAGGAGCCGCTGTCCGCCATCATGCCCGGCGCCGCCCTGCAGGAGCTATGGGCACTGGTCGGCACGGCGGAGACGGCGCTGTCCGTCGTCTCGGCCATGGTCGTCGCCACCGCCCTGCTCGGCATGGTGACGATGATCCTCACGACGCTCAACGAGCGGCGGCGCGAAATGGCCATCCTGCGCTCGGTCGGCGCCCGGCCGACCACGATCCTCGGGCTGCTAGCCACCGAGGCAGGGCTGCTGACGCTGGCGGGCGTGGCCCTCGGCGTTGTGCTGCTTTACGCCGCGCTCGCGTTGCTGCGCCCGTGGGTCGATGCCAACTATGGCCTGGATATCGGATTGGCGATGCCCTCGGCGCGCGAGTGGATGACGCTCGGCCTCATCGTGGTCGCTGGATTTCTCGCCGGCCTGCTGCCGGCCATGCGTGCCTACCGTATGTCCGTCGCCGACGGCATGACGGTGCGCACTTGAGGGAGATGACAATGCGTGGAACGTCATTGGTTCTGGCAGCGGCAGTCACCGCGCTCAGCCTGGGAAGCGTCGGCGCCGCCGACACGCCCATGGACCTCAAGTGGGCGCAGATGATGCCTCCGCTGGAGTCCAAGCCGAAGCCCAAGACATTCTTTTCCGGCGCCACGCCCGCCGACGAGATGCAGACCGCGGTCCCGGGTGGCGAGCATCCGGTCGGCAACGGGGACATCCAGCCGCCGGCGCCGCTCGGTGATGGCGCGTTCATGTCCATGAAGCGGCGGCAGCCCGGTGGCGACAAGCCGCCCCGCGTCGTCGCCGAACTGAATGGCAAGCGCGTGCGCATCGGCGGCTATGTCGTGCCGCTGGATTTCGAATCTACGAAGATCAAGGAGTTCCTGCTGGTACCGTTCGTCGGCGCGTGCATCCACGTGCCGCCGCCGCCCGCCAATCAGATCGTCTACGTCAAGGTCGACGAAGGCTTCGAGGTCGCCGGGCAGTTCGATCCGGTATGGGTGACCGGCACGATGAAGACGGAAACGGCATTCACCGGCCTGGCCGACGCCGGCTATACCATCGATGCCGAGAGCGTCGATCCGCGCCCCGAGTAGCGGGCGGAACGAACCGTTAAGGCGAGCACCTTTTTATCTAGGCCGCATGGCGGCTCACCCCTGCCGCCTCCGAGCAAGAGGACTGGCGCATGGCCTCGTTCTTTCACCAGACCTACACGGCGGCCGAGGGCATGCTTTCGGATACGGGCTTCTTTCTGCATCTCACGGCCTATCTGGCCGTCAATGCGATCCTGATGCTGGTCAACCTGCTGTTCACGCCGCAGACGCTCTGGTTCATCTGGCCGCTGATGGGTTGGGGGATCGGCATTCTCGCACATGGGCTAGCCGTCTATTTCGCCCGCGACTGATCCGCCGCGCGTATCAATCCGCACGCGGTTTGCGGCGTACGCGCTCGGCCATCAGCCGCATAATCTGCAAGGCGAATTCCGGCTCCTCGGCGACGAGCTTGAGGAACATCGGTTTGTCGATGACGCCGACCTCAGTAGCTTCGCTGGCCAGCGCTGCGGCCGAACGTGGTGCCGCATCGATCAGCGCCATCTCGCCGAACACCCCGCCGGGACCGACGCGTTCCAGAACGTTGCCGAAAGTGATCACGTCGACGGCGCCGCTGCACACGACGTACATGGTCTCGCCGACGTCGTGCTCGAGGAAAATGCGCTCACCTGCTTCGAAGCGCTTGAGCGGGACATCCCGGCGGTCGAGCATCCCCAAGTCGAAAGTGATCACGTTGTCACGAGCCGCTAATAACCAAATCAACGGGCTGAGTATGCCAAGCGATGCTGCAACAGGCAGGCAAAAACCGCCGACGCGCTACGTGGCGGCAAAAAAGAGTGTGAGGAAACGCTGATAAATCCGCGTGAGCGTTTCGAGGTCTGCAACTGGAACGCGTTCATCGACCTGATGGATGGTGGCGTTGACCAGTCCCATCTCGATGACCGGACAGTGATCTTTGATGAAGCGAGCATCCGACGTCCCGCCCGTGGTCGATAGCTTCGGCTCGAGCCCCGTTATCTCATGTACTGCAACCTGCATAGTATCGACCAGTACACCCGGCTCGGTGACGAACACGTCTCCCGTCCCGGAAAATTTCAGCGTGAACTGCGCGCCGACCTCGGCCGCGGCCGCCTCGCAGGTCGAGCGCAGCATCGCCTCGAGCGTGGGGCGCGAATGACTATCGTTATAGCGAATGTTGAAGCGCGCCCGCGCCTCGCCGGGAATGACGTTCGTTGCCGTGTTCGGCACCGAAATTACTGTCACGCCCAGATGTGACGGCTCGAAATGCTGTGTGCCGTTGTCGAGCCGCAGCGCCGACAGCCGGTCGATGATACGCGCCAGCTTCGGGACGGGATTGTCCGCCATATGCGGATACGCCGCGTGCCCCTGCTTGCCGGCGACGATGATTTCGCCGTTCAGCGAGCCGCGGCGCCCGATCTTGATTTCATCGCCAACCGCGTGCCGGCTCGACGGTTCACCGACGACGCAGGCGTGCAGCACCTCGCCGCGCGCCTTCAGCCAATCCAGAAGCTTGGCCGTGCCGTTGACGGAGTCGCCCTCTTCATCGCCGGTGATCAGCAACGAGATCGATCCCGGCAGATGGCTCTCCGCCAGGTAGCGCTGCGCCGCGGCGATGAAGCAGGCTACCTCGCCCTTCATGTCCACGGCGCCCCGGCCATACAGAACGCCGTCGTGGATCTCGGCGGCAAAGGGTGGAAACGTCCACGAATTCAGGTCCCCCGGCGGAACGACGTCCGTATGGCCCGCAAAGCATAGGTTCGGGCCGCTCGTGCCAAGCCGCGCGTAGAGATTGTCGACGTCGGCAAACCCCGGCTCGGAGAAGACCACGCGGTGACATTCGAACCCCGCCGCCACCAGCACGCCTTCCAGCAGCGTCAGCGCCCCGGCCTCGGCCGGCGTCACGCTTTCGCAGTGGATCAGTGCCTGGGCCAATGCAACGGGGTCGGACGAGCTGCTCATGACGGTTGGTCCGCTAAGCGTCTTCGCTGCCTAGTCGCGCAACAGTTCGTTGATCGAGGTCTTCGAGCGCGTCTTGGCATCCACCTTCTTGACGATGACGGCACAATACAGATTGGGGCCCGGGCTGCCGTCCGGCAACGGCTTGCCGGGCATGGTGCCCGAGACGACCACGGAATACGGCGGCACCTTACCGAAGAACTTCTCGCCCGTCGCACGGTCGATGATGGTGGTCGAAGCGCCGAGATAAACGCCCATCGACAGCACTGAGCCCTCGCCGACCAGGACGCCTTCGGCCACCTCGGCGCGCGCGCCGATGAAGCAGTTATCCTCGATGATCACCGGCCCGGCCTGCAGCGGCTCGAGCACGCCGCCGATGCCCGCACCGCCGGAGATGTGACAGTTCTTGCCGATCTGCGCGCAGCTGCCGACGGTGGCCCAGGTATCGACCATGGTGCCTTCATCGACGTACGCGCCAAGATTGACGAACGAGGGCATGAGCACGACGGTCGGCGCGATGTAGGCCGAGCGGCGCACGATGCATCCCGGCACGGCGCGGAAGCCGGCGCGGCGGAAATCATCCGGCGTCATGCCGGCAAACTTCGACGGCACCTTGTCCCACCAGCTCGCCCCGCCCGGAGCGCCGGAGATGGCCTCCATGTCGTTCAGGCGGAAGGACAGCAGCACCGCCTTCTTCAGCCACTGGTTCACGACCCAGCCGTCGGGGCCTTTCTCGGCGACGCGGACCTCGCCGCGGTCGAGCAGCTGCAGCGCTTTTTCCACCGTATCGCGGACCACGCCCGTGGTGCCCGAGGAGATTCCCTGCCGCTCTTCCCACACCGCATCGATGGCGCTCTGCAACTCGGTAGTGTCGACGCTGGCTGTCATCTCGGGCCCTCGATCTTCCGTGGCGTTGTTGTTTGCGGCCCGCGTTGTCGCGCGTGAAAAAAATTGTGTCAATGCAAACGCTTTCTTACGTTCGGTGCATGAATCGATACGCGCCGTTAAGCGCTTGGCTCCATACTGCAAAAACGATTG
>JAESGM010000447.1_pt1 | contig 33285 bp, 27 predicted proteins | sample 9269721 | NCBI WGS metagenome assembly JAESGM01 (sample SAMN15720920, study PRJNA650825) | algae metagenome | isolation source: Komarekiella atlantica HA4396-MV6 and co-occurring heterotrophs from... | place: USA: Theobald House, Kauai, HI | collected 2009-07-29
TTATTATTTCAACCCCCACATACACCGCAAGTTAATCCAATTGAGCGGTTATGGGAGGAAGTTAAAAGACATTTGGCTTGGGAGAGCTTTGTCACATTAGATGAATTAAGACAATTTATCTGGCAGCATTTGGAAAAATTAAACACATCAATCGTTGCTTCTATTACTGGTTGGGATTTTATTCTTGATGCTTTATTTGCATCAAATTTTTCGTGAATTGGTATTAGTTTAGCAGTTACAAAGTTGATAATAGGTAGGCATTTCAACTCTCCTAAAACTGTAGACAGTCAGATTATTTCTCACAATTTACTTTCAACAATTTAACTGATGTCCATCAATAACTTTTTATGATTAGATAACTTTTAAAGGTTAAAACGTTTTATCAATCCATTGGAATAAACCCACGCGAATATAATACCAGAGTTATTCAAGAGACGAATAACACTGCTGCACAGACATTTACCTTAATTTTGAATACAAATCACCCTAAGTTTTTCCGACGGTTAGAGCAATGTTCAGAGCTTAATCTGAAACTGGCAGAGATTAATCAGAGCGATGCCTACGGCGGCAAGCTACGCTCACCAATTGTCAAATTCTGCTAAAAATTACCCCTGATAGTCTCCATCGTCTGGCATCTGTTGCAGACTTACCTAATTAAACCCGTTGATACTGAATCATTAAGAGGAACAGTTCGTTAACTAGTACAGGTCAGCGTAAATCAGCCACCCATTTTAAATGTCTAAAACCCTCACAAAACGGTAATTACGAATTACGTTAGCGCAGCGTTAGAGACGCAGGAGCGTCATTACGAATTACACTTATCACAAGTCACCCTTGGGAATCTCTTCACGGAATTCTATAACCAGTTGCATAGTTTCCAAAAATAAATCTCGTAAATCGCGATTCAGAAAAACGGCTCCTTGTGAACCGAACGAACGATCAAAAATAGCGACATATCGTTGATTACCATTCACGAATCCTTGCATGAACTTGACAAGCGAATAGTTCACTGAGTCGAGAAATTTAGAGTTATCTTCAGGAACCATGCAAGCAATCCCCTCTTGTGAAAGAGGACGATCAGGAGCGATCGCAAAAGCATCAGAATTTTTCGCTTTTTGCAACCATCCCTCCAACAAAATACTATCGGATGCGAAAGCATCAATTTTGCCCTGTTGCAAAGCAGCAAATCCCTCTGCCCTAGTTTTCAAGTACACTAATATAGCTTTAGGTTGTGCTCGCTTAATTGCCAGTTCATTAGTAGTTTGTGCCAGCACACCAATTCGCTTGTTAATTAGGGATTGAGGAGAACCCAAATTACTCGCTTTCTTAACTAATAACTGCGTGCCAGTAACACCATAACTGACTGAAAAATCCACTTTTTTATCCCGCTCCCATGTGAAGCTGGTAGCGTCGCAAACAATATCAACTTGTCGGTTAACTATTTGGGGAATACGTTCTGCTGGGGTAAGTTCGACTAATTTTAGTTGAATTTTTTTGCCCAATTCTTTTTCTAACTGTTCTTTAATAAGAGTTAGCATGTCCACAGAATAACCAGTTAACTTCCCTTGATTGTCAGAAGAGGCAAAAGGAAGGGCATCTTTGCTAGTCCCAGCAGTTAGTACCCCTGTCCGCGCCACTTTTTGCATTACAGTCTCCGCCGCAACTACATCAGGCGTAAATGTAGGAAGTATTAGACTCAGACAAGTGATCGCACTTATTTTATATACACTCGTTTTCTTCAATGCAGGTAAATACGCTAGATAACCTCTTGGATTCACAAGTACCCTCACATTTAGTCTTTCATAAAGAATTGGCTGAACACCCCTAGCCCAGCCGTTACCAGAGTGGGATAATCTCAGCGATCATGCATCAAAATACAGCAATTTTCCCTATGGAGTACAGGCTAATCAAATCTAGTAATGATTCTTTACACTATGCATTTAATAAACATCTATTTAATTGATCAGCGAGATATCTATATACACGTCTACATTTAACAGCAATTAATTCAAGCGAGTATCAAAAATTGGGAAGAAACAAGGGAGAAATCTGCTCAATAATTCCCCCTTGTCCTCCTAATCCCTAATTTCCAGTTCTAGGACTTTTTTACAGGTTCAACCTTCGCATCTACCTTCACATTCTTCACACCTTGAACTGCTTTGACTAAGGTTTCAGCTTTTTGGAGTTCTTCTTGGGAAGTAGCTGTGCCTTTAATGACAATATCACCTTCTTTGTTTTCTACTTCTAACTTATTACCTGGTAAGCCTTCCTTCAACTTTTTGCTAACTTCGGTTTTCAAGTCGCTCCCAATTTTAGCAACAGAAGTGGTAGATTTTGTTGCTTCTGTTTTTGCTGAATCGGTTTTAGCTTTAGTGTCTGTATTCGCTACTGAAGGAGTCGTTTGTGTTCTTGGAACTTTAACAGCTTTATCTGTAGTTTGAGTTGTTTGAGAAGCCGATTTGGCTGGGACTTGAGCAGCTTCATTAGTAGTACTAGGAGTTTCTGAACCAGTTTTAGGAGCTTCTTGGCAGCCAAAGGTATTAACTACTAAGACGCTACTAACTAGAAACAGAATTAGCTTATTCATTATCTATCTCCAGATTGAGTAATTGAAGCGATTAATTGATCTATGTGTGTGTAATTGTGAGGAGCAAATGTTAAAAAAAAATTAAATGTGAAATAGCACAAGTGTAGAACCAAGCACTTAATATTAATGAAAATCGAATCTTGGGCAACTTCTTGAGGCTGAAATGTTGAAGCCAGTTCTTAGAAGCGCCAATTCAATTTTTCTGACGGCTAAATCCGAGCAGGGCTTTGCATAATAATTTTGGTTATCTATCGATTTGACGTAGACACCAAACAACTTTTCTAAGGTAAGCTATGCCGCCCCACAGCGGTGACTCGATGTTATCAGATTTGGAGAGATTTGGCGAATCCAATCTCAAAACTTTATGACTTTATTATGGCAACATTATGGCAACTTTTTATAAAATTTTAGTGTAAAAGATATTCTAAGTAATCCTTTTTATACATAAAAATTAAAATTTTAGTAATTAAAGTATAAGCTATAAAAAAGCTGAGATATAACTTAAAATTTAATCAAGTGAAGCAAGTAATCAGCGTGTAGCCTTTTTAGCAATATAGTAAGATAAAATATTATCTCTGTTATGAAAAAAAAGTAAAAATATTTTATAACAAATATCTTATAACTATGTTTATTTTCACACTCAAGGCGTTAGTTCATTAGTCGTGCTAGTTGAATGATTTTCTTGCAAGGACTTACGCAGTGTTACAAATGCAAGAATACTCGCAACTGTTAGGTAGATACGCTGTAGCCATATACTACTCAAGCTAAGGGTAATATGCCCGCCAATTATTCCACCTCCAAACATAGTAAGACCAAGAATCACACCGAGTTTGTAATCCATAATGTCTTGCATCATGAAAATTAAAGTTGCAACGAGTGAAGAAAATATATTAAGAAGCTTAGTCGTAGCTATTGCTTGAACAAATGTCATGCGAAATAGCATTATGTAGGCTGCCGTGAGCAACGTAACATAACCACCACTAAAAAAGCCGCCATAAATGCCAAGTATGAAGGTGGCTATATAGCCTCCAATTTCTGCTATCTGTGAAGGTATCTTATCTGCTGGGGCTACTCCGGCATTTCGGTTGGCAACTGACAACACAGCAATCACAATCATTGACATAGAAATAATCAGCGGCATTGATTTTGACGGCACAACCAGAACAAGCAATGCTCCCAAAATTGATGCTACCAGTGTTAAAACTATCAGTAGTGGTAAACGACGACGGTCAATTACTCCTTTACCAATAAAAGGTAATGTACCACCAACGCTCATTAAGGTTAGTGCCAGCATATTAGTAGCAAGGGCAGTGCGCGGTTCAACCCCAAATTGAAGCATTATGGGTACAGTAATAAGAGAAGTACTTCCAGTAATTACGCTAATAATACTTGCTAGTAAGAAAACCGCAGTAAGGATTATTATTTGGATAAAAGCCATAATAAATGTTGTTGTCGATACTTTTTTAACTTATTATCAGAGGATGTTTTAAAAGGGTCTTTATATGTCATGTTGTAGCAAGCTCCCGTAGGGTATGCAGCGTAGCGGAATGAAACATCTCAATATGTGGTCAAACTAGATTCTTCCTTACGCTTTGCTCCACTCAAAATGACAGTTTTATACCTTATTGGAATTTTCAAACATCCTCTCAGGGTATACAAATGTTTAAAACATTAATTATTACTGAAAATACACATAGTTTCTAACTATAGCAATACTAATGAAAATTCAATATTCAAATATTTTTACCAATTAAGATAGTAAAACAATGTAAAAGTTGGTAGTAACGACTAGAAATCTACCCTAAGTGAGACAAGGATAAAAACTAAAAAGTAACAAAATATATAACTTTCTATTTTATATCCAACGAAATTGAAGTTTTTATCTCAATTTATATAAACTTAGAATAATGTCGTATTTGGGAACATATTCTATATCTGAATAAACAATGCAATAAGAATATTTTTTATTAAAAGCGGCGGGAAATCCTGTCCTCGTACTGGGTTTCTCCCGCCTCTGTTCTCTACGAGATGTATTCGCGTTCGCTAACGTAGCCGCTACGCGAAGAACGTGGGCAAGCAAGAAAACCGTCCTGCATGGAGCATAGGGCATAGATTCTCTAACTTTGGCTCAAAAAGTATTTCATCCTAAAGCTTTGAAATCTCTTCAACACCACACTACAAGCCGTCTATATCTTACCTTTAACCAATGAAGCCCTGTCGATGATATGCTAATTTGCATTGGCTCGCTCTTAATTTAGCAACCTCCGCAAATGCTTACGAGTACGGTTCTACTGACAGTATCGTTTAGATAGTTTTTTCTCTGAAAATCTCTTGCTTATCCAGCCAAAAGAAGCTATCCCTGAATGCAAGTTGGTATCATTGTTCAGGACTATCCAAATCAAGTAGCGATCGGGTTACGATCTTGGCAAACCCTTTTTTGATTTGAGAAGCCCTATTCCAGAATTTTCTGGCTAAAATAGTATATCTGTTCTACTCAAGCTCCGAACCCAACAATCAATCCTTAAATCCATAAAATCCATATATTTAGAGGCAGTAATGGCTATCAACACCGATACTTCTGGCAAGCAAAAAGCGCTGAATATGGTACTCAACCAAATAGAGCGCAGTTTTGGTAAAGGAGCAATCATGCGCCTGGGCGATGCTACCCGGATGCGGGTGGAGACAATTTCTAGTGGAGCGCTCACCCTAGATTTAGCATTGGGTGGCGGTTTACCCAAAGGACGAGTGATTGAAATTTATGGGCCGGAAAGTTCCGGGAAGACTACAGTAGCGCTACATGCGGTCGCTGAAGTGCAACGAAATGGTGGTATTGCCGCCTATGTCGATGCTGAACACGCCCTTGACCCCGCCTATTCTGCTGCACTAGGTGTGGATATCAACAATTTACTTATTTCTCAACCTGATACTGGTGAATCGGCTTTAGAAATTGTTGATCAACTTGTTCGCTCCGCCGCAGTTGATATTGTAGTCATTGACTCAGTAGCAGCATTGGTTCCCCGTGCTGAAATTGAGGGCGATATGGGTGATGCTCACGTTGGTCTTCAAGCACGGTTGATGAGCCAAGCTTTGCGTAAGATTACTGGTAATATTGGTAAATCTGGCTGCACTGTAATTTTCATCAACCAGTTGCGACAAAAAATTGGTGTTACATACGGTAGCCCAGAAACGACAACTGGTGGTAACGCATTGAAGTTTTACGCTTCGGTACGCTTGGATATTCGCCGAATTCAAACCTTGAAAAAAGGTACAGACGAATTTGGTAATCGCGTCAAAGTTAAAGTTGCTAAAAATAAAGTAGCTCCACCCTTTAGAATTGCGGAATTTGACATTATTTTTGGCAAAGGAATTTCTACGTTGGGTTGTATTGTAGACTTGGCAGAAGAAACTGGCGTGCTTGTCCGCAAAGGAGCTTGGTATAGCTACAACAGCGACAACATTTCTCAAGGTCGAGACAACGCCATCAAGTACCTAGAAGAAAAACCGGAATTTGCTGAACAAATTAAGCAACTAGTGCGTGAAAAGCTAGACAAAGGAGCCGTTGTTTCTGCTAACTCCGTAACTAAGACTAGTGAAGAAGAGGAAGAAGCCGATTTAGAGGAAGAAGAATAGTAGTGAAAATATTGATGAGCGGCACTTGCTGCTCATCACTATAAGTCCAGGGTAAAACTGGAGACGCAGAAAACCTCATCTACCTTCATACAGCCTATTATTTGGGATTGTATGGTGTTTGTCTACTTAAAAAGCGATCTAAAATTTCTGACTTTTGCTCTGCGTTTAAGGCATTATGCCAATGTTCTAGCTTCCCATACAAGTTAGAGTCGTTGGCAATAGCTAAAGTATCATCTGGGTTTTCAGGCATCGGCTGTTGTCTGTTACGGATGTAAGTAGATATTTCTACTGAATTGCTGCCAATTCGAGGCACAAGCTGCATCAGTAACTCCATTGCGACAGTTGGCAAAATGCGGTACGTATGATTTATGAAAAAATTAAAAGTCATACTGCCTAACTTGATGCGATCGCCATCTTTGAGCTTGAGTGGTTGGTAAACGCGTTCGCCATTTACAAACGAGCCATTGGTGCTGTTAAAGTCAACTAAATAGAAGCCTTGGTCAATAAATTGAATAGCAGCATGGCGACGAGACAGATAACTATCAGCAATGCGAATCCCACTACTGCGATCGCGACCTATTGTCCAAATTTGTTGTGGCTGTCGTAAAGTTTGTGTTTCATTTTCGCATAAGTTAGTTATCAAATAAACAGCAGTAGTATCTACTACACCATTTACATAACAGGGTTTCACCCTTTCCAACGACGGCTGATACACGTTTTCTAGCTGAAGAATTTCATCTAAAAGGCTGCTATGGTGTTCATACAACTTGAGAAATACCTGATATAAACTTAATCGCCGTTGTATTTCCTTTTGTGCAAAGTCAGCCATTATAAATAAGCCTTGTGTTGCCTGATTTCGGTTATGAATATTTTGTCTCAGCCTACAATCAGGGATAATTGCTTTTTCATTTTCCGCCGTTAGTTGGAAAGTTGAACTCTTTTAGAGCGTAAAGTTTTACAACTTTTAGATGAGAGTTTCTCTGCTATTCATAGTCACAATCATCACGATAAGTTTTTTTAAAAAATTATCGTTATCCTTCGTTTTTTATTGTAAATAAATATTTGTTGTTTGTAACAGATAGATAATATGAAGATTTGATTAAGAACTAATAAAACGACTACGTAGTTTTACTATGTAACTCAAACAAAATTAAAGACTGGGAAATTAAGGTTATATTAAGTATAAGTGCAATAGTATTATATTTTATCAAGTTTAATATTGTTAGACTGTAATCAATTTTTTCACATAAGACATTCTTTCCCAATTTGCAAACATAAGATGCTCCCTTGGAATTGAACTAATCTAAAAATCTCAAATCACAACAAACCTCGTTTACCATTGGGGCGCACAGTCATCCAATTCGTTTTTGCTAGTGCCATCTGCTCATCAGAAATTTTAGCACCAGTCAGATTAGCGCCACACAAATTAGCTCCCCGGAGATTGGCATTGCTCAAATGAGCATGGCTAAGATCTGCACCTCGCAGATCTGCCCCTTCCAAATCAGCATGGTTGAAGTAAGCTTTGGTCAAATTAGCGTCTTTGAGATTGGAGCGAGTGAGGCTGGCTCTGCCAAAATCACTATTGTAGAGATTAGCTCCCTGGAGATTAGTTTTTTGCAATTGAGAAGAGTGAAAATTTGTTCCCGATAAGTCAACACCTTGCAGGTTCAGCAAACTTAAATTATGTAGAGCAAAATCCCGTCTCCCCTTCAAATAAGCTGTTAGCAAACTTTGAGTATCTAACTTACGCTCAACTCTAGAATTGAGAATTTGTGAACCATGACTGTTACTACTAGCCAAAGTAGTGGATTTAGCCATCACAGGCCCCTGATGCATTCCCCCTGCTTGTGATCCAGCGGCTTCTGCTACTCTAGCTCGTCTAGCACGAATTGCTGCCGCTACCTGCGCCATACCTGTGTTGGCAGCAGCAGAAGGGTTACTGCACAAAACAGCAGAATTATCCCGGTGATTATGTGTTCGCTCTTTAACACCAGCATCGGATTTACTGAGCAAACCCTGTGCTAGGCTCTCCAGGTATGGTTCTATTTCTAATGCTCTAAGAACTTCTTCCGCTGACTGGTAGCGAGTACGTACTGACACCTCTAACATTTTCCTCAGTACATTTATCAAATGGTCGCTCACTTGCACAAGCTGCTCCCACATCATTTCACCCGTTGTAGGATTGTATTCCAAATCTTTAGGGGTTTTGCCAGTTAGTAGATAAATGCATGTTACTCCCAGCGCATAGATATCACTGGCATAAACCGGACGCATAGCCATTTGCTCTGGAGGAGCAAAACCAGGAGTGCCGATCGCATAGGCAGTTAATGCTGTGTGACCTGATGGGCTTGGTACAACTTGACTAACTTGATTTTTTACAGCTCCAAAGTCAATGAGAACCATTCTGGCATCTTGAGTACGGCGAATCAAATTAGCTGGTTTAATATCACGGTGAATTACTTTGCGTTCATGGATGTATTGCAGCAATGGCAATGTTTCGCTCAAGAACTGCTTAACTCCAGTTTCGCTTAGGATACCGTTGTGTTTAACTTCCTCCTGGAGGGTGTCACCGCTGATATATTCTTGAACTAAATAGAATTGTTCCTGTTCTTCAAAATAATCTAGCAGCCTTGGTATTTGGGGATGATTGCCAATCTTGCCTAGAGTTTTAGCTTCTCTTTCAAAGAGTTCTCGCGCCATCTGCAAAACATGTGGCGTGGTTCCAGAGGGACGTAGCTGCTTAATTACACAACTTGGCTCTCCTGGTAAGGCTTGATCATTGGCTAAGAAGGTTGCTCCAAAGCCACCCTGACCCAATGGTTTGAATACCCGATAGCGATCGCGCAACAGTAGCCGCGAGCCACAAGACTGACACATCTGGCTATATGCCAAATTTTCTGGATTGAGACAGGTAGGATTTAAGCAGTAGCTCATGCACTGTCAACTCGCTGCACGAATAATAACGGGGAGCATTACACTCTGATTTCATTATTGAGAGCAGAATCAACTTTTACCAGGTAATTTTTGCTGGAAAGACTTTGAAGAGTTGCTAAAGTTATACTGAGTTTACTTAAAGCTTTAACAAACTGAAGAGAATTTACTGTACTGACTCTTGAAACTCTTTTATCAATGATTATTTAGTCTGAATACGTAGCGAATATTGCAAACTTGTTATTTCTCAAAAACAAATAGTATTACGTATATTTAATTAGTAAAATTTAAATAAAAACACCCATCCCTCTGATCCGCTCTCTACATCTCCAATACCAGTTTAAGTTATATTAATAAATATATGAATAGTTGTTCATATGTTTTAGAGTAATCTTCTCACAGTAATCTCAAGAGGAAATTGAGAAAAATATGACAACCGTAAACCAAATGAAATGCGCTTGTCCGACCTGCTTGTGTATCGTTTCGCTTGAAGATGCCATCAACAAGGACAGCAAATACTATTGCTCTGAAGCATGTGCTGAAGGTCATCGAACTATCCAAGGCTGTGGTCACGAGGGCTGTGGCTGTTAAGTAGTGCTGAGTGACTATTCTGAGCAGAAGCGTCTACTGACGTTGAGTTGAAGTGCTGAGCCTGAAAAAAGTAGTTTTTACTCAGAACTCAGCACTCAGTACTTTTTTGGTTACAAGCTAGACATTACATCCTTTGCCACTGCTAAAGTCTGCTCAATATCTTCTTCAGTGTGAGCCAAAGACGTAAATCCAGCCTCAAACTGAGAAGGTGCTAAGTAAACACCGCCCTCTAACATACCGCGATGGAAGCGTCCGAATTTAGCGGTATCAGACTTTTTCGCATCTTCATAATTATGAACTGGCCCAGAGGTAAAGAATAACCCGAACATGGCGCTAATTTGACCGCCGCAAGCGGCATGGCCTGTTTCTTGGGCAATTTTCAGTAAACCGTCAGCTAATTTCTGCGTAATCCGGTCAAGATATTCATAAGTACCAGGCTTTTGCAGCAATTCCAAAGTCTTAATACCAGCAGTCATCGCTAGGGGATTACCTGAAAGAGTGCCAGCTTGATACATAGGGCCTGCGGGAGCAACCATTGACATGATATCCCGGCGACCGCCATACGCTCCGACTGGCAAACCACCACCGATAACCTTACCCAGTGTCGTTAAATCGGGAGTTACACTAAATTTCTCTTGAGCGCCACCGTAAGCAATGCGGAAGCCTGTCATTACCTCGTCAAACACCAATAAGGCTCCATGCTCGTGGGTAAGCTCTCGTAAGCCTTCTAAAAAGCCAGCATCAGGAGAAATAAAGCCAGCATTACCGACGACTGGCTCAAGAATGACACCAGCAATTTCGTCGCGATTTTCTTCAAACAAGGCTTTTACAGCTTCCAGATCATTAAAAGGAGCAGTCAGAGTGTTGCTAGTTGCCGATTTAGGTACTCCTGGGGAGTCGGGTAAGCCTAGTGTAGCAACACCAGAACCCGCCTTCACCAAAAACGTATCGGCGTGGCCATGGTAGCAGCCTTCAAATTTGATAATTTTGTCGCGTTTAGTGAAAGCCCGCATCAGCCGCAAAACTCCCATACAGGCTTCAGTTCCAGAGTTAACAAATCTTACCATTTCAATGCTGGGAACGGCATCGATGACCATTTCTGCCAAAACGTTTTCCAGTACTGAGGGCGCACCGAAGCTGGTACCTTTTTCCAAGGCTTCATGCAGTGCCGCAATCACTTCTGGATGAGCATGACCACAAATTGCCGGCCCCCAAGTGCCCACATAGTCAATATATTGGTTGCCATCTACATCCCAAATATACGCGCCTTTAACGTGATCAAAAACGATGGGTTGTCCGCCTACAGATTTAAAAGCACGCACTGGAGAATTAACTCCTCCTGGCATGAGATTTTGGGCAGCAGCGAAGATTTCTTGTGATTTGGTTGTTTTTATCGTGGTATTTACCAAGGTTCTCTCCTAACAGTGGGCAAGAAAAAAAAGCTCTATCTTAGGATAGGGTTAAAAACTGCTTAGAATTTCTATCGTATAAAATTAGCTGAACTATAAAAATAACAATATGTTATATAAATCCAATGAAGACTTGCCTTTAGAGATTCGGACTCGATTATCTGAGGCATACCAGGATCTTTACCGGGCAGCCTTTAACTCGGCGATCCACTGGTATGGTGAAGCACCAAAAGCTCACCAAGTTGCATTAAGTGCGATAAAAATGCAATCTGCTATGGAAAAAAATGTTCTTGTTTAAAACTAGCTAATAAAATTCAATTCACAAAAGCATATCAGCTGTTGTATTTAGAATGGTATCGTGAATCCATGAATCATTCTCATTAGAGTAAGCTAGCTGATATGTATTCTAACAATCTGTATTCGCTGCGTTCTGCTATCCCTGTTGAGAAAATTCGCTACGATGAACAGGGTCTAGTGCCTGCGATTGTCCAAGATTATCTTGATGGCACTGTGCTGATGATGGCATGGATGAATCAGGAGTCGTTACACAAGACTTTGGAAACTGGAGAAACTTGGTTTTGGAGTCGTTCCCGTAAGGAATTATGGCACAAGGGAGCGACTTCTGGACATATTCAAAAAGTGCAGAGTATCCGTTATGACTGTGATAGTGATGCGCTGCTCATTGGGGTGGAACAGATTGGAGATATTGCTTGTCATACTGGTGAACGCAGTTGTTTTCATCAAGTAAACGGGAAAATTGCTTTACCGCCAAGCGATACATTATCGCAATTGTTTCAGACAATCTGCGATCGCCGTGACAATCCTACTGAAAGTTCTTACACATGCAAGTTATTGGCTGGCGGTGATAACAAGATTTTGAAAAAGATCGGTGAGGAAACTGCTGAGGTCGTGATGGCTTTTAAGGATGATGAGGCTGATGCGATCGCAGGTGAAGTAGCTGACTTACTATATCATACTTTAGTTGCTTTAGCTTACCATCAAGTGGATTTGAAATCTGTTTATCGCAAGTTACAAGAGCGTCGGAATTAGGCCCTATGCTGGCTCAAGCCCTGTAAATTCTCAGCTCATTGAGTTTGCACTATATGTTCGACGCGTATACTGACATCTTGATTTCAGATGCGATCGCCCTTGGAGCATTTCACTTTCAAGTTGCTCCCAATAAAAAGCACGTAAGAATAATTGTAAGCGTTTTTGTAATTCTTATCATTGACTGCTATTTTCCTCACTAATTCCACAAGGTTTCCACAGGTATTTTTACAGTTTTCCACAGGTGTATTACGAGCCAATAGGCTCTTACCGTTTTACTGGGGATTATTGATTACAAATGGCAATGAACTGCGTAGACTGAGTTCTTGTTAAGTAAAGTAACTAAAAAAGGGTTCTAAACCTGATTGTTTCGTTAGCATTTATTTTTTATACAATCGTTTTTAACATTTCGCAGCATTGACAAACCCACCCCCTCTTGGCGCACAATGATGCGGCTTGCTTTTGTAGTGCGCTCAACCACTGACATCAAAAATGTCAAATATATTACCTAAGATGTTGGTGCAGATTGTCGGATTGGCGAAAGATCGTGTGAGGTAGCTCTAGCCCGCTTTAGCGCAAGCAAGTCCCTCTTAATTAGTCTCATAGAAGGAAAATCTTATGAACACAACAGTTAGCATCTTTACAGAAATTCCCGAAACACTCCACGAATCCCTAAAAAACTACTTAGAAAAGCATCCCGATTGGGATCAAAACAGAGTATTAACAGCAGCCCTATCACTATTTTTGCTGCAAAATGGAGATAGCGATCGCCGTGCGGCCCGAGTCTATCTCGAAACTTTGTTCCACCACTGCTAAATATAATTACCCTGGCTTGAAAATAGGGATTGGGGACTCTATGGGGAAGCAAGCTAGCAAAAGCGTCTGTCTGCGACACGCTGCGTGAACGTAGAGAAGCAGTAGTAATAGGGTAGCGGTAGCGAGGTAACGAGCATCACCTTAAAAATCTTCTCCCAACGCGAAGGAGCGTCTCGTAGACAAAGGAAGCTACTTCATTGCATAAAAGAACTCTGAGCGCCGGAAACTGATGCTCAGAGTTTTCTAGAACCTCTTTTAAAAGTTCATGCATATCTATTGCAAAATTTGAAAAATTCTCAATGTCATCTGAATGGAACGCATCTAACCTACACTGCGTTCCGCTCAGCATGGCACATTAAGTTACGGATTTATGAAATCCAGTACTTAAGTATTTTAGTCAAGTGTTAAGAGTTAAAACTCTAGACCATAAACTCAGGACTTAGCCTCCAACTGCTGGGGTTGAGTAGGACATTCAAATTTATAACCTACGCCACGTACAGTTTGAATTAATGCTGGCTGACTAGCATCTACTTCAATCTTCTTGCGGATTTGACCGATATGTACATCTACAACCCGTTGGTCGCCTACATATTCATAGTCCCACACTTCTTGGATTAGTTCTGCACGCCGCCAAACCCGACCTGGATGACTGGCTAGAAAATGCAATAAGTCAAATTCCAGGGCAGTTAAGAGTACTGGTTGGCTATTAAGTGTTACCTCCCGCCGCACTGGATCAATCATAAGTTTTTCAAATAATAGGCGTTTCTGTTCGGCGGTAGTCACAACCCGCTGACGCCTCAAAATAGCTGCTACTCTGACTTCTAGTTCTCCCAACCCAAAGGGCTTGGTGAGATAATCATCAGCACCTTTAGCAAAGCCGCGAATCTTGTCAGCTTCGTCTGCACGGCTAGTCAGCATAAGAACAAACACACCATTACGACTTTGCATCTCTTGGCAGAGGTTAAACCCAATTACATCTGGTAAATTCACATCTAGAATTACCAAATCAGGGTTAAATTGCTCAAATAGAGCTAAAGCCATCTTTCCATCTTCAGCAGCCTCCACCTGATAGTTCTGCTTAATCAGAAAGCGTTGGATTAAATTACGAACCGCAGGGTCGTCATCAACTACAAGAATCTTGGCAGGAGCCATGACCATCACTTTGTACAAAAATTCATAGGATTAACAGGAGGATTGCGTGAATACGCAGTTTCCACTTCGGCACTAATTAAGAATTTACAAGGCTAAGGCATGAGAATCCTGATTATTCAAAATAATAGTGTAATCGGGATTCTGAACAATGAAAGCGCAAAACTTTTGATAGCCAGCGCTACACATAAGTGCAGACCTTGTAATTGTCAATTTTATGTCCCGCAGACAGATGTTCTGATCTTAGCCGCAGCGGTCTGCTACGCTGGGACAGTTTTTCCGAGTTAGATACTAATTTAAAACCTTATGGTTTTAAATTGATATGCGTAATACAGATCGATGCCACAAGCAATTGTAAGGCTAATTCAATAAGACTCACTCAGGGCACGGTAAGTTGCCAAATTTGAAACAGTAAAGTTAATTTTTTCATAAAGATTATGTAGGTATCCCAGTTCAAATTCTAGAGTAAAGCGCTAACTAGGTAACGACATGGGGAAATACACGGAGTTCTGGCAATATGTTAAAGTGACTGTAGTTAAAATTCACAAGTCAATCAAACTGACCCGTGCTACTATCCTGGTAGGACACAAAAATCTGTCGAGACTTAGTTTCGATTAGAATATGACCTAAAGCTGTTTTATTCTTTGACAAAAGACTGCCGCTGACTGAGGCTGAAGTAACAAACTCCCATGAGCGATCAAAATCCCTACGAAAAACTTGGGGTATCAGAAGAGGCTAGCTTCGATGAAATTCAGGATGCTCGTAATCGCCTATTCGAGCAACACAGTGGCGATGCCAAGCGTCTAGAAATAATTGAAGCAGCTTACGATGCGATTTTAATGGATCGCTTACGAATGCGCCAAGAAGGCAAAATTAAAGTACCTGAGCGTATCCGGTTCCCAGAATTGCGTGTGCAATCGCCTCCTAAAGAAAGTCCAACTCCGCGTGAGCAGTCGCCCGCATGGCTGCAACGAATGTTGGATCAACCAACACCTGCGGATGTACTCTTACCAGGAGCTTGGTATCTTGGGTTGAGTGCGGTTAGTGTGTTTTATCCAGAGGCGGGCGACCAGGTTTTGCAGTTAGCATTGGTGGTTGGGGTAGGAGTAAGTATTTACTTTCTCAATCGCAAAGAAGGCAAATTTGGTAGAGCAGTTTTGTTCACGCTCATCTGTTTGATAGTTGGCCTAATCGCTGGAGGATTAGTAGCTAGCTGGCTAATATCTCAAACACCATTCATTACGTCAAATCAATTCTCTACGGTATTAACATTTATATTGTTGTGGTTGGTTAGTAGCTTTCTACGTTAAACCTAGCTGAAATTGGGGTCATACCCTATTTCTACCTCTTAGAAAGTCTACTAAAACAAAATTGGTGTGAGTTTTGAATTTTGGATATGTATTGCTGGTAAAGGGTAATGGGTTAGAGGCCAATTACCTATTACCCAGATGAAAAGAAAATAGACAAATTCCCATTTGAAGTGGTAGATGCATAGTACTAGATAAGACGTTGAGGCTCTAAGATTAAATCTACTGCAAAGCTTAGATCCTTAACAATTAAGTCGGGGTGGTAAAGTTCTAACTGAGTGCGATCGCGGATACCACACTCCACAGCCATCACCTTAACACCGTGTTTTTTAGCAGCGGCGATGTCCGCTTCTGTATCCCCCACCATCCAAGTATCAGCAGCGGGGGGAAGATCTGTTAATGCTCGTGCCATCAACAAAGGCTTATCTTCGATGTCGCGGGTTTTAACATAGTCGTTACTGAGACAATAACAACGATTTTCTGGGAAAAATCTACCTAAATCGTATTTTTTAAAGGCATAATCTAGTTCCCAAACCCGGCGCATAGTCATAACCGCCAAATCGACGCCAGCTTGTTGAATTTTTAACAGTGCATCTACAGCACCAGGTGCAAGGCTGTCATACTGGAAATAAGGTTCTGTATGCACTGTTTGCCGCCGCAACTGGGAAAATTCTTGTGCTTGGGTTTCGTCTAACCCAGAATTTAAGGCGATTTGTTTTTCGGGAATGCGCGATCGCTTCATCTGCCAAAATTCCGCTTTAGAAAGTTCTCGCACTGGTTGATCTTGGTATCGAGTTTTTTCCAAACAGAATTGATAAACGCGGTAGTAGCGTTCAGAAACATCAATAATCGGGCCGTCGAAGTCAGTAATTAGTCTTAGCATCGGCGGGAAATGTTAATATTTATTAAAATTATCTCATCTGTGGGGCTATTTTTCGAGAGATAAACTGCACTATCAAGTTTGGCTAGGCGTTTTTTTAGAAACCTCTTTTTAAAAAGTAGGTAGATTTTGAATTTTGAATTGTTTAGCTGAGAGTACCGCGTTTAATTTGTTCGCTTTCAATGGCTTCAAATAAGGCGCGAAAGTTACCTTCCCCAAAACCTTGAGCTTGGGAACGGCGTTCAATAAACTCAAAGAAAAATGTCGGTTCATTAAAGATGGGCTGTGTAAAAATTTGCAGTAGTAGGGGTGCGGCATTTTGTACCTCTACGGGAGCATCTTCTTGCCAGTCTACGAGAATTTCTTGTTGGGCGATCACCTCAATTTCTTGGTGTGATAGTGGCAGTCCTTGCCGCTGTTTTAGCCGTGAGTAGTAGCTGTTGGGAACTGAGAGTAAGGATAAACCATCGGCACGAAATTGAGCGATCGCGCTAATAAGATTGGGTGTTCGCAAAGCGATATGTTGAATTCCAGGCCCGCGGTTAACATCTAGAAATTCCTGAATTTGGGAATTGCTAGAAGCTGGCTCATTAATTGGCATCTGTACGCTACCGTTGCGCGAAACCATCACTCGGCTATGTAAAGCAGAGCGATCAGTTTTAATTTTAAATACCTGTTGGGGTTGAAAATCTAAAATTTTTTCATACCAAGCCACAGCACGCTCTAAATCGCCTGCTGCTACGTTTAGCACTATGTGATCTATGGCAGTAATCGCAGAGGAGGGGGTGGAAGATAAAGGGAAAATGAAGGGATAAGAGGAGGTGGCGAAGGAAGAATTGCCCCCCATCTCTCCTTCTTCTGTTTCACAGTGCCTTTCTATTAACGTATGAGTTAGCCCGCCCCAAGCGGAAATTTTACCCCACTTGAGGAATATATGACCCTCCTGATGTTCTTGGATGGGTTGTATAATTTCAGCATCGTGTGCTTGAGCTAGGGCGATCGCTGCTTCCACATCTTCGATAATGAAAGCGACATCTGCCACACCAGGCGGATGCTGATGCAGAAACTTAGCCACTGGACTTGTGGGCAACAGCGGTGAAGACAGCAAAAAGCAGACAACACCACTTTTTACTACTTGCGTACAAGTGTGAAATGAACTGATACTATCGGCTACTGCTTCAAAACCGAGATGGTGTACAAACCAATCCCGCCACACTTTGGCATCTTCTACATAAAAGTGAACATGGTCAATTTTTATCATAAGTTACGAAAATCCAGCACAACAGCTTATATATCTGTAAATTCTGCCTTTTTTGCTAGATTTTCAGGCCTTTCCTAAGCAAGAATTATGTAAGCACACTCTGATTTTAGAAGAACAGATGACTATCAGGTTGAATATTGATTTCCATTGGCACAGCTTGCGGTTCCGCAGAAAGGGCAAAGAAAATAGCATTGGCAGCAGTTTCAGGACTAAGCATTTTTTTTCGATCTACCTTTAAATTCACGTTGTCCCAGAAAGGAGAATCTACCCCACCAAAGTAGAATAGCGTGAACTTGATACCAAAACGCTTAAGTTCCTCTGCCATGCACTTGCTGAAACCGACGACGCCAAACTTGGAAGCAGAATAAGCCGCAGCCGTCGCCATCGAATGTTTGCCCAGAATTCCGATCACGTTACAAATATGACCAGACTTGCGCTTTTGCATTTCTTCAGCAGCCGCTTGAGTAGTGTAGAAGCTACCCTTTAAGTTGACATCTAGCATCTTGTCTAAATCAGCTGGTTCCAGGTTGTTGTAGGGCTTGAGGATACCAGCACCCGCTGCATTCACCAAAACGTCGATTTGACCAAACTCAGCAATAGTCTTTTTTATTAAAGTGTCTACCTGTTGCGGATCAGTAATGTCGCAAGGAATGGTCAAAATTGACCCAGATAAATCATCTGCCAGTGTTGTTAAACAAACCGCATCTCTCGCCGTCAGTACCAACTGTGCCCCCGTGGGGGCAAGTTTGCGAGTTAAAGCTGAACCAATGCCGCCACTAGCACCGACAACGACAATGACTTTATCTTGCATTGTATTATTTATATTTATTTACATAATACCGAATTACAGAATAGGGTTGTGCGTAAGCTGCTAACTACTATTTGTTTGCTCATTTGCGAGTTGTGGAAAGGAATTATATCTTGCACTACCTAGGATGTGGCTGATAGAGAGATTCTGGCAGTTTCATGAGTGAAAGGATCTGTGGTTGGAGATCGCAAAGATGGTTAAACTTTTTCTTAAACGTATTGTTACAGATTGGTAGAATCACTAACTAGCTAAAATTATTAACAATTTATCCGCTGCACTGTCAAGGCTATTTCAACGTAAATATAAAAGATTCTTGCAGTTATATTAATTATTTTATATATTTTTACTTATTAAGTAAATAACTTTAAATTTGTGTTTTAAGTGGATTTACTATTTGAATTAAAAACATGAATAAATATAGTAGTTAATATATAACTTGATAAATCATTTGTTAAAGTTATCTACTTAATATAATACCAAGTTAAATGTCAATTCAAAAAAAAATAGTAATTCATCAGCCAGAAATAGGTCAATTTATCTATGAAATTCGGCTTTTAATGGGATTGACGCAAGAAGAGTTAGCTATAATTATTGGTGTTACTTTTCCAACCGTTAATCGTTGGGAAAATGGACATACTAAACCTTCTAAATTGGCTGTACAGCAGATTGAATCTTTAGTGGGCAAGCTTGGTGAAAAAGGTCAAAAAATACTGGCTCAGTATAACCAAAAGATTTCAGACTTTGCTTAATGTATTGATTCAAAAGCTAGGAGTTTAAAATTGTATATCGCATTTACAATTCTACCGAATTAATTAAATTCTAATGTCGGTTTATACATGTCAATATTAGCTGGAATTAGCAATTTTTTATTAAGTAATAATTAATATGATATTAGGTTGCGAAATCATTACTGTAGAGTTCTTGCTTTTAACTCGAATGCAAAGAGAAGTAAAGGTATGGAATAGCAATGAATGGGTAGGCGGTACACGCATTACATCTCAACTTCTAAATTACTGGTTTGAGGAAGACCAAGTTAGAAATAATATGCCAGGAGAAATTTATCAATGAGTTTTAAATATTTCAAGCATTGGTTGAGATACTCTTCGATCCAAAGCATTGTTATTTTGGCTCTAATGTCGATTTTTCACCTGTCAACTGTATTAGCTCAGACTACCACGAAAGGGGGAATTGACTGGATTTTGGTAGTAGATACTTCTGCTTCAATGCGTGGTGTAGGCGGAACAAAAAATATCTTCGCTCAAGTCAAGAATTCGATTACCGAATTTGTTAACACAGCCAGATTAAACGATACAGTTACTATCTATACTTTTGACAAAGATGTAACTCTAAATGCTACAAACTTTGCCATTAATAATAATCTAGACCGAGGTAAACTCAAGCAAATAATTAGCTCACTACAGGCTGAGGGTATACGTACTCATACAGGCAAAGCAGTGCAAAAAGCGCTGCAACATTCTGCCCTTTTAAACCACCGTACTGATGCTCTTGGTCGCACTGTCAGCATAGTGTTTTTGACAGACGGAGTACAAGATGTGCGTGGTATTCCTAATCCTGTTCCTATCCCTAGTAATACCGAATTTTTACGCCAGCAACAATGCAAACCCTATATATTTTTTGTATCTCTAGGGCTAAAAGAACACGAAAAGCAGCTGAATGATTTTGCTAGTAATCCAGCACTTTGCGGGAAAGGACAGGTATTGCGAGATCCTGGAGGAGTTCAGCTAAATCAACTGGCTCAAAATATCCGACCAGTGCTGATTCAACCCAAGCTTGATGTCACTTTACCCACCGCCAATTTGCAGCCGGTATTGCCCGGAACAATCAGTAAACCACTTAATATTAATAGCATCAGCAATGTCAATGCTAAGGTAAGTTTGCAACTCGAAGACCCTAGCCAAAATGGTATTCGCTTAATTCCACCTGATCGCACCATTGATTTAATTGCGAATAAAACAACAGTCATTCCCGTGCGTTTGCAGATCCCAGCAGAAGCAAAGGGAGGTACTAGTAGCTTGCGCTTGGTGTTGACAATCGCAAATAAAGCGATCGCACCAATTACAGTTGACTGGCCTTTAACTATTAAGTCGAAACTACAAGTGCAACCTACAAAGATAGATTTTAGTTCTGTAGAAGTAGGCAAAACAACTAAAACCCAAACTTTAGTAATCAAGAGCAATATATCTGGAACGGCTAAATTGCAGTTGCAAGGCAATTCCAAAGACATTTCTGTGGTTGAACCTTCAGCAGCTATATCTTTGCAACCAGGAGAAACTAAAATTCCTGTGCAGTTACAGGTTGCTGATAGCAGTTTTGCAGGCGATCGCACTTTCACCTTAGTCCTGACCCCAGATAACCCGATTGCTAGCCCTATTAGTGCAGAAGTTCATCTACATATTTTGATGCCACTGTGGCGAAAAATAATTATTTGGTCGCTCTTGGTACTGCTGATATTGTTAATTGCCTTAATGGTAATCTGTTTGATTCAACGTAAAACCCCCTTGGAATTAATCGAAGATTTCCGCAATCGTAACCACTTAGAAGGAGCGCTGGTAGTGTTGGAACCACTGCCACAATTGTCGGAAGACCAAGAGATTAGTTTGACTCATCAGCGTCAGAGTAAACTGTATTTGAGTAATTTGATACCAGCAATTGCTGCCACAAATTCTGATGCCGAGTTAGTCACAGTTTGGCGAGCAGGCAAAAAAAATATAGATTTACACTGTTTGAAAGGTGTAATTTTTGTCAATACTAAAAAAATAAATACAGATGAACTCTACGACGAGGACATCATTGAGATTGGCAACGTTAAGCTGCTATTTAACTGGATTGAACACCAAAGACCCTCTGAGACAAGCAGTGGGCAAACAAACTCTTGAACAATATCACAGGAAAGTGAATGTTAAGTCCCACGGTTGTGCGTCCCACGGTTGTTTTTCGTCCTACCGTTGTCATCGGATTAGGAGGAACGGGTTATGAAGTTGTACTCAAGCTTAAAAAGCGATTTATAGATGTTTACGGCTCAGTACCAGAAATTATTCGTTTTATTTCTATTGATACTACCGAAAACATCCAAGAACGAGAAAAATCACCTGATGGTACCAAAGTTGTTTTAGAACCTAACGAACTTTATGCTATATCCGTAGCAAATCCATTACCCTATACACGTAACGACCATATCGCTGAATGGTGGCCTAAAGACATTTCAGCATCCAGCCTGATCAGTGGTGCGGGACAGATTCGGGCGCGGGGACGACTCGCCTTATTTGCTAGAGTCGGTGATATTAAAGGTTTAATTGCTCAAGCAATCAATGCTGTACGCGAAATTCGCACTAGCAAACAAACATTTTCAGTAAACATTGAAGTTTCCAATCGTGATGGTGTTGAAGTTTTTATTGTTGGCAGTTTGGCTGGTGGGACGGGCAGTGGCACGTTCTTGGATGTGGCATTTTTAACACGAGAATATCTCAATAATTTTTCTAATATTACGGGGGTATTTATTTTACCCAGAGTGTTTGCCAATATTCCCCAAACTCACTTGGTGAAGTCTAATGCTTATGGCGCTCTCAAAGAAATAGAACACTTTTGGGGATTGTCACCATCTAATAGCATTGAAATTGATTATGGTACTTCCAAGGTTAGAGCCGATCGCCCTCCCTTTGATGCTGTATTTTTAATTGACGGCGTGAATAAAAAGGGAACTGTAATTAGCCGTCCAGACGATTTACAAAATTTAGTTGCAGATGGGTTGTACATCCAGATTGGTTCTCAAATCGGTCTAGATGCTGCTAACGTTGCTGATAACATTCGCGCTTATTTAGCAACTGGTGAAAAAGTTCGCGGACGGAATATAAATTATTGTAGTTTTGGCTTTGCCACACTGACTTTACCTGTACAAGAATACGAGCGGATGAAACTTGAGGATGCTCAAAACTTGCTGAAAAATGAGTTGATGGCATCTACCCCAACAATCGATTTAGAAAACGAAATCGCGCGTTTTTTACAGGATTGCAAGTTAGCAGATGCTACTACTGTCCTCAATGCTTTGACTGAAAGCAATCAGGGCGCACAAATGAAATCCGAATTCCGAATTGGCGAAATGCGTTTTGATCGTACAGCTTTGCCGACGATCAAAGAACTCTACAAGCGGCAGTTGGATCAATTTGAGCAACGGACGGCTCAAGAATTGGGATTGAGTTTTTATCGCTTAGAGCAGACTTCAACTGCTGCGATCGCAACTTGTTGGGAGCGGAGTCTTAACCGTCCCAATGGACTAGCTTATGCACTCCAATTTTTTACCAAACTTTCTGAAAAACTAGATGAATTGCAGCAGAGCGTACAACGTAAGTCACAAGAGGCGCAATCCAGTTTCCATGCTTTAAAATTAGAAGCCCAAGAAGAAAAAATTAAAGAAGCCGCAGAAACTTGGTTCTCAAATAAGAACACTATTCAAGCCGCTTGCCAGAAGTACAAAGAACGGGCTGACCAAAAGTGGAAGATTTATTTACATTGGAAGCGGTGTGATAAAGCAGCTGAACTCTATGGTGTACTCCGGGCTAGGTTGGAAGAAATCCAAGAAAAGTGCCAACGTCTGCACAGCAACCTAGATAAAGTTTACCGAGATTTAGAACAGAGTTATAACGAGGTCAGCCGTCAAGGAAATAACGACAATCCTTTTATTCATACTATTCAACGTGCCAATCTGCAATCGAAACGACCTAAAGTTACTGGCGAAGACTTTATCCGTTGGTATCGAGAACAGTCTCAAACATTGACTAATTGGCCTGAGAAAAAAGCTGAAGATGTCAAGGCTGATATCTTGGAATTTTTAAATGAGATTTACCGCCCTCTGACGAGTATGAGTGTTGAGCAGGTTTTGGCAGATAGCAATCCAGAAGATGCGGGACAAGATTTGCAACAACTTGGCAAACTCGCAGTTCCTCTCTGGCAGTATGAAGAATCGGAAATACCAGCTCAACAGCAGCACGTAATTACAGAGTTTTATTACTACGGGGTTGAGAGTAGCAACACAGTTTTTAGCAATCCACCTCTTTCAAGTCGGATGCCTACAGGAAAAAATAGTCCTTCTTTCGTACCGACAGGCGAACCCCACAAAGTCACCCTGTTTCGAGTGGAAGTGGGTGTACCCTTATTTGCCTTCAACGGAATGAGGGATATGGAGCTAGCTTACTTAGATCCAAATAAAGTCTTCAAGCACTTAGACCGCAATTGGACAAACTTACCCAATTTAATTCCACCAGAAGATGATGGTGGGGCGTTGCGTTGGTTTGCCTTAGCATTAGTACCCGAACCGTATAAATTGATTGTCAATCAGAGTAAAAAATATTTTGTTCATACAGAGCAAGCGCGAAGATTAGAAGGTCAAGTTTTGCCTTTGGGAGGCGATCGCAAGTCGGCATTTAGAGCTTTTAAAAGTAACTTGCGTCTAGTTAAAGAAATTGCTGAAAAAGTTGAAAGTATTACCCATCAAGACAAAGACAAAGCCAAATTGACTCTGGAGAGTTACATCAACCAACTCAATCAGCATTTAAGCAAAGAAGGCAAAGTTGATTCCCAGATTAAAGAACAGGTGGAAATGGAAATCCAGGAAATTGAAGCATATTTAGAAGATTTGGATGTGATTATCTAGCCCCGTAGTCTACGTTTTCAGAATGTTTTTATGCCAAAACCAACTATTTTACTTGCACTCGATCCTCATAGTGCTGCTTTTTGTGCAGCCATTAAACAGCAACTACCAGAATTTCCAACCGCCCAAAGCTGTTTAATTCAAACTTATACCTTAACTTGGGACGGTCAAATTTTTGGCTTTAGTACTGAGTTAGATCAGTTTGCTGATCCGAGTTTTGATCTGGCGCAAACTCACGGTAAACAAGCTTATGTCTCCAAAATCCGTACCCAGTTCAGCAAAGCGACTAGCCAGATGCAGACTGCACTAATAGATTTATTGAAAACGGCTAATCAATCTCCAGAAGCAATATCTGCTAAACGCCAAGGGGTAGAAATCAGCAGCACGCATCGAATATATCTCATGCTGTCAGCCAGCAACTACTTTGCGAAGGGAGTAGTTTTCGACATAGTACGCTTGATTCGTTGGCTATTTTCTAAGTACTTTACAGATGTTCCTTACAGCTTAGAAGCTTTATTGCTACTACCAGGGTTATTTACCCAAGCCACAACTGCTGATTACGGTGCTGCTTACGCGCTTTTGAAAGAGTTAGATTACAAAATGACCAGTGGAGTTGCGATCGCTGCTAGTCAAAAAATGCCACTTTTTGATAACTGCTGGCTGATGGACGAGCGAATTGGGGGACTGAAAGATAATTTGCCCAGTTATGCCGATGCTTTTGCAGGCTTTCTCACCGTGGAACCGGAAACCAGCGGCTTGTTGATTGGCACACAAAAAGTCCGGGGAAAAATTCCCGCCTACAGCGCTTTTGGCTACGCAGAACTGTTTTTTCCGGGAGAAACAACTATTAACCGATTGAGTGCTGCCTTAGCTGCCGATATCGTGATGGAGCAGTTTTTACCGAAGGCAGAATTCACTCCAGAGGCAATTCGCAAATGCCTGTTAGATGCCAAAGAATTTGTCCTCAGCGAAGATTTCAGTAATGCTTTTCTCCAATTAGAACGAGATAACGGCAAACCAGTTTGGCAAGATTTTAATCCGCGTCTTGAGATGGGTGCTGGTATGTCTCAGGAATATGGGATGGAATTGCAGCGTGCTTATCGGCAATTTGAAAATAAAGAGCTACTTTCCTATAAACGCACGCTGGAAAATTGTTGTAAACAATTACAGGCAACACTAACCACTTTCTTAGATCGCAGCATTAACCGCTATGCTGATGCTACACCTAGAGGCTTACATGAAGGGGTTAGGCTATTAAATATATTGACGTTTTTTTATTTGGAACTGCAAACGGATTCTGTTGGCGATCAATCCCAGAATCTTGTTACAGAACTGCGTGCGGCTGAAGCATTTCTCGACTCTAGATTGCAGGTAACAATTGATAAAGAAACCACTCAAAAGCTGCTCAACCAAATTTTGTCCTTAAAATTGCGGCAGCAAGAATTACAAGATGCTTTAGCTGAAAGAAAGTCTGAAGAACAACTGCAAGAGTTACAAACAACTCAAAAACAGTTAGAAATGGCGATCGCTGATTATCGCCAAGCGTTAAATGCAGAAATCGAACAAGCTCAAAAAATCCGTTTTATGGCGATCGCTCGCGCTCGTGAACAAGCAGAAGCAGCGATCGCCGTAGCTCAAAATCACCTAACTGCCATTGAAAGTCAACTTGAAACAGCCACAGTTCAACTAAGTGAACTGCTAGGAGAAGAAAACAAATTTCGCTCTCAGTATTTGATTATTTATCCTATTTTTCTATTTGCTATTTTATTAGGATTTTTAATTTTAATCGGAATTTTTAATCAATCAATATTATGGATATTATTACAAAACTTTTGGGCTAACTTAGTTAGTTATCTGCTTTGGAATACGGTAACAATTCTCACTTATTTAGGAATCGTTTGGCTCAAGTACAGCACTAACATTCGCGGTCGAATTGAAAAGGTTCAAAAACAAATTAAACGACTAGAAAGTACTGTTAAAGCAACTGTTGTAGAATTACGTCGTAGCTATAATGAAAAATCAAAATTAGAATATGATTTATACGCCCAAAACCTTCGCATCGAGGCGTTAAATTATTTGATTAAAACAGCTAAACAAAGGGCTGAAACTTTACGTCAATCTCTTGCCAACTTGTCTGAGATATACAATGATTTAGTTATTCAACGGGATCAAGCTACAAGGAATTTTTCCGAAATTCGACTCACAGTTCTGACTGATGCAGATATTGATGCTTATTACCAAAGTTTTCTGACAACACTCCCAACTGAGACATTCACTCAAGAACGAGTTAGCCGCTCTCAATCGTGGAAAATTCCTGCTGAAGTATTTAAGAACCAACTTATCCCCTTTGCTCGCCAGCAGTTCGAGCGATTGAGCAATTTGTCTATTGCGGAAGTATTAAAACAATCAGATTTAATTGCAGCAAACACTGTCAATTTGCGTTTAAATCAACTTTATGATAATGCTAACTTGTTGCTGCGACTTCAGGATATTGACACTAACTTAAACCCAACTTCTCAACGGGAAATTACCCTTTGGGTGGGAGCAAAAGATAAAGAGCAAATTTTTGCGCTTTACAGTCGCTTTAGTCGCACTTTAACCGCCTTGATAGCTGAAGATGAGCAGAGGTTATGTATTTTGACCCGTTCGTTGGGCTTTCCGGCTTATTTTCTCAGTCAAATTGAGTTTTATCGAGACTGCTATGAGCGGACTCAAAGTGAACAAATCGACGAAGACGAAAATATTCCAGATTTAATACCAGAGGAAATTGGCTCTGGTAGAGAATTAAAACTAGCTTATCAAACCCTGCTGTTAGCGATCGCTCTTGGGTTGGTATCCCAAAATTCTCAAGGAGATTATCACTTCAACGGTCAGCCACTTGGTACAGACCGAGAACAAATTACCTTGGCTCTGGTAACTGAGTTTACCTTTGATGAACTATATGGACAGCTAAAGGAAAGCGTAGAAGCGATTGAACATGATTTAATTTACTTGAACTTACATAAATTAGAAACATCTGCAAAAAATTTAACTCGTTACGAACGTAAGCTTTTAGATCATCTACTCTCAGACTATAACCCTCTGAATTAGTTCTTGAATGGTTAGCAAGTAACAGGTTTATGTTTGAGTAGTAATATCTACCTTTTGCTCGTGTCAAAAACGTTCTTGTTTGGAAATTACTAGGATATTGGGTGATGCCTTAATCCGCCAAATTTTTCAAGAAAGCTTTGTGAGAAATCCTAAGAATCGTTTGGTTTTTGAGGTGAGGAGTGTGCGACGATAAGCATCTGCCGCTTTCTTAATAGCTTCAGCTTGAGTGGGATAAGGATGAATCACGCTACTGAGTTTGCTCAAACCTAGTTTACCAACAATTGCCGTAGTTACTTCTGAGATCATCTCACCTGCATGACTGGCGACAATGGTTGCACCGATAATTTCATCAGACCCTTTTTTGTGGTGAATTTTGAGAAATCCTAACTCTTCACCGTCGGCGATCGCTCGGTCTACACTATTAAAAGGAATTGCGATCGTCGCTATATTAATACCCAACTTCTGCGCCTCGTGTTCATACATTCCCACATGGGCAATTTCGGGGTCGGTATAAGTTACCCACGGCATCACTAGACTACTGAGTTTGGAGCGCCCCAAACCAAAGGGAGAAAATAGCGTATTTTTAATCACAATTCGCGCCGCCGCATCAGCAGCATGGGTAAACTTCCAATTCATGCAGATATCGCCAGCTGCATAAATCTTGGGATTTGTAGTTTGGAGATAATCATTTACCTTTACACCCTGGCGCTTATCGTATTCCACCCCCACTGCTTCTAAATTTAGACCTTCTACATTCGGCGCACGTCCCGCACCTACTAAAATTTCATCTACTGTGACAGAATCTCGGCGACCATTAGAAGAAAAGTAAAGTCTTTTACCCTCGGTGACAGTTACCACTTCTTCTAACTGGCAATTCAGCACCACGCGAATTCCTTCGTGAATCAAGACCTTTTGGAGAATTTCAGCGGCGTCAGCATCTTCCTTATTTAAAAGGTGAGAACCACGATGGAAGAATACCACCTCACAACCCAAACGCCGGAAAGCTTGCGCCAATTCGCAACCAATCGGCCCACCACCAATCACCGCCAAACGTTCCGGTCGTTGAATCAGGGAAAAAACCGTCTCATTGGTCAGATAACCCGCCTTTTCAATTCCTGGTATCGAGAGTTGGGCGGCTCTGGCTCCAGTCGCAATTACAGCTTTTTTAAATCGGAGGGTTTTGTTGCCAACTTCCACGGTATTTTTACTTGCAAACCGACCGCTACCCAAGAAGACATCAACTCCTAGTTTCTGAAAGCGCTCAGCCGAATCATGATGGCTAATCCCAGACCTTACTCGCCGCATCCGTGCCATGACTGCGGGAAAATCAACATCAACATGTTGGGGAATGTTAACTCCAAACTCCTTGGCATTCCAGATTTCGCCAACTACGCGAGAGGAGCGGATAACAGTTTTAGATGGTACACAACCAACATTCAAGCAATCTCCACCCATGAGATGCTTTTCAATCAAAGCTACTTTTAAACCCAAATCTAAGCCGGCTGCACCCGCCGCCACCACTAATCCCGCTGTACCAGCGCCAATTACTACCAAGTCATAAATATCAGCAGGTTCAGGATTAACCCAATTTGGGGGATGGACGTAGGACACTAACGTCTGGTTATACTCATCCATTGGGCGAACTGTGACTCTCTCAAATTCTGAATTTGACATTGGTGATACCTCGTTGGAACTGGGGATTTGGGAGCCAGTCGCGTGCGGAGGCGTCCTCCGTTGAGCGAACTGGCGTGACTGAGAAGATTTCTTAATTCTTTGGCTGGGGTTTAGATTCGAGATTGTTTAATAAGAAATACAGCTTTTGAATTATTTTGTCAGTTCGATAATTGACAGACACTCTTCAAGTTGAGTTTATTTTTTAATTGTTAATCACTTCTTCTTCTAAAGCTTTCCGGGCAATACGGGTGACATAAATGGTAACTGCAACTGTAGCAATAAAACCAATGAGTCGAATTGCCCATTGTAAAGTCGGGTTGGTAGATTGAGCCTCAGTTCCAATCATGGCAAGATTACCAGCAAGAGAACCAATATAAACGTACATGATTGTTCCGGGAATCATGCCCAAAGAGCCAATAAAGTAGTCCTGGAGTGAAACACCTGTGATGCCAAAGGCATAGTTCAATAAATTGAAAGGAAATATGGGAGACAGTCGCGTTAACAGCACAATTTTTAATCCTGCTTTGCCAACAGCTTGGTCAATGGCGGCAAATTTTTTGTTATTTGCAATTTTACGTGCAACCCAGCCTCTTGCTAAATAACGCCCGACGAGAAAAGCCGCAGTAGCACCCAGAGTTGCACCAACAAATACATAGAGTGAACCCCAAACTACACCAAAGATAACACCAGCACCCAAAGTAAGGATGGAACCTGGTAAGAAAGCGACAGTGGCAATAATATAAAGTGCAATAAAGGCTAAAGCTCCTACTGCGCCAATGCTATTAATCCACTGCAAGGAGTTCCGTAAAATTGCTTGGGGATTGAAAGAATGTGTATTAATAGATTTCTCTGCCAGGGCAAAGTCTGTGTTACATAAAAAAGCTAAGCCAACTGCTAGCAATATTAATATACTTAGTCTAAAAAACTTTTGTGAGATTTTGGTATGAGGTTGGTTGCTCATAATTTGATTTTTCATAAGTTGTAGAAGTGATAGATATTTTGAAGTGTTTTTGTTAGAAATCTAGATTTTTGTCATTGTTTTCATACTTTATTTAGGAAATACTAGATTTCTTGTATGAATGTTTGAGAATAAGAATTTTAAGGTTCACGCAGAGGCGCAGCGAAAAGTTCTGAAGGAGGGTTTCCCTCCGCAGGAAACTTTTCAAGACAGAGGGGCAGAGAAAACAATAAGCTTATATATTTAGCAGTTAGAATTTGATTTATACAAGAGATCAACTAAATCAATCATTGTCGATAAAATCTGGATAGAGCATTAAGAGTTTGATGAAAACACGATAATTGTAGACTTTCGTGGTTATTGATACTAGTAAAAACAGTAAGTGATTGATAATCTTTTTAAACTAATTGTTATTGTTTGGATCATTGGTGATTTCTGCTGTTGCTACACTTTGAGCTAGAGCTTTTTGAGCAACTTTTGTGACATATATGGTTACTGCAACAGTAGCAATTAACCCAACCAGTTGTATCGTCCATTGCCAGATTTGAGTTTCTGGAGTGGTTGGCTGATGAGGTATGTTAATTACGGCAAGATTACCAGCTAGGGAACCGATGTAAACGTACATTACTGTACCTGGAATGATGCCGATGGAACCTAAGATATAGTCTTTGAGAGAAACTTGTGTTACTCCAAAAGCATAATTTAATAAATTGAACGGAAAAATGGGGGATAAACGAGTCAATAGCACAATTTTCCATCCTTCTTTAGCAACTGCTAGATCAATTGCTTTAAATTTAGGATGTTTGTCCATCATCTGGGTAATCCAATCCCGCGACAGGTAGCGTCCAATGAGAAAAGCAAAGGTCGCTCCAACTGTTGCAGCAATTAACACATAGACTGACCCCCAAAATACGCCAAATAGGCAACCACCTTTGAGAGTTAGAAGAGAACCTGGTACAAACAGTAATGTTGCCAAGTTATAAATTGCTATGTATGCTATTGGCCCCAAGAGGCCAAGACTATCAACCCAAATGATTGAGGTCTGCAAAAGTGCCTGAATGTTAAACTGTTTGGCAACAATTATTAGAGTAGTTACTAAGCAACTTAACAGTAACAGTTTGAGTTGGAAATTAAATGTGCGCTTGCTCATTTTTATAAATTCACTTAAGGAATTGGCAAACCTGTAGGGCAAAGCGCCAGACATCACCCTTGAATCTCGAATGTTGAAGTTATGAACACGAAGTTCCGAGTTCTGAGCATAAAGTTCCGAGTTCTGAGCACGAAGTTCCGAGTTCTAGGCACGAAGTTCCGAGTTCTGAGCACGAAGTTCCGAGTTCTGAGCATAAAGTTCCGAGTTCTGAGCACGAAGTTCCGAGTTCTGAGCATAAAGTTCCGAGTTCTGAGCATAAAGTTCCGAGTTCCGAACACGAAGTTCCGAGTTCCGAACACAAAGTTCCAAGTTCTGAAGATAAACTACTTACATGAGAGACAGCTTAAATTCTTCTAAATTTCTCCCGACGATACCAGCTATGAAGTCGTTTAGGTGAAACACCGAGTAGATAAGCAATGATGATTATTTGATTAAGTAACATAGTTTTAAAAACTCCCTTTTGCAACCACCTACGGGCTGAGGTGACAACTGGCACAGGAATAATTACAATTTTTCCAATGCATTTTAAACGACGCATGAGTTCAAAGTCTTCCATGATGGGTAATTCAGGAAATCTACCTATTTGCTGAAAGACTTCTTTTGTTAAAAAAATTGCTTGGTCGCCGTATGGCATTTGGCAGAAACGCGATCGCCAATTTACTCCCCACTCCACCCATCGTAAACTCAAAAGTGATGCATCAATCCGCAAGTTAAATGCACCAGCTACAGTCTGGGGTCGTTGTAGCGCTGTGCGAATCATGGCATCAAACTCAGCTGGTAAACGGGTATCTGCATGAAGAAAGAGTAGAATCTCGCCACTAGTAGCCATAGCACCCGCATTCATTTGAGCAGCACGACCAGGAGATGATGAAATAATTTTTACACCCAATGACTGCGCTATTTCTAGTGTGTTGTCTTGGGAACCACCATCTACTACAATCACTTCTATATTTGTACTAGGTTGAATTGTTGTGATTGCTTCATTAATATTTCTCGCTTCATTTAACACTGGAATGATAATACAAATTTTGGCAGCGCCAATATTCTGACTCATGATTTCTGAATTTGCTGGTCTTGTTGTATTTGCTAGAAATAATTCGGTACAGCTATCATAGGGCTGCTCAGGATGAGTCGAGACGCTCTAGTGGTGATAATTAATACGTATAACCGCTTGAAATGTCTCAATGTACTAGATGCGGATGCTGAAGCGATCGTACTAACCTCCAAGGTGTTAATCTCCGCAAGAATCAATTATCGCAAATAAAACCGCTCTTAGTACAATTATATTAACTAGCCCCAATAGCTACTTTGTCTACATATCAGGGAGAAAATGCCAGCAAAAGATGTATATCATGATGCAGTTAAAAATGCCTTAATTAAGGATGGTTGGATAATTACAGCTGATCCTTATCCGATTAAATATGAAGAAGTTAAACTGTTTGCTGATCTCGCTGGTGAAAAAACCATTGCTGCGAGTAGAGAAGGAAAACAAATTGTTATTGAAATTAAAAGTTTTCTCAGCCGTTCTCCTATGCGTGATTTTGAAACTGCATTAGGTCAGTATCTCATTTATAAAGCTCTACTTTCTCTTGAATATCCTGAACAGGAATTATATTTGGCAATAGGTGAAATAATTTATGAAGATTTCTTTCAAAAAGTGGCAATTCAATTAATTTTAGCAAAATATCAAATCTCACTATTAGTTTTTGATATGAATAAACAGGAGATTCTGAAATGGATAAGTTAACTCAATATCAAAATTTGATCAAGAAAGTTTTAACAGAGTATCAAAGAATATCGTCACAAGTTACTGTTTGTGACGTGGACGAAGTATTAATGTTTGATGATAATAGAAGTCAATATCTTTGGTTCAATATTGGTTGGAAACAAGGGAAGAGAATTAAAGGAATTTCTGTTTATATTCGTATTAAAAATGAAAAAATTTATATCGAAGAAGATTTGACTGAGGAAGGAATGGCAACTGAGTTAATGCATTTAGGTGTTCTTGCTAGTGATATTGTCTTGGCTTTTCAGCCTCCAGAAGTGAGGAAATATACTGAGTTTGCAACAGTTTAATATTATTTCCTACCTCTAACCGCAACTGTACGTTAATACCCTCGTCTAAGTAGAAGCGAAGTTTGCAACAGTTTAATATTATTTCCTACCTCTAACCGCAACTGTACGTTAATACCCTCGTCTAAGTAGAAGCGTTCAAGGGGCGACAATCGCCTCTAAACCGAGGCAGATAAAGGTTTGGGGGATAAAGACCCCTTGAAAAATTTGTGTACTTATTGAGAATGAAGTGTATAAGGGTAGTAGATTCTTCTGTGGG
>JAESGM010000448.1_pt1 | contig 33209 bp, 54 predicted proteins | sample 9269721 | NCBI WGS metagenome assembly JAESGM01 (sample SAMN15720920, study PRJNA650825) | algae metagenome | isolation source: Komarekiella atlantica HA4396-MV6 and co-occurring heterotrophs from... | place: USA: Theobald House, Kauai, HI | collected 2009-07-29
TGACCAGCCCGCTTCGACCGAGACGACGCAACCGCGGACAGGTGGCAGAGTGGTTGAATGCACCGCACTCGAAATGCGGCATACCCGCAAGGGTATCGGGGGTTCAAATCCCTCCCTGTCCGCCATTCTCCATTCGCAACTTATTGGGATTAAATGGGATTTGCCGGGATAAGCCGGCATTATCCCAACATTTACCCCAACAGTCGAAAGTGTTGCGGTCCTTCTGGCTTCCTGCCGGAACTATAGACATTGCCCGCCCGTACCCATGGTGCCTGCGCAGCGATGCACCAAGGAGGCGCGCATCATGAACGGCATCATCTACATAATCGGGCTCATCGTCGTCGTGCTGGCCGTCCTGTAGTATCTCGATTTGCGATAGAAGCGCGCGTCCCCAAATCCTCACCGATCTGCTCGAACGCGGTTAGCGTATCATGCCCATCGCATGCCCGACGGATTTGGAACATGCCCGACAGCCCTGGACGCGCAGGCGCGCTCTTCGCCGCCGCATTTGTCATCGTTCTATTAGCTGTGCTGATCGTCTTGAGCACTCAGGACACGATAATTGCCGGGTAACCCATCCGCCGTCTTAGCCCTCGCGTCCCTCATGCCTTTCGCGCCATCGATCAAGCTCGGGCTGTTCGGAGCGTGGATTGTGCCGCCGGATGTATGCCTCGGCCGCTTCCAAGAGCGCTGCGAGCTGCAGTTCGGAAACAGCGTCGCGATCCTGCGCCTCCAGATGCGCGATATGCGCGACCACCTCATCGAACTCCGCTCGGGAGCCTATCGTGATGGTAGGTGCTTCCGCAAATTTGCGCTCTGGCATCGGTCGCTCGTTGTTTGGCAGAGTCAGACGACGCGAACTGATCCGTCGCAAACGCGCCGATAAAACCGGCGGGAAGACGACGCGACATCGCTCAGCCGCCGGCTAGCCCGCTTCTCGGGAGGGGATGTAGCGAACGTGTCAATCTTGATGCGACTACGCCGCGCCTGCAACCCGCAATTCCTCTAATCGCCGGCAGTGGACAATTTTTTTGGCCGGTTAGTGAAATCAAGAATCAAACCCGACTGCCCGAACGCCGAGTGTTCCGGGCTTTCTGTGTAGCCAATCAAACCCGCGCATTCGGGCCGATTTTTGCAATAACCCTCTCGTTCACTGCGCGGGCAATTGGTTAGGGTAGATTGCTCGGGTGCTCGTCATCACCCTCATTTCCCCGTTTGGATACGGCGGAATCTTCTTTCGTTGCCCACCGCATGACGAGCACGAACACTATCACCAAGACCGGGGCGGCGATTATCATCCAAAGGCCGGGCGAGGTCATCAGCGGTCCTGATCAAGTGCTGGTTTTGAGAGATATCGGCTCAGAAGCGCGGGACGCCGTAGAAACCGGGCGGGCCCCGGCGGCCATCATCCCAGCGCGGGCCGCGTTCCTCGAAATCGCCGCGCTCGCGCTCCCCGCGTCCGCCGTTGCAGATCAGGCGGCCATTGCGGTTGGCAATGTCCCCTCTGCCGCAATCGCGCAGATCGAGGCGTGTCGACCGCAGGTCGCCGCGTCGATCCTCACATTCGGCTTGAAGGATTGGGCCGCGCTGGCGGACATTCTCACAACTGCCGAGGTAGCTGCCGCGCGTTTGTGAGGCAGCAGGAAGGGCCGACAACGCGGCGAGGGCAAGCGCTGCTACGCCAATGGATTTCATGATGTCATCTCCTCTAACGGCCGCGATGGAAGCGTCGCGTGCCTGAACGCAGACTGAAGGGACAACTCGGATGGCAACGAGGTGACGGCGAAAAGGCCTCCGGAGCGATCCAGAGGCCCTATTCGCGGTTTACATAGAGATGTCAGATCAGCGGCGTCGGAACGCGGCCGGCTGCGGTTGCCTTCTGATCGTAAGGGTCGGCGTTCTCGTCGAAGCGCGACCAGCCTTCCTGGCGATACTGCGCGGTGCGGGTATCGCGATCGATCGGAGTGGCACCATCGAGAATGGCCTCGATCTCCGCTTCGTGCTCAGGCTCGGCGCGCACAGAGACAACGGAGCCGCCGCGACGCACGGTCTCGGCATAATAGTTGGCTTCGTCTTCGTCATGGCCTTCCTTGATGAAAGAGCCGACAAGACCGCCAGCAGCAGCACCGGCGGCAGCTCCCGCCGCAGTCGCGGCAAGCCAGCCCGCAGCGACGACTGGGCCAACGCCCGGTATCGCCATTAGGCCAAGGCCCGTTAGCAAGCCGGCTGCGCCGCCGACGCCTGCGCCGATGCCAGCGCCTTCAGCGGCGTTGGTCTCGCCTGTTTCCCTGTCACGGCCAACGATACTGACGTTGTTGCTTGAAACGCCGGCAGCTTCAAGTTGCTCGACGACCGAGCGAGCGGTTCCGTAGTTGTCGTAGGAACGGGTGATGGTGCGGGTCATAGTCATCTCCAAAGGTCGAGGTGAGAGCGGCATCGCTCAGTTCTTGACGATATTGCCCCGGTAATCGACCGAGACGTTGACCTGCGCGCCGGACTGTGTCGCCGTGCCCTTCCAGACCCCGTTGTCGTCCTTCGTCAGGCCGCTGACATTGGTATAGCCGTTGGCCTCAAGCCGGCTCTTCGCCTGCCCCTCGGTAAAGCTGTTGGCACCTGGCAGCGGCGCGTTCGCATCGGCCGGCGCAGGCGTCGGGGTCGGCGACGTGGTCGAGGTCTGCGCGATTGCGCCTAACGAGGTCGCCGTCGCGAACATCGAAGCGATGATCAGCTTTCTCATGATGGTCTCCCTGAAGTGTGCGGACGAGCCGCGCTATGCGAGGCCAACAGCGGGCGGGCTGATTCTGTTCCACTGAGAATCACGAGCTGGTGAATTGGACGCTTCAGTGGTCGGCCACTCCCAATCTGATGATGAGACCAATGCCCCTTTACGCGTTGTAGGTAAGAAAGGCCGCTCGCGCCGTGTTTCTTGAACATCGCGAGAGCCCACCTAATTGGATGCAAGGCCTGCTCCTCGCTCAGGTGAGCGGCCAGCCGCCGCCGGGGATGGTCAAGGTCCCCGGTGGTGGCCACAGCGCAGGTCGACAATTAAACAGGCAGGAGCAGCGCTCGCATTCGACAAGGCCCACAGCGTGCGGACGCAGCGACGGCTTGCAGAGAAGGTGTCAAACCCGCTCGGCAACCTGCCGCCTCCTCTGTGGCTCAGCTCGACCGTCTCGATCGCGGCTCCGGCGGAACAGCTCGCGCACCTAGGGCATGTGGTTCAGCGACAGGATGCTGTTCATGACAAAGGCCTGATGCTTTTACGATGCGGTACAGAACTCCGCTTCCCATTCCTCGATCGTCATCACCGGCCCAAGCTCATGATCGGCAGCGGACCGCTCGCCATCCATGTCCGCCAACCATTCGTCGTCCGACAGAACGCGGTCACTCACCGTGTAGCGAACGCTTCGGCCTAGCCGCTCGGCCTCCAGCCTGATCAGCCGGCGTGAAAGGTCACGGTTCGGCATGAGCCGGGTCCACCACCATGCGGAAAATGTGGAAGGTGCGCGGATCATGCGCGGCTGCAAGCGCGGCCGCTTTCGCTTCGCGATCTGCTTGCGTCACGCCCTCGATAACGTGACGCAAGACGAGACGGGGGCTCAGGCGCGTGCCGCGTCGCGCCTCCAGCTTGGCAATCCGATCGGCAATCTTCATGGCGCAGTCTCCAGTAATGCGCCGAGCAATTCGGCGTCGGTCATTGAGCGAACGGCCGGATTATAGGAGCGGCCATCACCGGCGATGGCCTCCAGTTCGGTATCGGTCAGCCCTTCTGTCCCCGCGCGGCGGTCGCTCGGCTCCGAACCGGCAAGCATGATCGAGATGAAAGGCTCGCCCGCCTTCGCACGCCCCTCCGCAATCGCCCTGGCGTGCTGAGCCGCGATGTCGGCCGCGCTGGATCCGATGACGATGAGCGCGGTTGCGGGCAGCCGCACTCTCTTGCGCTGCTCCAGAGCCCGCAAGCGCTTTGCGATGGCGGCGGCGCTCATGTGTCCGCCCGCCATGCTGCCAGAATCGCGGCATGATGCTGCCGAGCGCCGGGGTAGTCGCCACCAAGCAGCTCGACGCCGATCTGATGAAACCATTCTGGGTCCGCCATGAACAATGCCAACGCCTGATCGCGCTCGGCCTTCGACCGGCGGTTGAGCGAGGGGCGACGGCGAGCCTCCAGCTTGGCGAGTCGCATGTGGACCGGCCGCGTCATGGCGTGCGGTCCAGTTCGGCCAGCGCCGCCTCGTGGTAGCCGGCGAGAGTATTGGCGTCCGACCAGAAGACGCAGCGCGGCACGTCTCGCGGTTCGATCTCGCCTCGCTTCAGCATGGCGTCCATAGTGCCGGCGAGGTCTTCGGGATCGTCGCACCACACCGGGATTTCAATATGGGCGCCCGCGCCCTCCAGTCGCGCGACGCGGCGCGTCAGCGTGTGGACATTGCTCATGGCCTTCCGCCCTCCAACGCATCGAGGCGCTTGCTGATGTCCGTCACCTCAATCGCCCGCACATGGGCATCGACCAGCTTGCCGAGTTCGGCCGCCTCCGATGGCGTGAGGTCGCCTGTCGCGACGGCCTCCAGGATGGCCTTGGTGGCGCGCGGAAGGTCGTCCGTCGTCTCGATCTCCGGCAGCGTGAAGGTCACCGGCCGGTCGCGGCGCGGCGGCGCGAGGCGATCCATGCACAGGCGAAGAGCCTGCATGTCGCCTGCCTTCGCAAGCTCTATCGCCTTTCGGGTGAGCGCATCCGCCTCGCCTTCCAGAAGCGCCTCGATCGCCAGCGTAACCTTGTGGCGAGCGCCCTTGGGCTTTCCAGCCGGGTTGCCGGACTGGCCGGGCTTGAACTTGGCCCCGCCCTGCTTTCGCTCTGCATTTTCAGTCATGGGAGGACGCCTCGAAACAGAACCCAGCCGACCATGCTGAAGCTGCTGGGGTGAACGCCAAGGCGACCCTTGCGGTCAGGCGAGCCGGTTGGCATGCTGATGCCGCGCCGGGCGGTGCGGCGAGCGAGGCGGCCATGCCGGAATTGAGCGACGAGGCGCGCGAGTGGGTGATAGCAGAGAACAAACGCCGGAACCGCGTTTGGCTCATGGGAACCTTGGCTTTCGTCCTTCCGATCGCCGCGTATGCAGCAGGATTTCCAGAAGCCGGGCCGTATCTGTTCGCATGGTTCATTGTGATGGCGCTGGCCTTCATCGTTGATGGGCAGATCGAGACGCTGCGTCGCGGCAGATGAGGCGTGCATTGCTCGTTACAGCCATGGCGCTGCTGATCTGCATGGCTCCGCAGCCCTGGGGCCTAGCGCTGTTCGTCATCGGCTGCGGCTGGCATGTATGCCGGCACACCCCGAGGTCGGACCGTTACCTCAAGTGGTCCCGATGACACGCCGGCAAGCTTGCCGGCTTCGTCCGCGATGCCGTCGAGCAAACGCAGCACTGCTGGGCTTTTGGTTGCGATGCTCGTCAAGCGTTGAAGCTGCTTTACATCGTCAGAGGCCAGCATTTCCCCGATTTTCTTGGCGAGGCCTGCATCCAGCTTGATGCGACCGCGCCGTAGGGCATTCGCGGCGATTGCGCCCGCGACCGCACCGGGGCTTCCGCCCTGGTAGTAGCCCGTCACGCCACCGAGCGCGGTCGCCGGAGCACCGGCCATGGCCATCTCGGCAACCTGCCGCGCCGTGCTGCTGTTTCCGCTGACAGCCGCCTGCAGGCGAATCATGGCGCGTTCGGTCTGCAACACGGCCTCCAGCTCGGCTGCCTGCTTCGGTCCCAACGCAATGCCGACGCGCTCACGGGCTGCCGGCGACCCGAAGACTGCCTTCACCACGTCGCGCCCGTCGCCGGCTTCGCGAACCTTGGCGATCAGGTCACTGCGGAAGCCCTCTGCAAACAGGTCGCGCTCGGCCGGCTTCATCCGCGCCAGCGCCTTGCGGGCCTCATCATTGGCCATGCGGGAGACGACGAATTTCTGCCCCGCCTCCAAGGCGTCTTCGGCCTGGAATGCCTGCGCCGCGCCGCTGCGGGCTTCACGGAATGCGGGCACTGCTTCGTCCAGTCGATCGACAATCGCACGGCGCAAATTGTTGAAGTCGCCAGCCAGGTCTTTGTTGCCGGCGCGGGCGGCCTCTCCAGCCTTGCCGCGAAGCTCGCGCTGCACATAGTCCCAAAACTGGAGGTTCGGCCGGGCGGTCGATCCATCTGCCTGCCGCGCCAGCGTGAGGTTGCCGGCGGCGTCGGTCGTGAAGGGGTTGCGAACCGGGGGCATGCCGTCCACCACGGTTTTATTCGCGCCGGTCTTGATGACGTTGCGAATGGCGTCCTGCACGGCCGGGGCCTGCGCCAGCCCTTGAAGCTCCGGCGTCCAGAGCCCGCCGCCGCCCTGCATGTAGGCTTTGCCATAGGCGGGCCGATTGGCGGCACGAGCGGCTGCCTGGAGGTCATCGAGCGTGCGCCCGGCCGCTGACGGGCCGAAGCTGCGAAGCAAATCGGTGATGCGGTCACCTTGGCCGGCGAAGCGATCGGACGTCGCTTCGGTGAGGGCCTGACGACCTTCCGGCGAAAGGTTGGAAGCCGAGCGTGCGAGCGCCCTGGTCGTCTCGCCACCCACATCGCCGATGACGGCTGGCGCGCCCTGCGCCTGCATCTGGCGCAGACGCTCCACCACGTCGTCACCTTGCAGGCCATCGCGCTGGAATGCCTGACCGATCCTGCGGCCGGCTTCGGCTTCCGGCGTGATGGCGCTGCGGAATGGGCGTGCTACCGCGCTAGCGAGATTCCCGACGCCGCTGGCGAGCTGGCCAGCGCCCGAAATGAGGGTCGGAGCCACAGCGCCCGCCGCCAAACCCATGCCGCCCGCTGTGGCGGCTCCTAGCGCCTTGTCCTGCACGCCTCCGTCAGCCTCGATCGCGCCGGATAGAGCGCCATAGGCCGCGCCCGTCGCCGCAGCGTTGACCGTCGCGCCGCCTCGCACTCCTTCCTTGATGAGATTGGCAGCCGGCAGAACGGCCGCCGTGCCAACGAGGCCTGCGCCTTGACCGGCCATGCGCGTGCCAGGGAACAGTGCCGCGTCGGCATCGTCCAGCGCTCGCTCGCGCTGCAGATTGTCGCTGTATCGCTCGCCGAAGCTACCGCCCTCACCAGCGCCGAAGACCGCGTTGCCAGCAGCGGCGAGCTTGTCCATGCCGGGAACCCATGAGGTCACGCCGCGCGCATAAGCGTCGAGGCGTCCGACCGGGCTGGCCTTGTCCTGTTGAAGACGCATCCGGACGGCATCGGCCATATAGGCGGCACGGCGAAGGCCGGCCTCGTTGCCCTCGCGCTGGTCTCGCGTTGCAAAACCCTGCGGCGGCCCAGCGTCGATCGCGGGAAAGGGCGACGCGGCAGGCTGGTCGAACTGGTCGAACACATTCCGTTGCGGCTGGCCCTGCGGCATACCCATAGGAGGCGCGCCGCGCTGTGGGGCGTCCGGCGTATCGAACTGGTCGAAGATGTTGCCCGCCATCGTCAGCGCCCCAGAATGCCGGCGGAAGCGCCAGCGCCGTATTTCGCGTCGAACTGGTCACGGGCGCCCGGATTGGCGCGAAGAAATTCAACCGCCGACGCCGGGGCCTGCATGGCCTGGCGCAGCTGCGATCCGGCCTGCTCGGTCGCTGCCGGCGATGGCTGGCCGCGCTTCTCCTGCGGTTTGTAGAACTCGCCGCCGCGCATCTCGGCCGCCCGCTGCTGATTGAACGCCAGCCGGCGCTCGGCCATCTGAATGCCCCGGTCGTAGATCTTCTGACGGACGTTGTCGGGCTGACCGATTGAACCTTGGATTTCCATCAGGATTTTGCGCTCGCCTTCGGTCGGGGCCGCGCCAAAAATGGATTTGAGCTGCGCGAGCGCCTGGCTCGTCACAACGTTCTCCAGCTCGGCCGTGGCCTCGCCCTGCGCCTTGCTGCCGAAGCTATCGGGAACGATGCTGTCCGGCAGGTTGTTGGCGATCGAGGCGCGAGCGCCCGCGCCCCATCCGGCCATGGCGCGAGGCGAAAGCCCCTTGGCGTCGTTCAACGCTCTGATGGCGGTCTGCGCGGCCAACACGCCTTCGTCGGCTTCCAGAATGGCTTTCTTGTCGGTCGCGCTGAGAGGGCCGGCATCCTCGCGGGGCAGCTTCCCGGTCAGGATGAAGCCCTGATAACCGGCGTCGCCCGGTTTCATGCCGGCGCGGGCCGCCGCTTCCTTGCGCTGGTCCACCTCGCCGGCCGGCGTCGCCTTGGCGGTGAGCTGGCCGGTCAAGAGGAAGGATTCGTAGCGCGGATCATTCGGAGCCATGCCGACAGAGGCCGCGACGCTGCGTCGCTTTTCGACAAGGGCGGCCGGGTCATCGCTGGATTTTTCCCGCGCATACTCGGCCGGGCTCTTTGACGTGGTGAGCCCCATCGAGCGAGCCCAGATGAACTCCTTAACGGAGTCGGGGGCCTTTCCGGCCTCCAGCGCCTCTTGCAGATAGGTCATGCCGACCTGCCGAGCTGCCGGCGGAAGGTTCGGGTCCATCAGCGCCTTGCGAAGCGCCTCCACCTTGCCCTTGGACTGTTCCATGAGCTTGGCGCTGCGAACCTCGAGAACGTTTTCGCGCGTGACGGGCTGGCTCGCGACCGCCTTGTTGTCGATCGGGTGGCCAGGGACGGCAAAGCCCTGCGCCTGGACAGCGCCCGGCGCAGGCAAGTCAGCCATGGCCGGCCCCGGTGCTGGCGCTCCCGCCATTGGAGCGGACTGCGCCGGCATCCCACGCGCGGGGGGCTGGAAGGGTGCTGCGAGCGGGTTGGGGTCGCTCGTCCCCCGAGACGCGGCAAAGGCCCGCGAGCCTGCATCCTGGTCGTTTGAATAGTCCGGCATCGCCGGGCCGGCCTGTGGCATCTGGCCAACGGCCGGGACCGCGCCGGGGGCTGGGAGGTCCGCGCCCATGTTGTAGGGACGCTGCGGCGGCATCGGCGGGGAACCGGCCATCTGCGTCGCCTGCATCTCACGCTGGAGAGCGCTGCCCATCCAAGGCTGCCCGATGCCTTCGGAATCGAAGACGGGCTGCATGGGCCGCTCGGCCGTGATGGCGTTGAAGGTGATGCCGGACATGGCGGGGCCGCCCGGTACTGCGAAGCCCGAACCGTTACCGGGCATCTCTGCCGGCATAGCGCCAGGGGCAGGGGCATCGGCCTGCGCCTGTTGGCCGAAACGCTGCACATACTGGCGTGTGAGATTGAGACGCTTGGCGTTCTCGCCGCCGGGCTGGTCGAAGCCTGCGAAGCGCCAGGCATTGGCCATGATCGAGTTGGCGTCTTCCGGTGACCGTGCGGCATTGAGGCGCGGAATAAGGTTGGGGTCTTCCTTGGCGAGGAAAATGGCCTGCGTCTCAACCGAAGGCTGTTGCTCGCCTCGGGTGGCGGCGAAGCGGTTGAGGTTCTGGAGGCGTTCGGCGCGCCACGACATAATGCCGCCGGACGTGCCCGGCTGGCCGGACTGCGATGGGTCGGACCAAGTGCGGTTGACGTTGCCGGGCTCGAAACCGCTTTCCGCCTTGCCGTAGGCTGCGACCGCCGCAAGACCGATCGGGTTCGTCAGTCCCTCGCTCCGCACCGTGTTGACGAAACGGCTCTCCACTTCGTTCGAGTCGCCAAGGTTGGCCGCCGATCGAGCGGGCGCGTTCGCACCAAGCGCAGCAAGAGGGCCGCCCCCGCCGATAGCTGATTGCAGCGCCGTCGTGGCGCGCTCGCCGGCCAGCCTGCCGCGCGTCGCTTCGCCAAGCTCCAGCATGCGAGCGGAGGCTGCCGTATCGCCTAGCGCCAGCAGCTTTGCGCCGGCACCGGCATAGTTCGGATTGTCGCCGGTCAAGTCCTCTTGGACAATCTTGCCATAGGCGTCGCGCTTGATTTGCTCGTCACGGCGCTTGCCAAGGTTGGCCAGCGATTTGTTGATCTCCGAAAAATCGGCGGGCCGATAGTCGGTGAAGGCTTGAAACGGTCCCGCCATCAGGCCTGCCCCTCACATTCGAGAACGGCCTGATAGGCCCGATAGTGCTCGTCCATGTCGCACCATGCGGCGAGCAAGGCGTCATGCGCCTGTGTGAACAGCTCCGGCCGGCGCGGCGCGTGCTGCACGATGGTGAGAAGCTGTTCGCACTGCTGCTTGGCGCGGGCGATGGCCAAAGCGGCGGCGACGATATGCCCCTCGATCGGCAGGATAGGCGCGGCGCTTGGCTGGAAAGCCGGCTCTGGCGCGGGCTCCCGATCGGGGAAATTGTGAATGGTGCCGCTCATGAGGCCGCGCCCTGGCCAAGGGAGGGGGAGCCGCACGTCTCTGCGCTCTGCGCCAGCACGCCATGGCGACGCAGGATCGAGCGCAGCTCGCGGCGCAGAAACTCTGCAATTGCTTTGGGGAAGTGCATCGTTTTCGCTCCTGATTTCAGGCTTTGAAGGGATTTCGCGCTGCGTTGCCGCGAGGGCGAGGGCGAGGGCGCGGCTCAGGCATAAAGATAGCTGACGTTGATGGTGCCATTGTCGAAGGCCGCCGTGCCTCCCACCGTTGTGAGGCGAACGCGGTCGATAGGGCCGGAAAGCGTCTTGGTGCCGCCGACGATCGAGGCGATGGTCGAAGTCGCGGCAAACCCCATCACGCCGCGCGCTGCCCAGGTGTTGCTCAGTGAGTTATGAGTATCGAGGTCCATCGAGCCATAGATCGCTGCGCCAGCGCCGCCCGCACCACCAGATATCGAAAAGCCGCTCGAAAGGTCGCCTTCGTTGCTTGCAGTTCCTGTGAAGGCCCAGGAGCCGGCATAGCCGCTGGTTTCGGGCCCGCCGCTGTCACCGATCTGCACGATGATGTCGCCAGAAGCGTCGATCGACAGACCATCGACCGTAACGGTGATTTTCTTGCACCCGGCCGGCAGAAAAAAGTCGTGGAAGGTGCTGTTGGCAACGACCGCCGTGCCTTCGCCAAATGCTAGCGTGCTGGAAACCGCGCGGGCCTGCGCTCCCGTCAGGTCGATCGGAACGCCGGTCCCCGCCCCCGCAGCGCGCCCCTTGATCGTGGCTTCCGCCATGTCGTCGAGCTTGGCATTGGTGGCGAACTTGTCGGCGGCCTTGGCGCGGCCTGTTGCGTCGGCAGACAGGAAGCCGTCCGCCATCTTGGCGCGGCCCGCCGCATCGGCAGAGAGCGCGCCATCCGCGAGCCCGGCAGTCGCGACCGTCCCGAACCCAAGCGCAGTCCCTGCGCGGCGCAGGACATGCCCGTCAGTCCCGGCGGCGATGTCAGCGAACGCGCCCGCCGTGTTGCTGGCGCGGCCGGGAACAGAAAGCGCCGCGCCGGCAAGCTGGATGCTTTCGGTCAGCGGCACGGTCCATTTCGAGATGCCATCGGTGACGAACTCGCTTTCGACGTAGCCGCTCGTCCCCACCCATGCGGAGCCGCCATTGATCGTGTCGGCTCCCGCCCGGTTGACCGTGAGAAAATTCGTCGCGGTAAGAAACGCGCCTTCGATGACGAGCTTGATGCGCGTTCCGCCGGTCAGCGCGCTCGCCGCCGGCAGGGTCCATGTGCGCGGGGCTGTCAGCGCCGCCGTAAGCGCCACCACGCGATCAGCCGCGAGGATGGTGTAGTCGGCGTCCCCGCGCGGCGTGCGAACGTCGCTGGTAGTCGTCGTCGGGATGCCGTTGAGCGTGACCACCTCATATTGGCCGGAGACCCGGTTGCGGATCACCGTCTCAAAGTTTTCCGGCGATGAAACGCCGCTGTTCGGGGTCAGGCTGGGAAAATCGAACCCAATGTTGAGAATGCCATTGTCGAGAGTGGAGCCGAGGCCCGCATCGGCAGTCACGCGCGAGGGGAAGCGCGGCAGGATTTTGACCTTGATCGCGGCGTTGTAGCTCACAGCGACGCCCTCCCCTGAAGGACCGGCACGGACAAAAGGCCGATGTCGAACGGCACGCCGTCGCGCTTGCCGATGATGTCCACCTCGTAGGTGCCGCTGCACAGCCTGCCCATCGTGCCGGCCGGCACGCGCCAGGTGATGATTCCGGTTTGAGGTAGAGTGATTTCGCCGGTGGCGGTGCCGATGGTGAGAGCGGGGCGGCGGCCGGGAGGCGATACCGCCATCTCAATTTCTGCCCCGGTCAGGTCGAAGGGCTGGTTATCATCGGCGTTGATCGCGAGAATGGTTTCGGACCATTCAACGTTGTTCTTCGCTGCGGGGAGATGGCCGGTAATCACAAGCTGGCCCCTAGCAACGAGACTGTTCGGCGAGCAATGCCAGATGGTCGCGAAGCAGAAGCCGAACGACGCAGGACATCGGCAGGTCGCGCTGTTCGGCCTCTCGCTCGATGGCGACCCGCATCTGTGGGTCCATGACCAGACCGAAGCGACCCGTCTTCTTGGTTTTGGAATGGCGCATGCGAGCCTCCTTATTTCGAGGCTCAGAATCGCAGAAATACGTATGATTTACAATGGGTTATTGAAAGTCACCTCCGGTCAACCGCTGACATGCGAAGGCATTCGCAGGCATTCGGGCCGTTGACTCTCTCAGGCTTTCGTTCCCACTATGTTCTCGACAGCCGAGGACGCAGACGATGACGGCAGCCGAGCCCGAGCGGGCGACGGATAGCGATTTCTCAACCGAAGTTGAGTGTGAGATCGACGACCTGATTGCCGAGCACGGCAGTGAGCGCGCCGCGATCCGGGCGCTGCTGCACGAGATGACAGTTCTGCTGGCCGATGCCGACCGCTCGACCTCGCGCGGTTATCTGCGCGGGCTGTTTTCAGAGGGCGCGCGGCGACCGGCCCTCGATGACGAGCCGTGAAGAGCCGGCTCGATCCGACCACACCCCTGATGCTTTACCCGTGGGTGATCGTGCGCCTGCGCTGCCATGTCTGCCCGCGCAACGCCGACGTGCGCCTAGCCGCCCTGGCGTCACGCTACGGCCATCGCGTGCCGGTTCGGAAGGTGCTGCACGAGTTCATGGGCGAATGCCCTTGGGACCCATACTCGGCCTGGCGGAGCAAGCCGCAGAAATATGGCAATCGCTGCGGAGCCTATCTGCCGGACCTCAACTCGACCAAGCCGCCCGATCTGCCACCGGCGATGACAGGGCTCAGCTTGATCGAGGGCGGTAAGGACGACATGCTAGCGGTAGAGCCTGCGCCGGTTCGCCGGCGCGTAGGCGGCGAGGATGAGTGATGTCGGTAGTCCCACTGATCACACTGCGCCGGGTTGACGATCTGGTCGATCGGATCGAGACCCTGATGACGGATGCCGAGCGGCGCGGATACGGCACGCTCGCCTACTTCCTCAACACGGCATTGATCGAGGCGCGGATTGAACAGGGGCGCGAGAAAGACGCTCGGGCAGAACGCTCTGCGGATGCCAGAGATATGTGGCGGCCTAACGTCTGATCATTAGTTTAGGAAGGAGATGGCTCCTTGCCTCCTTGCTGGCTTGCCCATCGCTGCAACAGCGGCCGGTAGCGCAGAAATCGGACATAGAGCCATTCCAGCATGCGGAGCACGACTGCGTTTCGAGCCGCCAGGCCGAACGGCCGAAGCAGCGGTATCGCTCGCCACATCGCTGCGAACGCTGCAGCGCCTGATAGAAGTTCCGCGCCTTCTCGTGCGTGGAAACGCGCGAGAAGCTGGCCGCGATCAATTGGGCAATCGGTGTCGGCCGCCGTCACGTCCAGAAAGGTGATCCGGCCTCTCCGATCGAGCCGCCGCATCGCCGCTATCTCCCGCCGGCAGAGCGGGCACCCGCCATCGAACCATACCGTCACGCTGGTCATGCACTCGATCTAGCGCGGTTGCCCATCTTGGCCAGCTTCCCGCCCATGGTCGGCCGGGTTATCGTCAAGCATGTGCAACCTCTACAGCATGACCCGCAGCGTTGACGCGATGCGCAAGCTCTTCGCGAAGTTCGATGTCGCCGCTCAGATTGTGCCGCTGCCCGGCATCTTTCCCGACTACGCCGCTCCGATTATCCGGAACGAAGGCGAGGCGGTTCCGACGCTTGCCATGACGCGATGGGGCATGCCGTCGTCGCGTAAGGCGCTCTTGGACGCGGCTACGAAACGCGCCGACAAGCTCCGCGACAAGGGCAAGGAGGTCGATTTCCCAGCCCTGTTAGCGGCTGAGCCGGACAAGGGCACGACCAACGTTCGCAATACGGCGAGCGCCCATTGGAAGCGCTGGCTTGGCGTTGAGAACCGCTGCCTGGTCCCGTTCTCCAGTTTCAGCGAGTTCGATAACGTCGCGAAGCAGGATGTCTGGTTTGCCTTTGGCGAAGATCGGCCGCTTGCGTTCTTCGCCGGCATCTGGACGCCGGAATGGACAGGCGTGCGCAAGATCAGAACAGGGGTCGAAACCATCGATCTGTTCGGCTTTCTCACCACCGCGCCGAATGCCGAAGTCGGCGCGATCCATCCTAAAGCAATGCCAGCAATCCTGACGACGCCAGAAGAATGCGAGACTTGGATGACCGCACCGTGGACCGAAGCCGGCGCGTTGCAAAGGCCAATACCAGATGGCTCACTGTCGATCGTCGCGCGCGGAGGAAAGAAAGATGGTCAGGTCGATCGCTGAATCCCTCTCCTGGCTGACCTCCTTGTTCCTGTCGCCAGCCCGTTGCCAAGTTGAGCAAATGCCGCCTGGTTGACCCAGGCGGCAGTCGATAAAGCGAACGCTTGCTCAGTGGTGCCACTGGTTGTGGACGGGATCGATCGGGATGACCGACTTGGGGTCGCGAGCCGGATAGCCGACGTTCAGGATACGGTCGATCGAGTCGCGAAGCTCGATCATCGCCTGGCGGGTTCCCTGAATCTGGCCGACATGGACCAGTTCGTTCAGCAGCTTGCCGTCGCTCTGCGGGAGCGGCCTGCCGGCGGCGAGACCCATGCAGTAGACGCCGTGTCGGCAACTCATCGCCGGAACGTGCTCGAAGAACACGAACGGAGCCCGGCTCTCAGAGACCAGAGATTGGGGGGAAGGCATAACGCTCATCGTCATCTCCTACGGTTGGTGAGTTTCTGCTGACGCCCATGCGCCAGCAGCAGGCGTGAGGCGCTACGGCCCCTACGACAGCAGCCGCGTCACACGGCCGTTGCCGATATTCTTGGAAAGCAGCAGTTCGTGGCGGGCTAGATGCAGTTGCATCGCAGCCTTTGGGCTTACGGTTCTCGCTTGCGGAATCAGGTAGTCGATCATCGCAATCATTGCGTCGATCTCGGCTTCCTGCATTGCGCCGGCCGACACTTTCGGAACCGCCACAATCGCGTCATGGCTTCTCATGACACATCCCCCTGCTCATAGGCGCCCGGCCGGTCCCACTGCCCCTCACGACGAACGAGAACGAGGCCGCCGGAGTCGGGGGTCAGTCTGACGGCCGGCTCGGGGGTGATCAGGTCGATCTCGAAATAGACTTCGTCGGTGATATGGGTCAGCCCATCGCCCTCGCGCTGCGTGAAGCCGAGATGTTTCCAGAGCTTCACATACGGTTCGGACGCCTGGCCGTAGAAGCGCCGATAGCCCTTCATCTGCGCGAAGGCGATGGCCGCCCGAGCCAGCGTGAACGCCATACGGCCTCGATGCTGCGGGATGAGCGCCAGTCGCTCCAGCTTTACGAAATCCGCGAAGTAGCGGATGCGAATGCAGCCGACAGGGTCATCGCCGATGTAGCCGATCAGGTGGGTGGCCGAGAGGTCGTTGCCGTCCATGTCGTCATAGACCGGCAAAAGGCGCTCGGCGACGTAGGCCGCGCCGCGTATCGATGCAGCGACCATCAGCTCGTGCACGGTGTGAGCCACCTTGACGCCGTGCCGTTTGGGATTGCCGCCCGTGTTCGGGATGTAGGTGTCGTAGATCGGCCGACCGGCAGCAGGGTCGGGCGGATCGAGGGTCATGATGCCGGGATCGACGAAGTGCTTGTGCTTGGCTCCCTGCTTGAAGCCGGAACGCAGGAAGAGTGCATGAGCCGTTGCCGTCGCGGCCCGGCAATACATCGGCAGGCCGCGATGCTTGTCGGAGGTGAAGCGTTCCATGACGAGCGACAGCGCGCCGAAAATCTTGGGCTCGGAATAGACGAGCCAGTGGTAGATCGCGGCCGGCTTCTCGTGTTGGCGGCAGATGAAGCGAAGGTCAGGGTTGGACGTGACCAGCCTGCCGTCGAAGAGCGCATCCTGCCCATCCGCATTCAGCGGAAGGTGGCACCAGAAGCCCATCGGGGCATCGCCGGGAGTATCTCGCCAAGCACCCCGAGAGAATGCAAGAATGGTCTCGGGGTTATGACGAAAAATCTGCATCACCAACTCGGGCGAAGCCAATTTCGTAATGAAGTTGCTCGCGCCGGCGAGAAGATATCTGATGATCTGTTCGGACGGCGTATACGCGACAAAGCCACGCCCGTAGGATTGGAAATCGAGGTTGAGGAAATGCCTGACGGCTTCACCTTCAATACGCTCTCCTGTCGGCATTGAATGAACGCCCATTTCTATGCTCCTTTGCCGTGAGACGAAACAAAACTTGGTCGTCAAAGAAAATTATATTCAGCACGGAGAGGGTGGGGGGATGCAAAAAAGTCACCACGTGGGGTCGAAGTTGCCCCACCCTTCTGCGGGAATGGACGGAGAAATGAACTGGGACGACATCCGAGTTTTCCTCGTCTTGGCCGAGGAAGGCAGCTTTCGCAAAGCGGCTAAGAGGATGAACCAGGCACCCCGCGCCGTCAGGGCGCGAATCGACGCCTTCGAGCAGCAAGTGGGCCGGGTGCTGTTTACGCGGGAGAAGCTCGGCGTGGAGTTGACGCCGGTCGGCATTGAGACGCGCCAAGCCGCCTTGACCATGTACCACGGCGCGACGAGATTGCTCGCGTCGCTCAACAAACCGCCGAAGACGATAAGGACCGTCAATATTGGCTGCACCGAGGGCCTTGGCGCGTTTTGGATTATGCCGAGGCTACTTGAATTAACGGACGCCGAACCCAGCCTCAACATTACGCTGAACTGCGAAACAAGTGTTCAGGACGTTGCCTCGCTGGCAGTCGATTTCTCGCTCCAGTTTGACCCACCAAACAACCCCGACTTGATCGTCACTCGGCTATGCTGGCTCCACGTCGTCCTGTTCGCTAGCCAACGCTTCGTCAAGCGATACGGCGCTCCCCGCTCCAAGGCCGAATTGGGAAATTTCTCGGTTTTAGAGATTGCAGGCGCGCAGATTTGGCGGGAGGCGCTTGAGCTGGAGAGCTATGCCAAAGACCGGAGAGAGTTCGTTCGATTTACGACTAACACTGCTTCGGCTCAATTGGTTGGCACGACACGAGGCGGTGGAATCTCGGCCTTGCCAACTTACACCGAAACGCTCACTCAGGGGCTTGTCCACGTCGCGCAGGATTGGGCGCTTCGGCGCGATCTATGGCTGGTTTGCAACCCGCGCGTTGTCGATCAACCCCATGTCCGAAAGTGCATCGATTACATGAAGCGGGCTTTCGACCCGGCCCGGTATCCGTGGTTTCGCGAAGAGTTTATCCCACCGGCCGAGATACGCCGGTTCATCAAGGAGCGAGGCCTGATGACACTGTTTGAGGGTTATTCAGAATATGCCGACATCTCGCCCGAGCTGGCTTACGAAGCCGAAACATTGAAGGGCTAGCACATCTCGCAGGCCATGTTCCGAGGTTCGATATGCCGAGCGACAAAGAGCGAGCCCTTGCCGTGCTGCTGCGCGAAATTCCAAAGCTCGCCGACAGTGTCGAGCAGGTAGGCAATCCCGTGCTCACGATGCTGCTGCAACAGGTCGAGGCCGAACTCGACACGCTTTCGCGGGGACAAAAGGCAGCGGCGGCTGAACCAAGCCGCCTGCCACGGTCCTGCTCCGGCTAGCCTGGCGACTCTTGCTCGGCCAACGCCTCGACTATATCCACGACCCGTTTGCGCACGCGGGCGCTCTTGATCCGGACGAAGGCCTTGGTCAGCTGCACGCCCTCGCTGGTGGCGAGAAAGTCCGAGACATAGGCCGTCGAGGCCGCATCGGAGAAGCCGCCCTGAGGCATGTCGCCGGTCGGCGCACCGTCGAAGAAGAAGGACACCGGCACGTCCAGCATCTTGGCGATCTGCTGCAGGCGGCTGGCGCTGATCCGGTTCGAGCCCTTCTCGTATTTCTGGACCTGCTGGAAGGTGAGGCCGAGGCCTTCGCCGAGCCTTTCCTGGCTGACGCCCGCCAGCATGCGGCGCATCCGCACGCGGGCACCAACATGGCGGTCGATCGGGTTGGGAATCTTGGCCATCGACGACAGAGCCTCCACGTGAGGAGCTAATGCAATCCGCTATTCAAGTGCAGGTTGCAATACCCCCTTGCGGTTGAATTTGCATTCGGTGAGATGGGCCAACGGGCCGGAGGTCAGCGACTTGCGAGCATCAATAGCGTTGGTTGTATTTGCCCTCTGCTCTACGGCGATCAAAGCGTCCGCGCAGATGCCAGAGGCGCAGAAGCGCCGCCGTCCGGATCGGCAGCGTAAAGAAGGGTGCGCGCCGCAGGAATATGAGAGGGGGGCATATTTCTCGACATGGCCGAGCAAGAGGCGAGAATTCAAGCCGAGCGGAGCGCGAAATCGCCTACCAAACGTTAACAGGAACAACCTACCTCCTTGGCAGTTCTCCTGCAAAAGAGGAGGCCCTTATGCGAACTTTGATCCTAGGAATGACCGCCGCCCTGATCGTTGGTGCTGGCACACAAAGCGTTCAGGCCCAGCGCTACATGCGCGACGACGAGCCGAGATTCTCGCGCTCCGAATTCCGCGACTACAGGCGCGGGGATGACCGACGCCGCTTCGATGACGACCGCGGGGCTAACCGTCGCGGTTTCTGCCCTCCTGGCCAAGCCAAGAAGCCTGGTCGTGGCTCGGCATTCAACTGCTGAACCGAGGCAGTCTATTGCATCGAAGCCCCGGCAGTTTTTCTGCCGGGGCTTTTTTGACTAACGAACGGGAGAGCTCGATGCCCGACCTAAGCGAGCAGGAAGCTACCATTCTCGACCGACTGCTCGAAATTATAGCTCGGGAAGGGCTCGTTGATCGCAGTCTCCTCGTGCCCGAGGCTTTGCTTTCTGATGTCGGGTTGAACCTCGATGACCTCACATTGATCGGCAATGCGATTGAGCGCGAGTTTGATCGCGACATGCTGGGTGACAATGAACTGGATAACGTCACAACCGTTCGCGAGCTGATTGAACTTGTCAGCATCCGCATCGCAAAAACCACTTGAACGACAGCCTGCGCGGCGCAAGGCGATCTATCTGGAGCTTCACCCGGAGACGGCCAAGGGCGTGGCGGGGGCTGGCGCGCGCTGGGATGCAACGGCAGACATTGCCGTTGCATCGTTTGTGGCAGAAACCGCACGACAGGGTTGGCAAAGATTGCCAACCCTCCTTTGCCGACGACCAGGCCGCAAAGACCGGCGTCTCCGCGCAGACTGTTCGCCTTGATGCCCGAGCAGCTATCCCCAGTGCCGCCAAACGTGAGCTGTAGCAAGCGCGACCAGGAGCCACACGCCCATCTCGATGTTGTTCAAACGCCGCCGAATGCCGACCAGGTTGAAGTTGGCGATTTCGGCCGGGCCAAGGTCGTGCTTGGCCATGAGTTCCTGGGTCTTTCGATCGTGCCGGTCTTCCATCCCTGAAAATAACAATGCTCAGCTCCTTCCTACGCCGGACCGCGCCCCTTGCCCCGAGCCCGCCCAATCACGGCCGGCTCATCCGTCAGCGCGCCGCGCCGCTCGGCCTTCTCCTGCTTCGTCGCATCGACCTCGGATAGCGCGCGATCAACAGCGCCCGCCGCCTCGGCGCGGACTTCATCAGCGCTTGCTCGCTGCTGCTCAACAGAACGGCTGCTGGTGCCACCATCCGCGCGCCGTGCCAACCTCACGCCAGCGCCGCCGCCGTTCTCAGGGATGAACTCGACGCCGGCGGATGCAAACGCTTCGACGAGCGCCTTGTTGTTCATCGTCGCTAGCTTGGCAGCTTCTTCCTTTGCTTCGAACGCGCCGATGGTCGATTTCGATACGCCAGATGCCTCGGCAAGATGGTCCTGCTGCCAACCAGCCAGAGCGCGAGCGGCCTTGAGCAGTCGCGGGCTCAATCGGATCAATCTGTCCTCCAAAGCTGCATTAGAAATACAGCCCTGTTGACAGGATGCTGCAAACCTGTATCTTAGATGCAGGTCAGCAATCTGGATACAGCAAATGAGCCTCGCAAACAACTCAGCAGGCCGGATCGCCTTCGACAAATCCGCCATCATGCGCCGCGTCTATGACGCCGGCCGCTTTGCATTCGCCGCCTGCCGCACGCTGGCCGAACGCCGCGAACAGCTCTCCCGCTGGCTCCGCAAGGTCTGGCGCGAGGCCAAGGCCGAAGCCACCTCGATCGCCCGCCGCATTGAAGCCGACGCCGCCGTGCGCCGCGACCTGGCCGCCCGCGCCGCTGAGGCGGTCGCCCTCGCCGGCCGCTACGGCAACGACGCCGACGCGATCCGACAGGCCATCGCGAGCGAGAGCTACCGCGAGCGGATGAACTTCGTCGCCGTCGATCGTCTGCAAGCCGCTCTCGCCACGGTGCGGTCATGAGCCAGCATCACCGCCTCATGCCGCCACCCTCGCTGCGGCTCCGGACCCGGCTGGCGCACCTGCGCTGCGGCTTCTGCGGCTGCCGGGAGGAGCCCGACGAGACGGGCCGGATCATCCCGATCCCGCATCACAAGCAGGCCATCTGCGAACTCTGCATCGACGAGGCCGACGTGATGACGACCTGCGCCCGTCTCGCGCGCCGACCGGCCAAGCCCGCTCCCGGCCCGCGCCGGCTCGTCAACCCTCACCGCATCGGAGCCTAAGCCATGGATCGCCGCTCTTTCATCGCAGGCCTCGCCGCTCTCGCCGCGAGCGCAACAGTAGCCTCCCCGATGCTCGCGCCGACCTCGGAGGCCGACTACATGGCGCAATTCAGGGAGATTTGGTCTCGCCTCGACGATGATCAGAGGGAGGTGTGCCTCAATCTGCTGAGAGGTCTCAGCGCCCTGCCTGAGGGCCAAAACGCGGATCACCTCTATGCGGAAGCGGATCGTCAACTGGACGAGCTTCGCCAGCGCCGCGCCTAGAACAAGCCGAACCACCCGCCGCCACCGTTGGAGATTACAATGCCGAACGCACCCGTTGCGGCAGCCGCTACCGGCTTGCCTGCGCCATCCCGCCGATCGTTCTTCGCCACGGCTGCCGTCGCCGCCGCAGCCACTCTGCCGGGCTGCTCGCTCATGACGCCAGCAGCCGCCTCGATCCTCAAGGCCGCGCCTTACGTGCCCGCCGGCCCTGGCGTCGTCACCGGCCCCGATGCCGATCTGCGCACCGTCTGCGACTTCGCGCATCGCGTTGCTGAAACCTACGACCACTGCACCGCAGACGACGATGACGCGATACTGGACGCCCTCGCCAAGATCGAGGGTGAAGCAGCAGCGCGGATCGCAAAGTCGCCGGCCACGACTTTATCGGGTCTCGCGGCGAAAGCCGAAGTCCTGCGCCTTTGGCTGCCGCGCAATCGAGATGGCGAACTGGACCTCCGCCACGCCGATCGGGCCGATGTCCTGGCCTGGTCTCTCGCGGACGATATCGCGCGCTTGGCCGAGGCGCGGTCATGAACCCGGCTTCACATGACGCAACCAGCGAACCGCTCGTGGCGCTCGCTGCACAGTTCTTCGCGATCGACGCTCTGTCCAACGCGATGCCGGCCAGTATCGGTCGCATTGATGAGGATGCGGTCTACGATCAATGGGCGGCAGCGGCGGACGCCTGCTACACCACCGCGCCGAAGACGCCGGCCGGCGCGTTAGCGCTGCTCGATGTCATCCTCGCCCGCGAGATCGACTTCATCGACGAGGCCGCAGTCAAGCCGCTGCGCAGCTTGCGGGATGGTCTCGCTGCCATGGTGCTGCCATGAGCCCAGTCCGCATCTCGGCCCGTCGCGGCAAGGGCAGGCCCGCCCGCACCACCTACGCCGTCAAGCCCGTCTCCCTTCCAACCTTCGCGTTCTATGGCCACCTCCCTGTCGTCTACATCGACGGGGAGTTGGTCATCGGCAGGCGCGTCATTCCATTGGAGCGCCGGTCATGAGCCTCATCGACTTCCCGAAAGCGGCGACGAGCGGACTTCTCAGTCCCCTCGTGCACGGCGAGATGGACGGGCTGATTGAAAACCTGAGCCAGGCCGAGCGTCGAGACGTGCGCGACATGCTGGACCTCATCGCAAGGCGTCTGGCCGTTCGCGCAGAGGGCATCCAGCATCTTCGCTCGCGCCTCGATGCGGTCATCGCCTCGCTCATCGGCATCGTCGATGCGCTCGATGGCGACTGCGATCTGGAGCCAACAATGGCCGGAGCACCGTCACCCAATGCCGATGATGAGTGCGAGGATGTTTGTGAGGACGAAGGCGCGCAGTGCGATGACGAAGGCGAACCAAATGATAACGGCATTGGCGACTATGCCGGCCGTGACGAGCAATTCGCTCGCGGGCTCGGCCTGTCATGAGTGCCGGGCGGTGGAGGCAACGAGGCCAGACGTTCCCCGATGCTCTCGGCCTGTGGTTCCCCACCGGGGAGCTCCGGATCATGGACGGGCGCTTGGAGCAGCGCTTCAAGGTCCGGATCTATCGCATCGCCGGGCGGGGCTGGGGCGAGTATTTCGCCTGGCGCGCGGTTCCCGTTGTAAAGAGTTCACAACCACGCAGCCGGGAGGACGAACACTGACCGTCAGAATCAGTGCTAGTTGGCGGCGGTCCGACGGGAAACCGTATCGCGGGTTCGAATACCGCCCTGTCCGGTCGCATAAGCGGCGTAGCACTTGGCAATGAGCTATCTTGTAGCCCGATCGTACCCTATTGAGCCACCTCGTACCCAATTGGCCGGACCGGGCGTTAATGCAACGTCGCCCCAACCTCGATCCTCGCCAGCCGCTCCGCTTCCTCGCAAGACAGGCCGGCGTCATATTCGAGAATGCCGGCGCGCCGATCACAGCAATCCGGGGCGCGCCAGCCGGAGAGCCGGCGGGGGGTGAAAGCGGCAGAGGGACTACAACCGAGCCTTTAATCCCCGCAGCGATTTAAGGCCCTGCTGTGTAAACCGTGCGTTTCGTTACGGTCGGCGGTGAAGCGTCTCGCGGCAGCTTTCAAAGTGCGGCGGGCGACGCGTAGCTTAATACCCATAAAAGGGCGGGGAAACGAATTTATGGTCATCGTCGTCTCCAAAAAGGCGCGCCTCTTCAAACTTCTTTTCCAGAGAGCCCGCCGAACTGGCCGCCTCAAGTTCGGCGAGCCGGCCATTCGCCCATTTGACAAAATTCCCGACCCGAGCCGCATCAGAACTAGCCAATTGTGAACTTAGGGCCGTTACGAGCTGCCGCATGCGATCGAGCTTCTCCAGATCCGACAGGATCGTACCGAACTCGGCCATACGTCTTTCCTGGATATGTTCTGCTCGCAGACCATCGTCGCGCCGGTCCCGCTCATCCTTCCGCTTTTGCTCCCACGCCTCTCGCTTGAGTCGTTCATCCGTCTTGGCCGCAGCTATGACCGACACGGCAACAGCTACATCGCTGGCCATCGTTTCGAAACGCTGCACCTTTCCATCTCTGAATGTGGATCGTGGACGAAGTTCTCCGCGAACCTCCGACAACTCGATCGCGAGCTGCCCGGTAGGGCGATAGTCCCATTGGGGGAAAACTGGCCATGGCTCCGTATACCGCTGCCAGAGACTACGCCGGGCTCGAGCTCGCCTTTTCTCGAAAGCCTCACGGGTCTTGATCTCGGATGGTGTCAAGACGTGAGCTTCACGTCGAACTGTTTCAGTGATCAGGAAGCCTACCGTCTGAGCCTCCGACGCGAAGCCCACCCAATCTCCATCTTCCTTGATGTGAAATCCTTGAAGTTCAACGGCTCGCACGATTCTGGACAGACCCACACCCATCCTGTCGATAGATGCCGGAGCTATAGAGCACCGGATAAGGCCACTACCCGAAACCGATACCAGTCCCTTCTCCAGTTGCCCGACCTTTCGGAGGGCGGCCAACGTGCGATTAACGATTGGATGCTGAGGCCCCTCGCCTGCGTCGTCTCCGCCTGATGCGAGAATACGGGCCTTTTCCCGCACGACGGAGAGTGTCGAGGCCTCCTTACTCAGGTCGGCATTGGCGATGAGAACTCGCCGTGCCGCCCCCTCCTTCGCCTTTGGTAGCGGCGTGCGTTTGACTGCCTTGCCCGCCTCCTTCTTGTTCCACCAGCCCAGCGGCGGATTGGGAATGTCATGCTTTCGGCAAATCTTATGCAGCGCCACATCCGACATGTAGAATTCTTTGGCCAACCGCGTCAGCGGCTTTGTCCAGACCAGTTCGTAGAATTCTTCGCGGGTGAAACACTTTGCCATGGCTCGCCTCAGTCTATCCCACTGGACAGGATCTTGGCAGCGTAACAGCAAATCGCGGTGTTTCAGCGCAGTGCGGAACACGCTTCACCCCCAAGACGGCATGCGACCTCATCAGGGCGGCTCGATCTTGGCTAATCACTCCACCCCCCGCCGCAGGACAGACCGGCTTGTCACTGGCGAGGCTCAGGGTGGCAAGTTAGTCCTGCAGCATAGTGCGGACGAAGCGGCTGATCTCCAGATTACGACGGCGGGCCTCGCCCTCGATCGTCGCGCGTAGATCGGGCTCGACAAAGAGCCCGACGTATTCGGTCTTTCTGACATAGGTGCGGCGCATGGACTGGCCTCCAATCCTGAGGCCAATGTACAAAATTCTCAAAGAAATACAATTATTTCAGATAATTAGTCCGCACTAGACCGTATGAGTTCGCAGCCGTCTACGAGCGACTGCTATTACGATGCAATCGCCCCTTCGCGAAGGAGATATCCTCGCCCGGAATGCTCAAGCCGGCCGTAAATCTTGACCGGCTTGCCGCTCTCATGTGCGCGAAGCGCTAGAAGATAATCTCCGGGGCTCAACGGGACGCGGACGTTCAACGCGAGCGACCCAGTCAACCATCGGACGGAGATTTCCCTTGTGCCTTTGGGATTGATGAGGTCGGCGGGGTTCTCGGTTGCTGACAGCTTGGTGATTATCCCCTCGACGAAATCCGATGTGACGGCATGGCTGGACCTCAAGGTCTGCGCGAGTTCGCGAGCGATTCCGGCCTTCTTAGTTTCGATTTGAACGGTGGTTTCGGGAGAAAGGTCTTCGTCCGGGGTCCATTCGGGAGACAGTTCAAACCCGAACGAAACGGTCGAGGCTTTGCTGTTCTCCAGAATCTCGGCCAATCCGTCGAACATCTCCGCCGTGAACCCAACGCGAGCGTCGGGCATCAACCCGACGCCCTGATCGGCTTGCGCGTCGAATGTCTGCAAGCCGCGCATAATTCGCTGCACGACAAGCCGGGACGACGGAACGGGCGCTTGACCTCCATCCAGGTCGCCCTGTGGGGGCGACCCGATAGGAGACTGTATCGTGAAGCCAAAACTACCTTTGAAGGTGTGCGCAAACCTGCACTCCTTCACGAAGGCATCGCTCATTGCCTCGGGGCTTTCCGTGCGGCCACCGAGTTGAAACTCAGCAGATGCCGACGCTCTAAGAAACGCTCGTGTCCGCCGGATCATTTTCTCGGCGACGCTCAATAGGATTGAATCCCGATGCACTGCGGCGTCGGATAGCCGCTCGCGAATGATATCGAACCCGACACCACGGATGGCCGATGCAATGCGCTCGACAGGCCGGTCCTCGATCTGAGCAAGCGTCTCCAGTGCCATGCCCACGCGTGCGGTGGCGCCGGCAATCTCGCCGTGGCGAGGCACTACCAGTTCGATTGCGTCTGAATTGGCTTCATGAAGAACAAATAGGTCGAGTGCGTCAGACCTCACCTGCCGTTGTTGCCAGCCTCGGGCAAGCAGATATCGCCGTAGCAAGCCGACTGGCGGCAGCGCCATGATTGGAGAAGTGATCATGCGACCAGCTCCCCTCTGGCTGCCGACATTATCTCATTCACGCTCGCCACCGTTAGAATCTGCTGGCGGGGGATCCTGACCATGACTGAGCGTGTATTATCGGTCTCAGGGCCTGAAAGCCGCAGCCAATAGCAGCAATGACGAAGAACTATCTCGGCCTCCGATGAAGCGACCCAATTTGCCTCATCGTGAGGAAGGCACATGACGAAAATGTACAGAGGGGAGCCCTCTGGCCGAGCAACTGCCGAATTGTAGGCTGCCGCATCCATCTCGTAGACAACGTGCTCGCCTTCGAATTTCCAGTCCGAAGTTGCCTTGAGCTGCACATCGACGGGCACGCCAGTTTCCACGAATTTGCCGCGATAGCGACCAATGCTGCGAAGCATCAGATCGACGCCATAGTCATGGAAAGACGGACTGTAGACGTTGATGCCGGCGCGACCCGTTACGGCATGCACATAGGCCAGTGACAATCGCTCCTTGATATGCGGTGTCGTCAGCATTCGTTTGTTGAGGGCTGCCAGCGGAGGGATGCGCAAAAACGCATATGCCCACGAATTGGCAAAGGAAGACTTTAAGACCGCCACGATACGAAACTGCCTGCCGTCCGGAGGGTCGAAGGAGTTCAGGCTGCTCGGCATAATCATGCTGCCTGCCCCAGGGCGCGATAACTTCCGGCGACGGCCTCAAATCGCCGCTCTTGCCCCATGAACCAAAACTCGACCTGGCCGGGCGCGCCGCACATGGGCTGTCGCCTGATCTTCTTGGCCGAGACTATGGTCTTCCGCGCCTCGTAGTCGCGATAGACGACGATGCCGGCATCCGCCTTGTTGCGCCAATGGGCCGAGCCCGAGATGTCATACAGGCCGGGCTGAGGCTCCTTCCCGCCGCCGGGGTTCTGGAGCTTGGTCGGATGCGCCACGACGACGACCGTCACGTCATGAACGCGGCCGAATAGCTTGCACTTGCTGATGAGCTGCGAGACGAACTCGGTCTCTGACTGATTGGACGGGCGTGACGCCTCCAACTCGTTGTACGGGTCGATGATCAGGCCCCTGATGCCTTTGCGCAGCACGGCGGCCTTGGCGCGCTCTAATACCCAATCGATCGTCGGGGTGTGGTCGGCAGCGTCGATGAACGCGAAGCGCTCGTGCACCCACCCCAGCGCTGCGGAAAGCTGATCAGGGGCCATGCGCTCATTGGGACCGGGGTGGAACGGCCGCCCCGCCTTGATCTCGCACAGGTCGGCGATGTGGCTCTCGGTTCCCGTCTCCGGCGAGAACACGGCCCAGCGCCAATCGTGCAGGCCCGACATCGCCACCGCGACCTGATCGAAGAACCGCGACTTGCCGTGGTTCGGAATGCCGGTGACGACGACGAACTGGCCGGGCATCACCTTGAACGCCTGATCGAAGTCCGGCCCAAGCCCGCAGGAGAGCGGCTGAGGCCCATTGCCGCGATACATCTCCCACACGCCATCCGCGAAGTCGTCCACGCTGTAGAGGCCGTCGATGGGCCAAGGCTCGGCATTGGCGACGCACTCGCGCAGCACCTCCTTGCCGTGGTCCATCAGGCATTCGTTCGCGTCCTTGGTCTGCGCGTCGCCGGCAGACGGAAAGCGGACGCGCCAGCAGCGGTCCTTGCCGAGACGGCGCGCCAACTCCTGCGCCAGCAATTCGCCCGGGCCGTCCATGTCAGTGGCGATCAGGATGCGGCCAGCAGCCTCCAGCTCGGCGGCATGCGTTGCCAGCGGCTCGTAGCGCTTGTCGGACTGCTCCGGCTTGTCGGGCGCGCCGTTCGGCAGGCTGACGACGTTGGGCAGGCCCGCCTCGATCATGGCGAGCGCATCTATCTCGCCTTCGACGAAGATCAGATCCTTGCCGGCCTCGATCGCGTCGGCGTTGTACAGCACCGGCTCGGGCTGCTTCTCCTGGCGAAAGTTCTTGGCCGCATCACGGTACTTCACGTTCCGCAGCATTCCCGCCCACTCGTACGGGAAGGCGATGCAATCGGCTTCGGCCTCGATCTGCGGGAACCACTGGCGCGAGCGATAGATGCCCATGCGCTCGACCGTGGCCGCGCCGATGCCGCGCGAGGCGAACCACGCCAGCAGCTTTTCGGGCCGCTGTGGATTCTCGACGCGAGCGGGGCGGTTGAACATGCGGACCTCTTTGCGGTGGCCAGGCTGGAAGTCGCTGCCGCCGACGCCGCCCGCCCAAGGGCAATGATGGCAATCCCATTTCGCCCGATCGTCGAACACGGTGACGGACAGGCACGGCTCGGTTTTCTTCTTCCGGCCGGCCGAGCAGCGCGGGCAGGGCAGCTTGTGGTTACCGAGCCGATAGGAGCGAAGTCGGATGCCCTCGGCGGCAAGCTCTTGGGAGAGGTCTGCCATCACATCCTCCACGAATTCGGTTCGTGGGAGGCGACGGGTTGCTGACCGCGAAGGGCCGCCTCGATCCACGCGACCGGATCGATCGGGTTCGCGTCGCGCGCATCCTCCAGAATCCGCAGGACTCGGCGACAATCGTCACGTGACGATTTTAGCCATTTGCCGATGAGGGTCCGCGTTGGGCTGGTCGGCTTTCCCGTCAAACGCTCCACGATGGGGACGCCTTCCCGGAAGAGGCGTGTTTTCCAATCCGGCATGGCGGTATCTGCCGAAGGCAAATCCGGGCTGCCCGCAGCCGCATCGTCAGATGCGGAACTTTGTATGTCTACTGTCCCTGTCCCTGTCCAAGCAGTCTCAGGAGACGCTATGTAGACGCTAGCGGGCTCTCCGGAAGCGTCTACAGTAGCGTCTCGCTCCGGTTTGGCGTTCCGGATCAGTTCCTCCAGACGCTGGAGACTGGCACCGGCAGGCGGGGTCTGCCCAAGCTGACGAAGCTCGGCGGCCAGCAGTTGATAGCGCTCGCGCCACCGCTTTTGGCGTGCGCTCTTGTTGGTCAGCGCCTGCCGAAATTCGCCCTTGCGCTCGTAGGCGTCGGCAGCTTTTTCAGCGACGACGGGGTGGTAATACCGCCCGTCATCGCAAAGCACCCAACCGCTCAGGGCGCGGGCGCGGATGCGCTGCCATTCGTCGGGCGTGCACATTGCAAGCCTTGCCAAGAGGCGGTCGTTGTTGGGGACGGACGCAGCCGGCACCTGATGCCAGCTCTCCGCCCAAAGGGTCATGAGAGCGTGGCCGAGGCGCGGGTCGTCGGCCGCCTCCATCCATGTTTCCGACTTCAGCAACCGGCGCACGTCCAGCGTCATGAAGTCGAAGTCACGTAGATCGCAGTCGGCGGGGGTGAGGGGCGCGCTCATGGCGCACCCCCGTTCTTGTCGGCGAAGACCTCGGGCACCGTGTCGAGCATCGCCTTGACGCACGCACCGAACTTCTCCAGCGAACGCCGCAAGGCGATGTCGTCATTCGTCGCGAGGTGGTCCGTCGCGTGATCGAGATGCAGCGACGCCATCGACATCGCCGCCATCAGGAAGGCGCGGGGCTGGTAAGCCCCGTCGCGGTTGGTGAAAGGCACGGCACTCATGGTGCCACCCGATCGAGAACCTTGACCGGCACGCTCAGGACGTACCGAGCATGACTGCCGGCATAAGGACCGCCGTGTTTTTCGTCATGGGTGACGACGCCGACGCCGCCGCGCCGAAGCTTGAAGACGTAATGGCTCCAGCGCGGGCCGGGATGGTCGATCGGCGTGCAACCGCGCTCGCCGGCCGTGATCAGGTTGTCCAAGGCCCAGGCGTCACGACCCTTGAACGTCTTCGGGGTGGGGTCGCCTTCGATGGCGACGGTGATGCTCTTGAGATTTGCCATGTCAGCGCGCCTCCCGGAGAAGGCCGGCGTGCCCGGCGATGACGAGCGCGAGGCTCTGGGAGACGGCCACCCGCGCGAGGATTTTCTTGATCGCGAAGACCGTCGTGGTAGTGTCCGAACCGCAAGCTGCCCAGCTCTGCATTTCGGACCCCGCGTGCGCCCTGGCAGGCGCGGCGGGGTTCAGCTTTTTGTGCTTCATGGTGCTTACGCGGCCTCCAGATCAGCGGAGGGGAGCGAGGCGAGCCAGGCGCGGAAATCCTCGGCGAGGATGAGCGTCTTGCGTCCCGACTTGCGGGCTTTCAGCTTGCCTTCCTTGAGCAAGCGATAGACCTGCCGTTCTGACATGCTGCTCTCGCGGGCAACATCGCAGACGGTGAGTGCGGCTTTTGACATTGGAATACTCCAGCCCTGCCGGCGACTGCGTCAGGCAGTGCGCGTCGTGGCGTGACTGGAGAGAGGAATGGCGCAAAAGCGCACCGCAATGGCGCAGATCGGCGCAGATCGGCGCAAGCGCAAATGCGCCATGTACGTCAATGTTTACAATAACTTATTTTAGAAACATTTTTTGTCCACGTGATTGAAGAGCCGGTAAAGGTCTTTATCTTTAGCAGGAAGACGGTCTAAGCCGCTGGGGCGCGGCTTTTGCGCTAGAACCCAACGGCGCATTTTTATTGCCCGATCGGCGTTGACGAGATACTTGCCAAGGTCTGCCCCAAAGGCTCCCTTGAGAGCAATGAACGCGGCGAGCTGTTTTCCTCGAAGAGGTCGGCCGTTTGCATCCAATGCAGTGGCTCGCCCATCATAAATCTCATTCACGTCGGCGTGGTGGGCTTCGTGAACGGCCTCTGTTGTCAGCCCCGTATCAGTGAGCGGCGCAGCCTTGAGGTTCCCGTCTGGAACCTCAACTTTCGCATGCTCTTGGCCATCCCCGCGCTCCGGCGCGGCGTCAAACTCGTCTGCGGGGTTGCGCTTGGCCAGTGCCTCCACGTCCAGCGCTCGGTCCAACTCATCGATCTTGATGAAGATCCAATGGTTGCCGGAGGGCCACGCCGGCTTGCCAGGGACCAACCGGCAATAGCGAATGCGTTGGCGGAGGGCTTCTGGCGTTCTCATCTGCCAATCATCCGGCGGACTCACCTGCCAGCCGCCGCCCTCGATATGCCGAACGTAAGGCACGATCGATCCGTCGAAGACACGATTATAAAGCCATTCTGCCGCACGCCGGACCTTGAGCAGGTTTGGCTTCTTCTGTTCGTTTTTGTAGTGGAGATAATTGCGAAACGTCTGCCATTGCTCGGCGTCGAACCAATATCCCCGCTCGCGCCGATCAAGCGTTTGCGTGTCTTCCGAAGCGAGCGAATCTAAATTGCCAAGAGGCGCTAGTGAGGCGAGGAAACCCGACGACAAGTCTGCGATGCTCCGCCCACCTTCAACGAAATCTGGAGTATAGCGGTCACCAAGAATGACATTGAGCACGCGATGGGCCCAAGCGCGCGTATTTGCATCTGCCTCGCCGACCGACTTCGGAGCAGTAAAGAACTCATCGCACGGAAAATCGTCACGCCATTCGTCCGCGAAAAGGTGCCGGCCGATACGGTTGATTGCGGGCACAAGAAAGCAATATCCATCCGGCCGCAGCGGCCAATTTTGCTCATCTGCCCAAAGTTCGTCTGGCGTTGTACCCATTTGCCGCGCTCCGCAGCGCACCTGATGAGCACGGGGAAATGGGGCGGTGCTTCCCCACTTGTCGCCTGGCCAGGCTATCCCCGTGCAGCTCATGCCCCGCTATCCGGCTACCTTGGCTCGGATCGGCGTGACGTTGTTCGGTTTGGCTTTCGGCGCGTCGATGAAGCTGCCCCAAGCCGTCATCAACTTGCGCCGCTTTTCGAGCGCATCGCTACGCCGATAGGCGAGTTCGGTATCGTCCCCCGATCGGTGCGACAGGGACATCTCGATGATCTGGCTCGGGAAGGACGTGCACTCGTCTGCCCAATCCCGAAAGCTGGAGCGGAAACCGTGAGGCGTGAACTGCTCGGCCTTCATTCGGCGCACCAGCATCAGCACGGCATGTGATGACAGCGGCCGGCCACGCTTCGCTCCCGCAAAGACGTAGTCGCCCTCCTTCACCTCGGCCTGCTTTTTCAGGATGACGAGCGCCTGCGCGCAAAGCGGCACGCGATGCGGCTTGCCGTTCTTCATCCGCTCGGCCGGCACCGTCCAGATGCCGGTCTGCTCATCGACCTCGGGCCACTTCATGCCGATTGCTTCGCCGGTTCGGCTTGCGGTCACGATGAGATATTCCAAAGCGCGGGCGGCAGTGGCCTCGCGGTCACGAAGCGAGCTGACGAATGCCGGCACGTCCTTGTAGGGCATGGCGGCATGGTGACCGCGCGCCAGCTTTGGGCGCTTCGGCAGGAGCTTGTCGAGATGGTTGCGCCAGCGGGCAGGGTTCTCACCCGACCGAAAGCCCTTCACGGTCGCGGCAGCTAGGACGAACTCGATGCGGCCGCGAAGACGGGATGCTGTCTCGGGAATGACGAGCCAGATCGGCTTGAGCACATCGAGTATGTGAGACGTACCGATCTCGTCAAGACGCAGAGGCCGCAAAGAAGCGGCATGCTGATTGAGCGTGTTCTTCCATTGCTCCCGGTGCTTCGCGCTCCGAAAGCCGGTCACAATCTCCGGCACCAGCGCATCGACGAACGCGCCGAAATCGCGTGGCGTCTGCGCGGCGGCCTCGGCCTCCTTGCGCGCCGCGATCGGATTGCGGCCAGCATCGAGATGCTTGCGTGCCTCCGCTGCTTTCGATCTCGCATCGGCGAGGCTCACGGCGGCCACGCCGCCCAAGCCCATCTCCTTGAGCGTGCCGGCCATCCGGAACAGAAAAACCCACCGACGCGCGCCGCTGCGATCGACGACGAGATAGAGCCCGTTGCCATCAGCGTGACGGCCGGGCTTGCTCAGCGTCGCGACGGTCCGCGCCGACAATCGGTTGACCTGCCTGGCCAAATCGCACCCCAACATTTACCCCAACACAGGGCTGTCATCATGTGGCACGCTTTGGCAGGTTCAGGCAACGAAATCATGATTTGTTCACGGTTGAAATGCCCGTAATTCACAGCCAGTCACGCCGTGGCAGTTCAATTACGGGGACTCCCTGTCCGCCATTTTTGCATTGCGCGCAGCCGCCACACCAACCCTGCGCGCGGGCTCCGAGTTCGAACTTGCGTTCGCCCTCTCCGCCAGTTTCCCGAGCTTTCGCAAGCGCCGGTTCGATTTGGAGATCGATCGCGCGGGCGGGCTCGACCGACCGGCCCCCGTCTTCGCTGACGCCGCTCGATCTCGCGACACGCCCCGCCAGTCTCCCGACGACATGTCGTTCGCAA
>JAESGM010000449.1_pt1 | contig 33041 bp, 27 predicted proteins | sample 9269721 | NCBI WGS metagenome assembly JAESGM01 (sample SAMN15720920, study PRJNA650825) | algae metagenome | isolation source: Komarekiella atlantica HA4396-MV6 and co-occurring heterotrophs from... | place: USA: Theobald House, Kauai, HI | collected 2009-07-29
AGGAGAAAGGCGGCGCGCTTGCCGGCCGCAAGGTCGAACTCCTGGTCGCCGATACCGGCGGTAATCCGGCCGGCGCCAAGACCAAGGCGCAGGAAGTGGTGGAGCGCGACAACGTCAACGTCATTCTCGGTCCGCTCGCAGCCTTCGAGCTGCTCGCCATCACCGACTATGTCCGCGACAAGCAGACGCCGCTCATCAGTCTCGCAGCGGCGGAAGACGTGACGCAACGCAAGGCCAATCCTTTCGTCATTCGCCCCTCCGCCACGTCAGCGCAGACCTGTCATGTGATGGGCGACTACGCCGCCAAGGATATGAAGTTCAAACGCGCGGCGACCATCTCGGAAGACTTCGCCTTCGGCTACGAGCAGATGGCGGGCTTCCAGCGCGTGTTCGAGGACAATGGCGGCAAGGTGGTCAAGAAGCTGTGGCCGCCTTTGGTGACGCCGGATTACACGCCCTATATCGCGCAGATCGGCAATGTCGATTGCGTGTTCAACGGTTTCGCGGGCTCGAACCCGGTGAAGTTCATGCGCGCGTATGCCGATCTCGGCGTGAAGGCGAAAATCCCGCTGCTCGCCGGCTGGACCGCAATGGACGATGCACTGCTGCGCAGTCTCGGCGATGAAGCGGTCGGCGTCCTCTCCGCAGCCTGGTATTCGGCGGACTTCGATTCGCCGAGCAACAAACGGTTCGTTGCCAACATGCAGAAGGACTACAACGTGCTGCCGGGCGGCTATTCCGCCGGCATGTATGTCGCAGGCCAGTGCGTCGAGGCGGCCATTGCAAAACTTGGCGGCAAGGCCGATGACCGCAAGGCACTGGCTGACGAACTGCACAATGTCTCGCTCACCGACACGCCGCGCGGTCCGGTGAAGTTCGACAAGTACGGCAACGTGGTCGGCGACGTCTTCATCCGCAAATGCGAGAAGAAGGACGGCAAGCTCGTCAACACGGTGATCAAGCGCTACCCGAATGTCGGGCAGTTCTGGACCTATGACGAGAAGGCGTTCCTCGCAGCGCCGGTCTATGCGCGCGACCAGCCGCCGGCGAAGAATCTGGAGTGAGGCACCCGCAGGGTCAGTTCTCAGTGCGCAACGTAAATACGCAGATGGCACCATCCTCTCCCCTCCCCCCGCGCGCGAAGCGCGTGACGGGGAGGGGGCGGGGGTGGGGGGAGACCTTGCACAAAACTTCGCTTCCCCCCACCCCGGCGCGCTCACGCGCGCCGACTCTCCCCACCGCTATGCGGGGGGAGGGTAAAGAAGCTGCGAAACTGCCGGAGGATCGCACATGAATCTCTGGCTGACCCTCGCCGTGAACAGCATCGCGCTTGGCGGGTTGCTGTTCCTGCTCTCCGCCGGCTTTTCGCTTATCTTCGGGCTGATGCGCATCCCGAACCTGATGCACGGTTCCTTCTTTATGCTGGGCGCCTATTTCGGGGTGACCTTTCTCAGCCAGGGCATGAATTTCTGGCTCGCGGCTTTGCTCAGCGGCGCGGCGATGGCGATCATCGGTGGCGTGATCGAGCGCTTCCTGCTGCGGCGGCTCGAAGGCCAAGTGCTGCCGCAGGTGCTGCTGACGCTCGGCTTTGCCTTCATCATCGGCGATATCTGCCTGATGGTGTGGACCGGCGATCCCTGGCAGCCAGCGACGCCCGAACATCTGCGCGGCGCGGTGCAGGTCGCCGGACTGTTCTTTCCGATCTTTCGTCTGGTGATCGTCGGCGTCGCGGTCGCCGTCGCCATCGCGCTGTGGCTGATGGTGGACTGGACGCGGCTCGGCGCGATGATCCGCGCCGGCGTCGACGACGCGCCGATCGCGCGTGTGGTCGGCATCAAGGTGTCTCAGCTCTTCACACTGGTCTTCGCGCTCGGCGCCGCGCTCGCGGCCTTCGCCGGCGTCATGGGTGCGCCCTATCTGTCGGTCTATCCCGGCCTCGATTTCGAGATGCTGCCGCTGGCGCTGATCGTGGTCATTCTCGGCGGCACCGGCAGCCTGCTCGGCGCGCTGGTCGGCTCTTTCCTGATCGGCTTTCTCTACAATTTCGGGCAGGCGATGTTTCCCGACCTCGCCTATGTGATCCTCTTTTTGCCGATGCTGCTGGTGCTGGTGCTGCGCCCGCAAGGCCTGTTTGGCCGGGTGATGTCATGAGCGCGGCGCATGTGCGTTTCGGCGCGATCATGCTGGCGATCGCGCTGCTGGCAACGCTGCCCGCATGGATGGGAAATCCCTACTACGTCAACATCGCCAGCCAGATCCTGTTCTGGGCGGTCTGCGCGCTCGCGCTCAACGTGCTGGTCGGCTATGCCGGCCTCACCTCGCTCGGCCATGCCGGGCTGTTCGCAATGGCGGGCTATGCCGCAGGGCTGATGCTGCAGGCGGGGCATGGTCACGCCGCGGCGATCGTCGTGGCGCTTGTGGTAACGGTCGTCTCGACCGCCGTCTTCGCGGTGCTGGCGCTGCGCGCGACCGGCATCGGATTCCTGATGATCACGCTGGCCATCGGCCAGATCATCTGGGGCATCGCCTATCGCTGGGCGAGCCTGACCAACGGCGACAACGGCATCAACGTCACCAGCCGGCCGGCGCCCTTCGGCTTCAGCCTCGCCAGCGCCGACGGCTTCTACTACGCCAATCTTGTCGTGTTCCTTGCCGCGCTCGTCACCATGCTGGTCTTCGTGCGCTCGCCCTTCGGCGCCAGCCTGCGCGGCACCCGCGACCAGGAACGCCGCATGAACGCGCTGGGCTACAATGTGTGGCTGATCCGCTTTTGCGCGATCCTGTTCTCCGGCTTCTGGACCGGCATCGCCGGCCTGCTCTTTGTCTACTACAACCAGTTCATCTCGCCGCAGGTCGCCGCCTTGCAGACCTCCGCCGAAATCCTGCTGATGGTGATCTCCGGCGGCACCGGCACGCTGCTCGGCCCGGTCGTCGGCGCCGCCATCGTGGTGATCATGAAGAACGTCGTGAGCGCCTATATCGAGCGATGGAATCTCGTGCTCGGCGTGATCTTCGTCGTCATCATCACATTCATGCCCGAAGGCCTCGTGCCGGGCAGCGTGCGGCTGTGGCGCTATGGCTGGCACCGGCTGAAATCGCGCGCACTTGCCATGCGGGAAAAGCCGGGAGGCACGCCATGACCGCGCTTGAGGTCAATGCGCTGTGCAAATCCTTCGGCGGCCTGCAGGTCACGAAGGACGTGACCCTGTCCGTCGAGCCCGGCGAGCGGCACCTGATCATCGGCCCCAACGGGGCCGGAAAAACCACCCTGTTCAACCTCATCACCGGCGAGATCACGCCGGACAGCGGCACGATCAGCCTGTTCGGGAGGGACATCACTCGCGCGCCGAGCCGGCAGCGCCCGCATCTGGGCATGGCGCGCACCTACCAGATCATCACGCTGTTCGCGCGCGATACCATCCTGCGCAATGTGACGCTGGCTTTGCTCGGCCTGTCGCCGTTGCGCTGGAATGCCTTCATCGATCTCGAGAGGCGCTCAGAACTGATCGCGCAGGCGCGCGAGGCATTGGCGCATGTCGGGCTCGAGGGCATCGCCAGCCGCCCGCTTGCCGAGACATCCTACGGCGAGCGGCGGCGCGTGGAGATCGCGATGGCGCTGGCGCAGAAGCCGAAGGTGCTGCTGCTCGACGAGCCTTATGCCGGGCTGTCGATCGACGAGCGGCGTGATGTGCAGCAATTGCTGCGCAGGATTCCGCGCGACGTCACCGTGGTCATGATCGAGCACAACATGGACGTGGCGCTCGATTTCGCCGAAAGGATTTCCGTGCTTCACTTCGGCGAGATTATCGTCGATGGCACGCGATCGGAAGTCGTCAACGACCCGCGCACCAAGGAGGTCTACCTTGGCCACTGATGCGCTGCGCCTCGACAACGTGCACGCCTTCTATGGCGACAGCCATGTGCTGCAGAATGTCTCATTCGCGCTGCCGGAAGGGCATCTGCTCGGCCTGCTCGGCCGCAACGGCGCCGGCAAGTCGACCTGCATGAATGTGGCCGTCGGGCTGCTGGCGGCACGGCGTGGAGAGGTCTCGGTCTTCGGCCAGGACGTCACGACGCAGCCGCCGGAGCGCATCTCCCGCTGCGGCGTCGCGCTGGTGCCGCAGGGACGGCGGATTTTCAAGAGCCTCACCGTCCGGGAAAACCTCGCCGTGGCTGCCCGCAGGCCGGGCAACGGCCGGCAAGGCGCGTGGGCGATCGAGACCGTGTTCGAGATGTTTCCCCGGTTGCGCGAACGGAAATCCCAGCTCGCCGCCTATTTGTCCGGCGGCGAGCAGCAGATGCTGGCCATCGGCCGCGCGCTGATGAACAACCCGCGCGTGCTGCTGATGGACGAACCGTCCGAAGGACTTGCGCCGCAGATCGTCCTGGAAGTCATGTCGACCATTCGCAAACTGAAGGCCAGCGGACTTTCCATCGTGCTAGTGGAGCAAAGCCCGACCCTGGTGTTCGAGATCGCCGACGACATCGTCATTCTTAACAGCGGCGAAGTTGCATTCGGCGGCGCGGCGCGCGATATCAGCGCCGACGACCCTCGCGTCACGCAATATCTCGGCGTTTTCTGAAGGTGAAAGACCGGAAAGGTGTCAATGACAAGCGTCTGGAACAAGTACGAGCCCACCGCCGCCCGCAAGCATGGCAAGCCGGGGCGCGAAGTGCGGCCGAAAAGCACGACCATCGATATCCATTCGCATGTCGCCATTCCGCAGGCCGGGGCCTTCGTGCAGCAATATGCCGGCCAGATCGATCCTGGCCTGCACAAATACCAGTCGCCGGAAACCGCCGCGGTGAACGCGAAGCAGGACGGTGACCTGAAAAGCCGCCTGACATTTTTCGACGAGCGCCTGAAGGACCTCGACGCCATGGGCGTCGATATGCAGGTGATCAAGCCGCCGCCGGGCCAATGCTATTACACCCTGCCGGTCGAGGCCGCCGTGAAGGCGGCGCAGATCGTCAATGACGGGCTGGCCGAATTCGTCGGCCGCAAGCCGGACCGGCTGATCGGCCTCGGCACCGTGCCGCTGAACGACGGCGCGGAAGCGGCGAAGGAACTGGAGCGCGTCGTGAAATCGCTCGGCTTCAAGGGCGTGCAGATCCTGACGAATGTGGCGGGTAACGAGATTTCAGAACCGGCCTATGCTCCGTTCTGGAAGAAGGCCGAGGAGCTGGGCGCGCTGGTGGTCATCCACCCCAACGGTTTCACGCATGGCGAGCGCTTCAAGCGCTACTATTTCAACAACGTCATCGGCAACCCGCTGGAAACCACCATCGCCCTGCACAATCTCATTTTCGACGGCGTTCTGGAGCGGCATCCGAACCTGAAAATCCTTGCCGTGCATGGCGGCGGCTATCTCGGCGCCTATTGGGGCCGCATCGACCATGTCTGGGGCGCGCGTTCGGACGCGCACAGCCTGCCGAAGCCACCGACCGAAGATCTGAAGAAGATCTACTTCGACACGGTTGTCTTCTCGCAGAAGCAGCTCGCCACGCTGGTGGAGACCTGGGGCAGCGATCATGTCGTGATGGGGACGGATTACCCCTTCGACATGGCCGACTACGATCCGGTCGGGCACGTGGCGGGGATGAACTTTGACGCGGCGACCCTTTCCGCGATATGCGGTGAAAATGCGAAACGTCTTCTGGGATTGACCTGATGAGTGGACCCGCGGCGATACCAACGCTCGATCTTGCCGACGCCCAGATCTTTCGCGAGGCGATGAGCCGCCTCGGCGCCGCCGTCCATATCGTCACCACCGATGGCAAGGCGGGCAAGGCCGGCTTCACCGCCACCGCCGTCGCTTCGGTCTCGGACACGCCGTCGACGCTGCTCGTCTGCCTCAACCGCAAGAGCCAGATCACGCCGCTGATGCTGGAAAACGGCAGCTTTTGCGTCAATACGCTGGCAGCGAGCGAGGAATCCATCGCCGACGTTTTCGCCGGCCGCACCGGCGTATTCATGGCAGAACGCTTCAAGATCGGCGACTGGGCGACGATCAAGACCGGTGCGCCGGCATTGACCTCTGCGATTGCCGCCTTCGACTGCCAGGTGCTGGAGGCGAAGGAAGTCGGCTCGCATTTTGTGTATTTCGGCTCTGTCGTCGCGGTCCGGCTCGGCCCGGCCAGCAAGGCGCTCGTCTATCACGACCGGGCGTACAAGCACGTGTAATTCCGCGTCATCACCGGGCCGGCGCGCAGCGCCGAGACCCGGTGATCCATCTTTCACGAAATGATGGATTGCACGGAACCCGGGCTTGCCCGGGTCCGAACCAGTTTAGCGCCACAAGTCGGCTAAAGCCGACTTGTGGTGTCAAGCCCGGCAATGACAGGAAAATCAAATATCCTGCTCGATCCACTCGCGCTGGACGTCGTCGCACCAGTTGCCGACATTCCATTGGCCCCAGGCGCCGAGGCCGCCGAGTTCGTCCGGTCCGCTATAGACCGGCACATGGATGACCGACAGGCCGTCATGCTTGTGCGCGTCGCGCAGCGCAGCCCGCAATGCGTCGGCGCTGAAGCCGCCATGCAACGCTTTTACACCGCTGACGGCGCCGGCCAGCTTCACATAATCCACCGGCACGCGGTCATTGGTGCGGAATTCCTGGCCATACTGCGCCATCTGGAGGCCGGTAATGGCGGCCATGCGGCGGTTGTCGAAAATGACGATGGTGCCGCGCACGCCGTGCTCGACGCCGTCGATCAGGATCTGCGGGTTCATCATGAAGGACCCGTCGCCGGTGAACACGATGCCGTAGCGTGGCTTGTCGGCAATGGCCGAGGCCAGCAGCGCGCTTGAGGCGAAGCCCATATAGGACGCGCCGGTTTCGGTGAAGGTGTCGCCGGTGCGATCGTCCTCCACCACCTGGAAGCCATTCGCCTGCACGTCACCGGCATCGAAGAATTTCGCGGCGCCGATCTCCTTGGCAAAGTCGGAGACGATCTTGATCGCCGCCGGCTGCCCAAGCACCGGCTTCTTCCAGACCGCATCTTCGAACGGCTTTGCGTCGTATCGCGCCTGCTTGAACGCGGCCCACTCGGCTTTCTTGCCAGCGCAGGCATTCAGCCATTGGGCCTTGTTGGTCTTCGCGGGCAGCTTCTCGAGTTTCTCGGCGAGACACTGCGCAACGACGCCGATATCGCCCGGCAATGCCGTCGTGTTGTTGTAATGCGTGACGTCGGCGAGATCGCCGTTGATATTGATGACGTGTTTCGCCGACTTGTAACCAATGCCGGAGCAATCGGCTTGGCAAACTCCGCGCGAGCCGACGATGATCACAAGCTCGGCATTGTTCATCGCATAGTTACCGCTGATCGAGCCTTTCGAGCCGCCAACATGCATGTTCTGGGGATGTGCATCCGGCAGAACGCCGGTCGAACCGGGCGACAGCGCCACGGCGGCGCCAGCCGCTTCCGCAAGACGCCGGATCGCGGCGTCATGCCCGCGCGTTCCGCCACCCGCCTTGATCGTCACGCTCTTCGCCGCGGCGATGAGCCTTGCCGCTTTGTCGATATCAGTGTCGCCAACCGGCGCCAGTTTCGGCAATGCAGGTTTTTCGGGCAAGGCCGCGAGATTGATCTGCGCCCGCGCCGGCTGGGTGTTCAGCGGCAGCAGCAGGAAGAACGGTCCGGCACGATAAGGGTGATTGACCGCGAGCGCGCCACGCCGCAGCGCGTCGCGCAGGGCCTCGGGCGTGTGCAGCACATAGGAGCCGCCCATCAGCGCGGTCATACGGCCAAAGATGCCCTGCTCTTCCTTCGGCACCTGCTGCATGTTGTAGCCTTCGCCGAAGGTCGTCTCGTCGCCGTAGATATGATAGACGCCGACGCCGTTCGAGACTGCCGCGAGAGAGCCCGCGAAAGCCTGCAGCGCACCAGGGCCGATCGAAGTGACGACGGCGGGAATTTCTCCGTACTGCCAGCGCAACGCGGTCGCGGCATGCGCCATCTCGACTTCGTTGCGGCAGTTGTAGGTACGGGTGACGCCTTCCTCTTCATAGATTCGAAGAACATCGCCAAGATCGGTCGATCCGTGGCCGAAGATCGCGAGATACTTGCGCACGCCCTGCTTGAGCAGGCCGAGCACCAGAGCTTCCGACAGAGTCGTCTCGATGAGCTTTGGCAGCTTGCCTTGCGCCAGCGCCGCCGCCAGACCACCGGCCTTGTGAATCGCCGAAGCGCGCGCACGCATCTGCTGCCGCTTCTCGTCTTCCGGGGTCTTTGTCAGCATGCTTCCGTCTCGCTCGTCATTGCAGTTTCAGGGAGCCGGCGGCAAGCGCCGGCCCCCTGCATTGTCACTCCAGGATCATTTCGGCATCGATGCCGAAGCTTCCTTCAGGATCGGATTCCAGCGGGCGCGTTCCGCGTTCACCATCTTTTCGAAGGTTGCCGGATTGCGCTCCGCCTTCTTGGGGATCGAGCCGCCGAGGCTTTGCAGGCGCTTCTGCACTTCGGGATCGTCGAGAGCCTTGTCGAGCGCCGCCGCCAGCCTGTCGACCACAGCCTTGGGCGTGCCCTTCGGCGCGAAGATGCCAGACCAGATGCTGATGTCATACTTGACGCCGGCTTCCTTGGCGGTGGGCACCTTGTTGATCGATCCCAGCCGTTCGTCCGAAGACACGGCATAGGCCTTCACGCTGCCGCCGTTGATCTGGGACGCGACGCTGACCACCTGCTCGCAGATGAAGTCGACATGTCCGCCCATCAGATCGTTCATGGCCGGGCCGGTGCCGCGATACGCGACAAGAGCCGGCTTCGCGCCAACCGCCTGATTGAACATCAGACAGGCCATATGCGATGACGAACCAATGCCGCCATGCGCCTGTTTCACCTTGTCGCCATTCGTTTTCAGATAGGCGACAAACTCTTTCAGATTGTTCGCCGGAAAGTCCTTCTTGGCGACGATGGCCGCCGGCGCATGCGCGGTGATTCCGACCGCGACAAAGTCCTTGGCTGCGTCGTATTTCAGATTGGGTGTGAGCACAGGCGCCGCCACATGCGAACCCATGCTGCCAGCGAGCAGCATGTAGCCGTCCGGATCGGCCGAAGCGACACGGCCGCTGCCGAGCGTGCCACCGGCACCGCCGACATTCTCGATAATCATCGACTGACCGAGATGCTTCGACATGCTTTCGGTCACGATGCGAGCCACCACATCGCTGGGGCCGCCGGCCGGAAACGGCACGACGACGGTGATCGACTTGGTTGGATAGGACTGCGCGGATGCCGTCAGCGGCATACTGATTGCTGCCAGGATGCCCAGGCAGAACAGGCCGGTCGTTCTGAGTAAACCCTTCATCAACTCCTCCTTACACCGAACGTGATCATGATCTTGTTGACAGAGCGCTTCTGAATTGCGCCTTTTTCTTCTTCAGCGGATCTCTCCGAGAACACCCCTTTCGTTAAGTTCCTGGTACCTGTCGTTGTCGTGCGTCACCAGAACGGTCACGTTCGGCTCCGCCTCGGCAAGTCTGTTCAGCCAGCGCAATTGCCCCCGGATCGCCGGGACATCCTCCTTCACCCAGGGCGCGGCTTTTCCTTTCACCTGCCGGATATTGTCCATATTCCAGGCTGCGTCGACCGAGTGCAGGAATTCATGCCCGGATTGCAGGCGCATATAGGCCATCTGCATATCGGGGCTGTGTCCCGCAGCCTTGAACAGCACGAGCCCGGGTGCTGCCGGATAATAAGACTCGTAGTCGATTGCGACGAACTGCCGCGCGTTCTCCGCGCTCAGCTTCAGATGGGGCCGATGTGGGGAATTCATCATCAGATCGAGGGTCGCACGCGTCGCAATCGTTTTGCAGGCAAGCTCTGCGAAATTCGTCGCCTGTAAAATACCTGCGACATGGTCAGCGTGATAATGCGTCAGAATAATGGTACGCGCGGCATCGAGCGCACGCTGCAGCTTGGCGAATTCCTCGGGATAGAAGGGCTCTCCTTCGCCGAAGGAGTCATGCGTCGCCTTGTCCATGCCCGCATCCAGCATCACAGTACCATCCGCGTAGACCAGCTGGAACGCGGTGCGGGGCATGCTGACCGGCGTTTCGTCTCCGCCCTCAATAACGAACTTGCGCGGGCGGATGCTGGCCGCGAAACGCACGCCGTTGAGCGCGACCGGCAATGCTCCGGGAATGACGCCTGCGAGGCGCCGCAGCACCGGGAGATCGGCCGTGAACGGCGTTTCGTCCGCCTGCGCGCTCAAGACATCCGGCCTCGTCTCGAGCATCGTCATCGGGTCACTCTGCGGCCTGCGCCGCCGCGCGGCGCTCATATTCGGTGCGTTCCTTGGCCTTCAGCGCCATCAGCACTTTCTCCGGCGCCGCCGGAAGTTCGGTAATGCGCACGCCGACGGCATCGTAAATCGCGTTCATGATCGCGGGGATCGTCGGCACCATGGCGGGCTCGCCAATGCCCTTGACGCCCAGCGGCCCGATGGGATCGGGGTCCTCGACGATGACCGAGGTGATGTGCGGCACGTCGAGCGAGGTCGGCAGGATGTATTTGGCGAAGCCAGGCGTCGTCGTATGGCCGTTCCTGAGCTGGTAATCTTCCATCAGGCCCTGGCCGAGAGCCTGCACGATGCCGCCTTCGATCTGGCCTTCGACGCCCTTCGGATTCACCGCGCGGCCAACGTCATGCGCCGCCCAGATGCCGAGCACCTGCACTTCGCCGGTGATGGTATCGACCTCCACTGCCACGGACGGCCGGCGCCATCGACAGGATGCAGGCCGGTCGTGTCGGTGCCGAAGGATGCCGAGCCGAGCGGCACCACGCCGCGGCTCTTGGCGAGATGCACCGCCTCAGCCATGCTGATTTTGTGGTTTGTATCCTGCGCCCAGATTTCGCCGGACGCGGCCTCGATGGTTTCCGGCGGAACACCCCATTCATTCGCCATCACCTGCGCCAGCTTGCCGAAAGCTTCGCGCGACGCGAGCGCGACAACGTTGCCAATCATGTAGGTCTGGCGGGTGGCGCCGGCATGCGCCGCTTCCGGCGAGCGCGCGGTGTCGTTGTCGCCGATGGTCACGTCCTCTGGGCGGACACCGACTTCCTCGGCGGCAATCTGCGCGAGAACGGTGAGGATGCCTTCGCCGATCTCGGTGACGCCGGTGACGACCTTCGCCGTGCCGCCGTCGTCGATCTCGACCCAGGCGCCGGCGCGATCGACCGTCGCCGTGCGCGCGATCCCGTACCAGCAGCCAGCCACTCCGCGTCCGCGCTTTTTCGCCATGGCTATTCCGCCGCCTCCAGCTTGCCGTTTGTCTCGAATCGCGCACCGAGGCTGCACGCGGCCCGCACGCCGTCTCCGGCCGGCGTCAGATCGGAGCGCGCGTGACCGCGCGAGACCGGAGCGCCCTTTTCCCACTTGCTCGCCTGTTCGGCGGCCTCAAGCACCCGCAGATAGCTGACCGACTTGAGCTGCTGCTTGGTATGCGTCTGCGCGCCGTCGCGCATGGCGTTGATGCGGCGGATCTCGAAGGGGTCGAGGCCGAGCTGCTCGGCGCAGATGTCGAGATGCGACTCGGTCGCGAACTGCGTCTGCAACGCACCGAAGGAACGGAAGGCGCCCGACGGCGTGTTGTTGGTGTAAATACCGAAAGTGTCGACCTGCAAATTCGGGATGTTGTAGGGGCCGGCGCCAAGGATCGCGGCCTTGCGCATCACGCCCTCGGTCGAAAGGCCGTAGGCGCCGCCGTCGCAGATCATCTTCAACGACACCGCCCTGATCACACCCTCGCGCGTCAGGCCCATGCGCAATATCGTCTTCGAAGGGTGCCGCTTCGCCGTGGTCGAGATCGATTCTTCGCGCGTGAAGACGAGCCGCACCGGGCGTCCGGTCTTCATCGCCATCAGGGCCAGCATGCCCTGATAGATCATGTCTTCCTTGCCGCCGAAGCCGCCGCCGACCGGCGACATGATGAAGCGGACCTTGTTGATGGGCTTCGCGATGATCTTCGCCAGCATGTGACGGTGATGCGTGATGTTCTGGCTCGGCGAGACCACCGTCACGACGCCGTCGTGATCGACATAGGCAAGCCCGGCTTCCGGCTCAAGATAGGCGTGCTCGATCGCCTGCGTCGTGTAGGTCTGCTCGATCACGAGATCGGATTCGGCAAATCCCTTCTCGATGTCGCCCTTGCGGATGGGAATGTGCTTGGTGACGTTGTCCGGCGCGTAGTCGTGGATGACCGGCGCACCCGGCTGCATCGCGCTTTCGGCGTCGAACAGGGCCGGCAGCGGCCTGTAGGCCACTTTGATCTTCGACAGCGCGCGCTTGGCGATCACCGGGTCTTCCGACGCCACCGCCGCCACCGCTTCCCCGACATAGCGCACCTTGCCGCGCGCCATGACCGGCTGGTCGTGCACAAACACCCCAAAATTGTCTTCGCCCGGCACATCGGCGCAGGTGATGACGCCCTCGACGCCCTCCATCGCCTCGGCTTCCGAGGTATCGATCGATTCGATCAGCGCATGCGGGTGCGGCGAACGCAGCACCTGAAGGTGCAGCATGCCCGGCATCACCATGTCGCCGGCGTATCTCAGCGCGCCCGACACCTTGCTGGGCGCATCGAGGCGGCGGACATTGGCGCCGATATATTTGCCCTCCTCCACCTCATCTTCGGCGAGCGCAGTGACCGGCAGCTTGCCGTTATGCACATCGCGCGCGAGTTCGACGGCGTCGAAAATCTTCTGGTAGCCGGTGCAGCGGCAGATATTTCCGCCAAGGCGTTCCTTGATTTCCTCGCGATCGGCAAATGGGTTGGTGCGGATCGCGGCGGTCGCCGCCATCACCATGCCGGGGATGCAATAGCCGCACTGGCTGGCGCCCGCCTTGTGAAACGCCTTTTGCAGCACCGACAATTCGCCGGTCTTCGCCAGGGCCTCGACGGTTTCCACCGTCTTGCCCTGCGCCTTCGCGACCGGGACCATGCAGGACTTGTAGAGCACGCCGTCGATGAACACCGAGCAGGTGCCGCATTCGCCGGCGCCGCAGCCTTCCTTGCTGCCGGTCAGGTTCAGGTCGTCGCGCAGGAAGTCGAGCAGGCGCTGATGCGGCTTGGCGGGCTTGCTGACCTTGCGGCCGTTGATCGTGGCTTGAATCTGCATATCAGGCATAAGCCGCCTCCAGTTCCGGCGTCACGACCGCATCGCCGCCGGCCCGCCGCACCGCATTGATCAATCCGCGCATCACAAAGCCGCGCACCACTTCACGCCGGTATTCCTGGCGTGTGCGCGACTGCACGAGCTTCACCGGCATCTCCGCGGCCTGCTCGAGGCAGCCCTGATCGATGCCGCCAGACTTCAGGAACGTTTCGACTTCGGACAGCCGCTGCGGCACCGGACCGATGCCGCCGATGGCGAGCCGCACATCCTCGAAACGCCTTCCGGACGAGTCGAGCTTCACCAGCGTCGCAAGGCAGACGGTCGAAATCACCAGCGAGCGGCGGTGGCCGACCTTTTCGAAGCTGCCGCCGTAGCCGGGCAGAGATTCGCAGACAATCGCGGTGAGAATTTCATCCTCCGCGAGCGTCGTCTTGCCAGGACCCTTGATGAATTCGACCAGCGGCTGACGGCGAATGGAAATCCCGCCTTTGCCCCGCGAGGCGATTTCGACCTCCGCCTTGTGCGCCACAAGCGGTGGAATGCCGTCGCCGGCGGGCGACGCATTGACGATGTTGCCGCCAATGGTCGCGGATTCGCGGAGTTGATCGCAGGCGAACCACACCGCGCAGCGCGGCATGCAGGGCAGTGCGCGCGCAAGCTGCGCATCGTCGAGAAAGCGCTGGATTTTCGTCGCCGCGCCGAAGCGTGCCTGCCTGTCGTCGATCTTCTTTTCATTGAGTTCGGGAATGCTCGCGACGTCGATCAGCACGGGAATCTCGACATCGCCCGCCCGGCCCTCTCGCGCCCAGGGGTAAATATCGGTCGCGCCGGCGACGAGCTTGAAGCGTCCGCGATGGATCTCCATCGCGGCGAAAGCTTCATCGAGCGTCCTGGGCGTCAGATAGTCGTCGCAAAGCAGCATGCCATAACCGCCATTCAAAACGCGTAGTTGATGGGATCGGCGGGCCTGACCCGGACAATCCATCCTGCAAAAGCGATGTATGCGCGGGCCAGGCCCGCGCATGGCGCATCAATCGCTATTCCGCGGCAACCTTGTGCGCGGACGACATCCTATTCTTCACCACCACCTTGATCGCATCCTCCACGCGATCCTTGGCGTAGCGGATCGCGGTCGGCAGATCCTCCAGCGGGAAGGTATGCGTGTGGATCTTGGTGGCATCGAATCGCTTCTGCTTCATGAACGCTTCGGCACGGTGCGTCGCGGTCTTGCCTTCACCGCGGATGCCGTAGACGTAGATGTTGTTGCGGACGATATGGGCGATATCGACCGGCGCATCCTCGTGCGGGAACGCCGCCAGGCACACCTTGCCGCCGCGATTGACCATCTTGATCGCATCGTTGAAGCCGTTCGGCGCGGCCGAACATTCGACCACATAGTCGACGCCCTTGCCGCCATTCAGCTTCCTCACCGCGGCGACCACATCCGGCTCCTTGCGGATGTTCACGACGTAATCGGCACCGAGCTCCTTGCCGATCTGCAGGCGATTGTCGCGCGTGCCGGTAAGGATCACGGGCTGCGCGCCCATCGCCTTCGCGACAGCAACGCCCAGGAGGCCGATCGGGCCGGGGCCGGTCACGACAACGCTCTCGCCGGCGACAAGGCCGCCGAGTTCGGTCAGGCCGTACATCGCCGTGCCGGCGGTCACGACCAGCGTCGCTTCCTCGTCCGACATCTCGTCGGGGATCGCGACCAGCGTGTTGATGTGGTTCACCTGATATTCGCAGAACCCGCCGTCGGTTGTGAAGCCATTGGCGCGGTGGCCCTTGTTCAGGTCACCGTAATTCATGCCGTAGTTGTGGCAGGAGGTGTACATGCCCTCGCGGCAGCGCTTGCACTGGCCACACCCGGCATGGATCTCAACCGTAACGCGCTGGCCGATCTTGTATTCGTCGACGCCCTGTCCGAGCGCAACCACCGTGCCCATGTACTCGTGGCCCGGCGTGAAATTCTTGTTGTGCGGCATGCCGCCTTCGATCAGCGCGGGCGGGCCGTGATAGATGATCTCGAGATCGGTCGCGCAGATCGCGACAGCGTCGATGCGTACCAGCACCTCCGCGCGGCTCGGCACCGGAACCTTCTTGTCCTTCAGCGTCAACTCGCCGGGATTGCCGAGCACCCAGGCCTTCATCGTGTCGGGAATCGGGAAATCCTTGCTGGTCTTCACTCCGGCGGGTGCGTACATCCTTGGTTCTCCTGTCATGTCTTTCGTTGTTTCGGTCAGCTTGCAGCAGCTTTCGGCTTCAGAGACGACACATGCGTCTGCGAGCCCGGCTCACCGAGTTCGGCGTTCAGGGTGCTGGTCGCTGTAACGATTTCGTTGCGCATCAGCGCGATGTGATCCTCGGTCGCACGCATCGCAGGCATCGATGCACTGATCGCGCCGACCACCGCGCCCGCATGATCGCGGATCGCAGCGCCAATGCAGATTACACCCGGCTGGAACTCCTCGCGGTCCATCGCATAGCCGTTGCGGCGTACATGCCGCAGTTCCTCGATGAACGCGTCAAACTCGGTGATCGTATTGTCAGTAAAGCGCCGCATCTTCTGCCCGCCAAGGATGCGGCGGATGTGATCCTCGGTGAGCCAGGCCAGCATGGCCTTGCCGCTCGCCGTGGCATGCGGCGCGTCCGACTTGCCGATCGACGAGGTCTCGACCCGCACGGCGTGCCGCGCTTCGCGCTTGGTCAGGGTGACAATGTTGTCGGCCTGCAGAACGGCGAGATGCACTGTCTCGCCGGTCACCGCGTTGATGCGGTCGATGTGATGCTGCGCCCGGCGCGGAAGATCGACCTGCCGCAGACAGGCCTGCCCGAGATAAAGCACACGCGCTCCGAGTGCATAGGACCGGCGGCCCGGCACCTTGGCGACATAACCCCAGTTCACCAGCGTCGAGAGCAGATGATGGCAGGTCGACACGTTCAGCGAGGTGCGGCGCGACAATTCGGTCAGGGCCGCCTCGCCGCCCGCCTCGGCCAACGCCTCCAGAAGACTCAGCGCGCGATCGACAGACTGGATGCTGTTTCGCGGCGCCTGCTTCAGCGCCTCCGGCTGCGCGCCGAGCAATATGGGACCTGAACTCGTTGCAATTCCATCAGCCACGGCGTTTCCCTTCGAACTCTTGTTTTGAGCAGGAAAAAACAGCCGGCGTCCGGAGTCAACGGTTTTTCCATATGGTAAACTCGATTTTCATGAATTGAAAATTACTGGCATCCTGCTACTTCCTAAGCGGATGATGACCTTATCTGGATACCATTCTCATGATCTCCGCCGGGAAGGAGCCTCTCGCCTCGGCGAACATCGGTTCGGTGGCCGCAACGAACTCGGCCTGCTCGGCCGGGGTGAGAACAGCGACCTCGCATCCCTGCGCGCGGATCGCCTCCAGAGCCTCCTCCTCCTCCGCAATCGCCAGCTCCCGCTGAAATACAACTGCGTCCTTCACCGCCTGCCGCATCGCGTGCTGCAGCGGCGCCGGCCAGGATTCGAAGGACGCACGGTGCAGAAAAACCGGACGCGACACGTAGAAATGGCCGGTCAGCGTATGGAAGCGGTGATACTTGTGCGCGCCGTAGGTAACGGTGTTGGCGAGCGGGTTTTCCTGGGCATCGATGGTTCCGGCAACGATCGCCTGCAGCGCCTCGGTGAGGTCCCAGCGCAGCGGCACCGCACCGAGAAGCTCGAAGGTACGCGCCTGCACGCGGCTTGGCAGAACGCGGATGGTCATGCCCGCCATGTCGGCCGGCTTGCGGATGGGTTTCACCTTGTTGGAGACATGCCGGAAGCCGTTCTCGAACCAGCCGAGAATGCGATAGCCTACGCGCTCCTCGATCTTCTGCACGAAGAGATCGCCCATCTCGCCGTCGATGGCGGCGCGCGCCTTGTCCTTGTCGGAGAACAGGAAAGGAAGATCGGCAATGCCGAGCTCCGGCACCCGGTCGGTCAGATAGCTCGACGATTGATAACCAAGGCTGAGAATTCCGCTTTCGACCAGCCAGAGAATGTCCTCCGACCGGTAGCCGAAATCCATGATGTTCCAGACATACTTGATGTCGATCTCGTCGCCGAATTCGGCTACCAGCCGATCGCCGATGAACTTCAGCGCCTTGCTGAAACAGGTGGTGGCAGGTCCGTAACCACCCATGCGGATTTGTATCTTCGACGTCATAGAGCTTCCTTCCGCGCCGGTTTTCACCTAATCGAAAGCACACCGACGTTAAAAGCACACTGCATGACCGAGACACACCATTTCAAGCTTGCGGGAGTCATGGGCTGGCCGGTGGCGCATTCGCGCTCGCCGAAGCTGCATGGCTACTGGCTCGCGCATTACAATATCGCCGGCGCCTACGTTCCGCTGCCGGTCGCGCCCGGCCGCGTTGCCGACGCGCTGAAAGGCTTGGCCGCACTCGGATTCTCGGGCTGCAATGTCACCATCCCGCACAAGCTGGGCGTGATGAAGTTGGTCGACACAGTCGATCCGCTGGCGCAGCGCATCGGCGCGGTGAACACCATTGTTGTCGAGAAGGACGGCAAGCTGTCCGGCTTCAACACCGACGGCTATGGCTTTGTCGAAAGCGTTCGCGAGGTACGCAAGGACTGGAAGGCAGATGCCGGCCCGGTCGTGGTGCTGGGCGCCGGCGGCGGCGCGCGTGCGATTGTCGTGACGCTGATCGCGGAAGGCGCGACGGACATCAGGCTGCTCAATCGCACAAAGACACGGGCGCAGGAGCTTGCAGATCACGCCGGCCTGCAGGTGTCGGTCGTCGATTGGGACAAGCGCGCGGAAGCGCTCGATGGCGCCGCCTTGCTCGTGAACACCACGAGTCAGGGCATGGTCGGACAGCCGCCGCTTGAGATCGCGCTCGACGCGCTGCCGAAGACGGCGCTGGTCAGCGACATCGTCTACAACCCGCTGATCACGCCCCTGCTCGCGTCAGCGAAAGCGCGCGGCAACACCATTGTCGACGGGCTCGGCATGCTGCTGCATCAGGCACGCCCGGCGTTTCGCGCCTTCTATGGCGTGATGCCCGAGGTGACGGCGGAGTTGCGGAAGGAGATTGAGGCGACGCTCTGACTCGCTCCGTCATCCTGAGGTGCGAGCGAAGCGAGCCTCGAAGGATGATGGCCGTCGCCCTTCGAGGCTTACGCGCCTTGCGCGTGAGCACCTCAGGGTGACGGAGATTGAGCGGAGTAAACCGCTAAGAACGTCCAAAACTCGGACGCTTTATCAGCCCCTTGAGCCGGCCTCGCAGCTTCGCCATCCACACCCCGCGCTTCTCGGCGAGGATGGCAATTCCCATCAGCGCCGCCGGCGTGACGATCAGGGTCAGAATCGTCGCGAAACCCAGACCGAACACGATTGCCGTCGACAGGCTGATCCACCATTGCGTCGACGGCGCACCGACCGCCACTTCGCGCAGCAGGAAATCGAGATTGACGCCGAAGGCAATCGGCAGCACGCCGAGGATCGCCGTGACCGCCGTCAGCACGACCGGGCGCGCACGCTCACGGCAGGTTTCCAGAATCGCCTCGTAGGCCGCAACGCCCTCGCGCCGCAAGCGATCATAGGTATCGATCAGGACGATATTGTTATTCACGATCACGCCGGCATTGGCGATGATGCCGATGCCGGTCATCACGACGCCGAAGGGCTGGCCCATGATCATGAGGCCGAGCAACACCCCGATGGTCGACAGGATCACCGCCGTGAGCACGAGGCCGACCGAGGTCAGACGATTGAACTGCGCCAGCAGGATCGCGAAGATCATAAAGATGGCGGTGCCAAACGCGCCCATCAGGAAGGCGCCCGCCTTCTCGCGTTCTTCGTCCTCGCCCTTCAGTTTCCAGGTCACGCCGGTGCCGAGATCGGTCTTGTTCAGTTCGGCGGCGATCTCCTGCTGCACCTTCGCGGTCTGCACGCCATCGACGATATTCGCCGACACCGTCATCACACGGTTGCCGGCAACGCGGTTGATATAGCCGACGCGCTGCGCCGGCACGCGCTGCACGAAATTGCCGATCGGCACCTGGCCGGACGTCGTCTGCACCCGCAACTCGTCGATCTGGTCGAGGCTGCGCCGGTCGTTCGGGAAGCGCACAAGGATATCGACGGCCTTGTCGCTCTCGGCCGGACGATATTCGGTGACCTTCACGCCGTTGGTGACGAGTTGAACCGCGGTGCCGACCGTGTTCGGTCCGGCGCCGTATTTTGCTGCTTCCGCCTTGTCGACATCGATCTTCCAGTCGATGCCGGGCAGCGGCAGGCCGTCGTCGAGATCGCGGATATGCGGATTCTGGGAAAGGATACCCGCCACCTTTCTGGCAAGATCCGGCAGCAAATCGGGATCTAGCGCGGAGATCTGCACCTGCACCGGCTTGCCGGTCGGTGGGCCGGCGGCTGGTGCCGTCACCTCGACCAGAATGCCGGGAATGTCCGCGGTCTTTTCGCGGATGCCGCCCATGATCTTGTGGCCGGTGTCGCGCGTCTTCCAGTCTGCGAATTCGAACTGGATCACGCCGATCGTGTCTTCGGTAATCTCGCTCATGCCGCGCGGCTGCTCGCCGACACGCGCATAGACCGTCTGCAAGCCCGGCGTATTCAGAACGCGCTTTTCCACCTCGCCGACCAGGCGATTCTTCTCGTCGAGCGAGATGTTGCCCCGCGCATGCACGATAACCTGGCCGTAATCCGGCTCCACGTTCGGGAAGAACTCGACGCCACGGCCGAATTTTCCGTAGGCGGTGGACACCGCGACCAGAAGAAACACGGCCATCGCCAGCGTCGCACCGGGATAACGCAGCGCCAGCCGCACCGTCCGCATGTAAAGTCCGTTGTCGGCGGCGCGTTCGTCATGCGCGACAGGTGCCGCCTTGCCGAGCAGCGCGCCAAGCGTCGGTGTGAAGAACAATGCAACGACGAGCGACGCCGACAGCGTGGCGATCAGAGTGATCGGCATGTATTTCATGAATTCGCCGACCATCCCCGGCCAGAACAGCAGTGGCGAGAAGGCGGCGACGCGCGTTGCGGTTGCTGCGATCACCGGCCCCGCCATGCGCTTGGATGCAAGCGAATAGGCCTCCTTTGCCGGCATGCCTTCCGACATGCGGCGCTCGGCGAATTCGGAGACAATGATGGCGTCGTCCACCAGCATGCCGACGGCAAGAATCAGCGAGAACAGCACGACGATGTTCACGGTCAGTCCCGCGAGATGCAGGCCGAGCACGCCGGCGAGGAACGAGGCCGGGATCGCGATGCCGATGAACAGCGAAGCGCGGAAGCCGAGTGCGAACAGCATGATCACCGCGACGAGAAGAACCGCGGTCACCACCGAGTTCTGCAGGTCCGCAAGCATGGTGCGGATCGTCTTCGACTTGTCCTGGCTGAAGGTGACCTGAACGCCCTCCGGCCAGGTCGTCCTTATCTTCTCGACCAGCGCCTTCACGCCGTCGACGGTCTCGATCAGGTTGGCGCCGGTGCGTTTCGACACTTCGATGGTCATGGCGGTGCGGCCATTGACCCGCGTCACCGAGGTCGCATCTTTGAAGGTCGGGCGCACTTGCGCGACGTCGCCGACAGTGATGGTCGCACCCGATGTCGCCGCAACCGGCACTTTCAGTACATCTTGCGGCTTTTCGATCAGGCCGGGGACCTTCACGGCGAAGCGGCCGGAATTTCCTTCCAGCGCACCGGCCGCGATCAGGCTGTTGGAGGCATTGACGGTGCTGATGAGCTGATCGAGCGAGACGCCGTAGCTTTTCAGCAGCATCGGCTCGACGATGATCTCGACCGCTTCCTCGCGTGAGCCGCGCAGTTCGGCGGACAAGACGCCCGGCACCTGCTCGATCGCGTTCTTGGCGGCACGCGCAATGCGCAGCATCGAACGCTCCGGCATGTCGCCGGAGAGCCCCACGACCAGCACAGGATAGAGCGAGAGATTGACCTCCTGCACCACGGGCTCGTCGGCGTCCTTCGGCAGATCGCGCTTGGCCTGGTCGACCTTGGCGCGCACGTCGGCAAGCGCCGACTTGGAGTCGAACCCCGCCTCGAATTCGAGCAGCACATAGCCGCCGCCTTCATAGGCGGTGGAGCGCATCTCCTTCACATTGCTGACCGACTTGAGCTGCGTTTCGACCGGACGCAGCAGCAGCCGCTCCGAGTCTTCCGGCGAAATGCCGCGCTGGGTCAGCTGCGTGTAAATGATCGGAATCTTGACATCTGGCTCGGCTTCCTTCGGGATCGAGCGATACGAAATGAAGCCCGCTACCAGCAGGAAGATCAGCGTCGCAATGGTCAGGCGCGAATGGCTGATCGCGTAGTCGATGAGCTTGAACATAACGGGCTTTAGCCTTCGCTGATGCTAACGGCTCGACGCCGTGGTTTCCGGCGCCGGCACAGCCTGCACGACCTGGCCTTCGCGGACGAAGTCCTGGCCCTGCACGATCACGCGCGAGCGGTCGGGAATGCCGGCGACCCACATATAGGCCTGTTCGTCCTCGACCACGCTGATCGGCAGGAAATCGACCTTGCCCCCTTCACCAACGGAGCGCACGCCGAGATCTCCCGCCGACGAGAAAGTCAGCGCCGAACGCGGAACACGCGATGCCTCAACCGGCGTCATCGGAATGGAGACTTCGGCCGTGATGCCGTCGGGAATAGCACCATCGGGATTCTTGACTTCGACTTCGACACGATAGGTGCGGGTGGTCGGACTTGCGGACTTCGACACGAAGCGGACGCGGCCGGTCGCCTTCTGGCCGGTGACGAGGCGCAGTTCGGCGGTATCGCCGAGCTTGATGCCGGCAAGCTTGCGTTCGGACACCTCAACCACTGCCAGCATCGGATCGAGCGCGACCATTTCCGCGACTTCCTTGCCGGCCATCGAGAAGGCAGCGCCGCCGACTTCCGCCGGCGTGTTGGTAATCACGCCGTCCCAGGGCGCACGCACGACGCCGCGGTCGCGCTCGGCTTCCGCCTGCGCAAGCGCCGCCTCGGCCGCCTTGTATTGCGATTCCAGATTGACCAGTTCGAGCTTGGGCAGCGTGCCCTGCTCGATCAGCTTGCGACGCGCTTCCAGCTCGGTCTTGCGCTGGGTGAACAACGCGCGCGCCTGGGCGACCTGCGCTTCGCGTGCATCGTCCGACAATACGGCGATGATGTCACCTTGCTTCACCTGCTGGCCGCGCTTCACGCGCAGTTCAGTCAGAGCACCGCCGGTGCGCGCCGCCACCGCGACCTTGCGGTCGGCCTCGGTGCGTCCGGAGAGAATGAGCTTGCGGCTATGCGGCTGCGCTTGCGTCTCCACAACGGCGACGCGGAAAGCCTTTTTCTCCGCATCCTTGGCCTGCAGCGCGGCCTTGCTCTCCGCGCTTTCATGCGGAATGAGATGCCCCGACGCAATCCAGGCGGCGGCCGCGACCACAAGGCCGACGGCAACGATACGGCTACCTTTCATCGGAAACTCCCACCTGTCCCTGTTCGCGCTGCGCGCGATCGAGCAGCATGAAACGCATGATGCTCATGAAAATCGGAATCGACGTCGCCGGGTCGTAATCGGCATGCACCGCGCGCCGCCACCAGACGCCGTCAGCCAGGAGCATCATGGTCTCGACCACTTCGGGGAGCTTTGCACTGCGCGAAATCTCCCCGCGATCCATCGCCGCCTGCAGCAACGCAATCAGGCGCGCGCGCACATCGATGTCGAAGTCGGCCATGATGCGGCCGATGGTTGGATTGCGCCGGCTTTCCGCGACCATCTCGGCGCACAGCCCGACATCGTCGCTCGATCGCTCGACGAAATGGTGACGCGCCAGCGCTTCCAGCGTTGCGAACAAATCGGGCGAGGTCTGCGCGCCTGCGAGCTCCGCGCCGACCTCGGCGCGGTCGCGCTCGGCGATGCCGGCGATGATCGCTTCCTTGGAAGGGAAATAGCGATAGAGATTGCCGGGGCTCATGCCGGCCTCCAGGCAGACCTGCTGCATGGAGGTCTGGTGAAAACCCGTCCGGGCAAAACAGCGCCGCGCCGCGTCGAGAATCTCTTCGCGGCGGTCATGCTGAAGCTGGGCGCTCGGACGCCTCATCCCAGAAATCCTCCTGTTTAAAAGCGAACGAACGTTCGCTCTATTATTCGGCGGGATTGTGGCGATCAACGGCCAGCCGAGCCGATTGCGCACGAAACTTATTGATGTTGAGAATCAATGGTTTGAATGGAGTGCGGAAGCAGATTACGCCCGCGCCCGGATCTCGTCGACGGCCGCGAGAACTCTCTCCGGAGTCGCGGGAGAATCAAGATTCGCGCAATGGGTGTATCCGGATAGGCTGGACACGGCATCCCGGGTCGCCAGCCAGACCGACAACGCCAGCATCAGCGGCGGCTCGCCGACCGCCTTGGAGCGGAAGACCGTCTCTTCGCGGTTCGGCGCATCGGGCAGCAGACGCACATTGAAGACCGGCGGCACATCGCGGCTGCCGGGAATCTTGTAGGTCGAGGGACCGTGCGTGCGCAGCCGTCCCTTCTCGTCCCAGAACAATTCTTCCGTCGTCAGCCAGCCCATGCCCTGGACGAAGGCGCCTTCGATCTGGCCGAGGTCAATGGCCGGATTGAGCGATGCACCGCAGTCTTGGACCATCTCCGCGCGAAGCACCCGAATCTCGCCGGTGAGCGTGTCGATGGCCACCTCGGCGGCGGCGGCACCATAAGTGAAATAGTAGAAGGGCCGTCCGGTATTCGTTGCCATGTCCCAGTGAATCTTGGGCGTGCGGTAATAGCCGGTCGCGGACAGCGACACGCGCTTCTCCCAGGAGAGCGCGGCCAGTTCGGCGAACGACATGGAGCGGTTGCCGGCATAGATGCGGTTCTGCTGGAACACGATCTCGCCCGGCTCCACATTGAGCTGCTCGGCGGCGACATCGGTCATCCGCGCCTTGATCTGCTCGGCCGCGTTCAGCGCCGCCATGCCGTTCAGGTCGGAGCCGGAAGACGCCGCTGTCGGCGACGTGTTCGGGACTTTCCCGGTGCTCGTCGGCGTAATCCGGATGTTTCCGACATCTATTTGAAACGCTTCCGCGACGACCTGCGCCACCTTGATGAACAGCCCCTGCCCCATCTCGGTGCCGCCGTGATTCAGCGTCACGCTGCCGTCGGTATAGACATGCACCAGCGCGCCCGCCTGGTTCAGCGCCGGCCGGTTGAAGGAAATGCCGAACTTCACCGGCATGGTCGCAAGCCCTTTCTTGATGACAGGGCTTTTCTCGTTGAATGCGACGACGTCGCGGCGCCAGGCGGCCAGATCGACATGACGATCAAGCTCGTCGAGCACGCGCGCGGTCATGTTGTCTTCGACCTTCATGCCGTAGGGCGTGATGTCGTTCGTGCCGTTTCCGTAAAAGTTGCGCTGGCGGATGTCCTCCGGCGTTTTCCCGAGGTGCCGCGCGACAATTTCCACGATTGTCTCGATGGCAAACATGCCCTGCGGGCCGCCATAACCACGGAAGGCGGTGTTGGAGACGATGTTGGTCTTGCAGGTATAGCCGGTGAAGCGCAGGTGCGGCAGCCAGTAGCAGTTGTCGGAGTGGCACAAGGCGCGCGTCAGCACCGCCGGCGTGTGGTCGGCGACATTGCCGCCATTGGCGGCGAGCATCAGGTCGAGTCCTTCGATCGCGCCATCGTCGTCGAAACCGACATCGTAGCGGAACAGGAACGGGTGCCGCTTGCCGGTTGCGCGCATGTCGTCATCGCGCGGCAGGCGTAATTTTACCGGCCGCCGCGTTTTCCAGGCGAGAACCGCGGCGATGCCGGCGATCAACGTCGCCTGGCTCTCCTTGCCGCCAAAGCCGCCACCCATGCGCCGCACTTCGCAGGTCACCGCGTTGAACGGAATGCCGAGCAGATGCGCCACGCCGTGCTGCACCTCGGTCGGATGCTGGGTCGAGGAGAAAACATGCATGTCGCTGCCTTCGCCCGGTGTCGCGATGGCAATCTGGCCCTCAAGATAAAAGTGATCCTGCCCGCCGCAGCGCAATTCCCCGGACAGACGATGCTTCGCGCTTTTCAGCGCGGCATCGACGTCGCCGCGTTTCATGATCTGCGGCGGTGTCAGGAATTGCCGGCGCTCGATCGCCTCTTCCACCGTCAGCACCGGCTCGAGCGGCGCATAGTCGATCTTCACGAGTTTCGCCGCGGCGCGCGCCTGATCCAGCGTCGTCGCGGCAATCGCCACAACCGGCTGGCCTTCATATTCCACGATGTCCGGCGGCAGCAGCGGCTCGTCGGGACGAATGGGGCCGATGTCGTTCTTGCCGGGAATGTCTTTCGCGCAGATCGCGGCAACCACGCCTGGCGCGGCGAGCGCTACCGACATGTCGATCGATCTGATGCGCGCATGCGCGTGCGGGCTCAAGACCACCGCCGTTTCCAGCGCGCCGGGAACGCTCGGGATGTCGTCGAGATAGAGCGCGGCGCCGCTGACATGCCCGGCCGCGCTGTCGTGGCGGATGGAGGCGTGAACACCTCCCTGGATGCGTGCGAGAGGCGCCGTCATAGCGACCACACCTGTACAGGTTCAAGCAACGTCGTCTCCGCATGGAGGCGACGGACGAGATTGGCCGCCGCACGCAGACGATATCCGGCGCCACCGCGATGATCGCTCATCGGCGTGAAATCCTTCGCAATGGCCGCGTCGATATCCACCAGCGACTGCTCCATCCACGGCTTGCCGGTCAAGGCCGCTTCGACATGCTTTGCGCGCGCGGCCTGAGCGGCCATACCGCCGAAAGCCGCGCGCAGCCCACGGACGACGCCATTCTCAATCGCGATGCTGAAGGCCGCAACCACGGTGGAAATATCCTGATCGAAACGCTTGGACAGTTTGTAGACCTTCAAGACGTGTCCCGGCTGTGGAACGGGAATGCGGATCGTCTCGATAAATTCGCCGGTCTGCATCGCAGTCTTCCGATAGCCGGTAATGAAGTCTTCGACCGGCAAGACGCGCACGCCGGTCTGCGCACGCAACTTCACTTCGGCGTTCAGCGCCATCAGGCAGGGAATGGTGTCGCCGATGGGGGAAGCTGTCGCGAGATTGCCGGCAAATGTTCCGAGATTGCGGATCTGGCGCGAGCCGATGCGACGCACGAGCGCGGCGAATGATGGCACGTGCTTCTCAAGCAACGGCAAAGCTTCCGAATAGGTCGCCGCGGCACCGAACTCGATCGCGCCCCCTGTCTCTTCAATGCGTTTGAGTTCGGCAACGCCGCCCGTCCAGATCACCGCCGGAAACGCTTCGCGCTCCTTGCTCACACGCAGCCCGAGATCGGTGCCGCCGCCGAGCAGGATCGCGCCCGGATGTTCAGCGCGCAGCTTCGCCAGTGCGTCGAGCGAGGAGGGCAAATGAAAAACCTGCTCGCCGTTGCGATAGATATCGTCGCCACCTGACGGCAGCCTGGCGCCATTCGCAGAACCATCCTTGAAACAACCCGCCGGCGCCGGCGTCAGCGTACGGCAGGCTTCCACGATCGGACGGTAGCCGGTGCAGCGGCAGAGATTGCCGGCCAGCGCCTCGTGGATCGTGTCGTCGTCCCTCGCGCTGCCGTCCTGCGAGAAAGCGAACATCGCCATCGCGAAGCCGGGCGTACAGAACCCGCACTGGGTGGCGTCGGCATCGACCAGCGCCGTCTGCACCGGGTGCAGCCCGCCGTTCCGCGCCACCAGCCCTTCAACCGTGAGGACATCCCGGCCATCGAGCTGCGGGACCAGCATCAGGCAGGAATTGACCGCTTCGTAACACGGCCCCTCCGACCCGGGTTTCGCCACCACAATTGTGCAGGCCCCGCAATCGCCCTCGGCGCAGCCCTCCTTGGTGCCGGTCAGGCGCTCCACGCCGCGAAGATAGTCCAGTACCGTCATGGTGGGCGGCATCCCCTCCATCGACTTCGGCACGCCATTCAATTGAAAGCGGATCGGCACTCTATATACGTCCTCGACTGGTCGGCCATTTTCCGGCCAACGTGCATTCTTTACATATATTGGTGCGCTGAGAAGCAACTTCCGGACCGCTCGCCTTGCCGCCCGTGCACCGTCCGCGGCTTTTGGACGCAAACCGATCGGCCGCCCGGCGCCAACGTGGGCGGGTGGTCAAATTGACCCCCTTCGGTATCGCCGTTACCGTTCAAAGAAAAAAACACCTTCGCCCCAACACCCTAGGGAGGAACCGATGAGGAAGATCATCGCGACACTGGGTGGCCTGACGGCAATGGCATTCGCCGCGTCACCGGCGTTTGCGCAAGGCACGATCAAGATCGGCGTTATTCTGCCCTATTCGGGACAGTTCGCCGACACGGCCACGCAACTCGACAACGGCATCAAGCTCTACATGAAGCAGAAGGGCGACACCGTCGCCGGCAGGAAGATCGAAATCATCCGCAAGGATACCGGCGGCGTCGCGCCCGACGTCGCCAAGCGGCTCGCGCAGGAACTCGTTGTCCGCGACAACGTCGACATTCTCGCCGGCTTCGTGCTGACGCCGAATGCGCTTGCCGCTTCGGACATCTCCGAACAGGCGAAAAAGTTCATGGTGATCATGAATGCGGCGACGGCGATCATCACGACCAAGTCGAACTATTCGGTCCGCACGTCGCTGACGCTGCCGCAGGTCTGCGCCACGTTCGGCACCTGGGCGTTCAAGAACGGCACCAAGAAATCCTACACCCTGGCTTCGGATTATGGCCCGGGACATGACTGCGAAGGCGCGTTCTCCGGCGCTTTCAAGACCGCGGGCGGCGAAGTCACCGGCGCGGTGCGCATGCCGGTTGCGAATCCGGATTTCTCGGCCTTCGTGCAGCGCGCGAAAGACCTCAATCCGGAATCGATCTTCGTCTTCGTTCCGGCCGGCGCGCAGCCGGCGGCGCTCGGCAAGGCTTTCGCCGAACGCGGGCTGAACCCGAAGGTCACAAAGATCATGGGCACCGGCGAGGTCACAGACGATTCCGCGCTGAAGAATATCGGCGACAGCGCCGTCGGCATCCTCACGGCGTGGCACTATGACCACAATCATGATTCCAAGCTGAACAAGGACTTCGTTGCCGCTTTCACCAAGGATTTCGGCGGCGTCAATCCCAACTTCCTCGCCGTCGGCGGCTATGACGGCATGCATCTCATTTACGAGGCGCTCAAGAAGACCGGCGGCAAGACCGACGGCGATGCGCTGGTCAACGCCGCCAAGGGCATGAAATGGGAAAGCCCGCGCGGCCCGATCTCCATCGACCCGGAAACCCGTGACATCATCCAGAATGTCTATATCCGGCGCGTGGAGAAGATCGGCAACGAATTGCGCAACGTCGAATTCGCCAAGGTCGAGAATGTGAAAGACCCGGTGAAGGAAGCGATGAAGAAAAGATAGCCTGAAGATTGCATCGGGTTGGCGCGCCAGATCGCCGATCTGGCGCGCTCCATTTTTGAGGTCGGGGGATGTGGGCGGAACAGTTCGTCTGCCCACCGCTCGTGCCCACCGCCTGTCGCGCAATTGACCTGTGAAATGGCTGCCAGTACGGTTCGGCCCAAGCGACTAACAAGAATTCTTCGGGAGGAATGACATGCATAAAGTTTTGCTCGGACTCGCGGCCGCCGGCCTGGCCGTCGCGATTGCGCCGGCGGCCAACGCGCAAGGCAGCATCAAGATCGGCCTGATCATGCCCTATTCGGGCCAGTTCGCCGACGCCGCGACACAGATGGACAATGCCATCAAGCTCTATGTGAAGCAGAAGGGCGACACCGTCGCCGGCCGCAAGATCGAGTTCATCCGCAAGGATACCGGCGGCATCGCGCCCGACGTCGCCAAGCGACTGGCGCAGGAGCTGGTGGTGCGCGACAACGTCGACATCCTGGCCGGCTTCGTGCTCACCCCGAACGCGATGGCGGCGGGCGACATCTCCGACCAGGCCAAGAAGTTCATGGTCGTGATGAACGCGGCGACCTCGATCGTCACCACCAAGTCGCCCTACATGGCGCGCGTCTCGCTGACGACGCCGCAGGTCAACGAGGCGCTCGGTCAATGGGCGGCGACCAAGGGTGGCGTCAAGAAAGCCTACACAATGGCCTCCGATTACGGCCCCGGCCTCGACGCCGAGGGCGGCTTCAGCCGCGCCTTCAAGGAAGCCGGCGGCGAAGTCATCGGCTCGGTGAAGATGCCGGTCGCCAATCCGGATTTCTCCGCTTTCGTTCAGCGCGCCAAAGACATTAATCCGGAAGGCATCTATGTCTTCGTGCCGGGTGGCGCACAGCCGCCCGCCTTCGGCAAGGCGCTCGCCGAGCGCGGCATCGACCCGAAGAAGATCAAGGTAATGGGTCAGGGCGAGATCACCGACGACGCGGCGCTCAAGAGCATGGGCGACGTCGCGCTCGGCATCGTCACCGCCTTCCACTACGACCCGAACCACCAGTCCGCGATGAACAAGGACTTCGTGAAGTCCTACAATGCAGCCTATGGCCGCAATCCCGACTTCTTCTCGATCGGCGGCTGGGACGGCATGAACCTGATCTACGAGACGCTGAAGAAAACCGGCGGCAAGACCGACGGCCAGGCGCTGATCGATGCCGCCAAGGGCATGAAGTGGGAGAGCCCGCGCGGCCCGATCTCGATCGATCCGGAAACCCGCGACATCATTCAGAACGTGTATATCCGCCGCGTGGAGAAGGTCGACGGCAAGATCGTCAATGTCGAGATCGACAAGGTCGAGAACGTCAAGGATCCCGTCAAGGCGCGGATGAAGAAGTAAGGAATCCTGTCGCGGATGTCTGGTTGGATTGAATCATCTTTCTCCGTTCGTCCCCGCGAAAGCGGGGACCCAGATCTAGCAAGAACTGGATTTCCGCTTGCGCGGGAATGAACGGAGTACGTGGCACTCGGACAGAGCGTTTAAGGACCACCACGACCCATGATCGGCCCTGTTATCGGCGTCCTGTTCGACGGCTTCGCGTACGGGATGCTGCTTTTCCTGCTGTCCGTGGGACTATCGGTGACGCTGGGGATGATGAATTTCGTCAACCTGGCGCATTGCGCATTCGCCATGCTGGGCGCGTATGTCACCGTCTACCTAATGAACGACATGAAGTGGCCGTTCCTGGCCACTTTGCCGTTCGCCTTCCTGGCGGCGGCTTTCGTCAGCGTGCTGCTGGAGCGGACGCTCTATCGTCCGCTCTACCGCGCCAGCGATCTCGACCAGGTGCTGCTCACCATCGGCCTCGCCTTCATCTCCGTTGCGGTTGCCGCCTATATCTTCGGCACCATCCTGCAGCCGGTGCAGATGCCGCCCTATCTGCGCGGCTCGTTCAACGTGATGGGCGTGAATTTTGCGGTCTACCGGCTGTTCCTTGTGGCGGTGGCGCTTGTCATCACGCTCATTCTGGTGCTGACGCTGGAATACACCCGCTTCGGCGCGCAGGTGCGAGCGGCGGTCGACAACCAGCGCATGGCGCGCGGGCTCGGCATCAACGTGGATGGCGCCTTCGCCGTCACCTTCGCGCTCGGCTCGGGGCTCGCCGGCCTCGGCGGCGCGCTGGCGATCGAGATTGTCGGGCTCGATCCGTCCTTCGCATTCATCTACCTGGTCTATGTGCTGATCGTGGTGTCGGTCGGAGGCCTTGGATCGATCGGTGGCTCCTTCATTGCCGCGTCCCTGATCGGCATCAGCGATGTCGCCGGCAAGTATTATGTGCCGGAGATCGGCGCGTTCCTGATCTATCTCGTCATGATCCTGCTCCTGATGTGGCGGCCGGCCGGCCTGTTCGGAAAGCGCTGAACCATGTCCGTCACTAACGAGCCGATATCCGGCCCCTATCACTATCTGAAGGCGCAGAGCCGCTGGCGCGTCATCGAGATCGTGTTCTGGCTCTGCACCCTGCTGCCCTATTTCCTGTTCCCGAACTATCTGGTGCTGGCCAGCCAGATCGCGATCACCGCGCTGTTCGCGCTCTCGCTCGACCTCATTCTCGGCTATGCCGGCATCGTGTCGCTCGGGCACGCGGCCTTCTTCGGACTCGGCGCCTATACCGCCGGCATTGTCTCCAAATATGGCTGGGGAGAGCCGATCACCGGCCTGTTCATCGGCGGCGCGATGGCGGCGCTTGTCGGCTTCGCCACGAGCTTCATCATCTCGCGCTTCCGCCATCTCACGCTGATCATGATCACGCTGGGCCTCGGGCTGCTGCTGCATGAAGCCGCCAACAGCGCGCATTTCCTCACCGGCGGTGCCGACGGCCTGCAGGGCGTGAAGATCTGGAAGATCTTTGGCGTGTTCGGCTTCGATCTCTGGGGCCGCACGGCCTACACCTATTCGCTGATCGTGCTGTTCCTCGGCTTCCTGCTGGCGCGGCGCATCACCAATTCGCCCTTCGGCCTCGCCTTGCGCGGCATCCGCGAGAATTCCACGCGCATGCCGGCGATCGGCGCCCCCAGCCGCGCACATATCCGCAAGATCTACACAATCTCCGCCGCGATGGCGGGCGTTGCCGGCGCGCTGCTCGCGCAGACCACGGAAACGGTCGCCCTGGAGGTGCTCAGTTTCCAGCGCTCCGCCGACACGCTGGTCATGCTGGTGCTCGGCGGCGCCGGCATGCTCTATGGCGGCATCGTCGGCTCGGCCATTTTCATGATCGCGCGCGACCAGTTTTCCGGCATCAATCCGCAATACTGGTATTTCTGGATCGGCCTGCTGCTTGTTTTCGTGGTGATGGTGCTGCCGAACGGAATTCTCGGCGGGCTAAAGAAGCTGCTGTCGTCATGGCGAGGACGGACATGACCGCCCCGACGCCCGCACTCTCGGCGCAAGGCGTGGACAAGAGCTTCGGCTCGCTGGTCGTCGCCAAGGGCATCACCCTCACTTTGCCGCAGGGCGAGCGTTATGCGCTGATCGGCCCGAACGGCGCCGGCAAGACTACGCTGATCAACCTGATGACCGGGATGCTGCAGCCGGACAACGGCCGCATCTTTCTCGGCGAGGATGACATCACGGCGGTGCCGCCGGACGCCCGCGTCAAGCGCGGCCTCGTGCGCACGTTCCAGATCAACACGCTGTTTCCGCACCTGACCGCGCTGGAATCGGTCATGCTCGCGATCTGCGAGCGCCGCGAGGAAGCCGGCGTGTGGTGGAAGGGCTTGCCTGCCTATCGCGACGCGGCGGACGAAGCCTTCACCATCCTCAATTCGCTGCGACTCGGCCATGTGGCCACGCGGCCGACCCATGAGCTGGCCTATGGCCAGCAGCGGCTGCTGGAGATCGCGCTGGCGCTGGCGACCAAGCCGAAGGTGCTCCTGCTCGACGAGCCCGCCGCCGGCGTGCCGGAAGAGGAAAGCGCCGAACTGTTCTCGGTGATCGCCGAATTGTCCAAGGACATCGCCATCCTGTTCATCGAGCACGACATGAACGTCGTGTTCCGCTTCGCCAGCCGCATCATTGTGATGGTTTCCGGCGCCATTCTGGTGGAAGGCACGCCGGCGGAAATCGCTGCCGATCCCCGCGTGCGCGAAGTCTATCTCGGCAAGGGGCATCGTCATCATGGCTGAACCCCTCCTCGCATTCAAAAACATCCGGGCCGGCTACGGCGAGGCTGTGGTGCTGGACAACGTCTCGTTCAGTCTCGCCGACAAGGGCAGCCTTGCCGTGCTCGGCCGCAATGGCGTCGGCAAGTCCACCCTGCTGCTCACCATCATGGGATTCACACGTGTCGTGCGCGGCCATGTGTTGTGGCGCGGGCAGGATGTGACCGGCATCCCGCCCTACAAGCGCGCACGGGGCGGGATCGGCTGGGTGGCGCAGGAGCGCGAGATATTCCCCTCGCTCACGGTCGAGGAAAATCTTACTGTCGCCGCGCGTCCCGGCCACTGGACGCTCCCGCGCATCTACGACCTGCTGCCGCGA
>JAESGM010000451.1_pt1 | contig 33016 bp, 25 predicted proteins | sample 9269721 | NCBI WGS metagenome assembly JAESGM01 (sample SAMN15720920, study PRJNA650825) | algae metagenome | isolation source: Komarekiella atlantica HA4396-MV6 and co-occurring heterotrophs from... | place: USA: Theobald House, Kauai, HI | collected 2009-07-29
TGGAAGAGGTGAAGAACACCTCGGCCCTGCCGGTCTGACGTGATGCGCCATCTTGCCCGATGATGCGGCAGCCTGCCGCGCCGATAAGCAGAAATGCCTGGAAATTACCTCCCCGCCTTGCACTTTCTGGCGGCATGCTCTTTGCTGATAGGCAGTCAAAGAGCGGCTTCTCAATACACCCGGGCGGCCGAATGCGGCGCCGGGCATTCCATCGGAAAGGACCAAGAGGATGAGTAAGGTTGATGTGATCCGCCGGGCCGGCTTGTTCGCCGCCGTCTGCGGGACGATGTTGCTGGGCGGCGCCGCTCACGCGCAGACGCCCGTCAAGTTCACCCTGGACTGGAAATTCGAAGGTCCGGCCGCTCCGTTCGTGGTCGCCGTCGACAAGGGATACTTCAAGGCCGAGGGTCTCGATGTCACCATCGACACCGCCGGCGGTTCGCTCGAGCCGCTCAACCGCCTTGCATCCGGCACCTATGATATCGGCTTCGGCGACATCAACTCGCTGATCAAGTTCCGCGATGCGAATCCTGGCACGCCGATCAAGGCCGTGTTCATGGTCTACAACAAGCCGCCCTTCTCCATCGTCGGACGCAAGAGCCGCGGCGTCACCAAGCCAAAGGATCTCGAGGGCAAGAAGCTCGGCGCACCGGCGCCGGATGGCGCCTATGCACAATGGAAGATTTTCACCCAGGCCAACGGCATCGACGCCTCCAAGGTGACGATCGAGAATGTCGGCTTCCCGGTGCGCGAGCCGATGCTGGCCGCGGGACAGGTGGACGCCATCACCGGCTTCTCGTTCTCGTCCTACATCAATCTGAAGGACCGCGGCGTTCCGGCCGACGACATCACCGTGCTGCTGATGGCCGACCACGGTGTGAACCTGTACGGCAACGCGATCATCGTGAATCCGAAATTTGCCGCAGAGAAGCCGGAAGTCGTCAAGAAGTTCCTGAATGCCTTCCTGAAGGGCCTGAAGGACACAGCAAAGAGCCCTGCAACGGCGGTCGACTCCGTCATCAAGCGCAACGACGTTGCGAAGAAGGACGTCGAGCTTGAACGCCTCAACATGGCGCTCAAGGACAACATCCTGACGCCGGAAGTGAAGGCGAACGGCTTCGGCGGCGTGGACAATGCGCGGCTCGACAAATCGGTCGACCAGATCGCGCTGACCTACGACTTCAAGAATCCGAAGCCGAAAGCGGCCGACATTTTCGACGCCTCGTTCCTGCCGGCCGCGGCCGACCGCAAGATGTAAGCCAAGACGGCGGGGGACGTCGTTCGTGTCCGGTTTCATCGACCTGAATGGGGTGAGCCATCGCTACGGCGGCATCCAGGCCGGACCTGAGGGGGTCCTCGCCGTCGAGGATCTGAGTATTTCCGTCAACCGCGGCGAATTCGCCGCGGTCGTCGGTCCGTCCGGTTGCGGAAAATCCACGCTGATGAAGCTGGTCACCGGCCTGCAATTTCCCTTTGCCGGAACGGTCGCAGTCGGCGGCCAGCGCGTGACCAAACCGGTAAAAATCGCCGGCATGGCGTTTCAGGCCCCGACGCTCCTGCCTTGGCGTACGACGCTCGAAAATCTTCTGTTGCCTCTCGAAATCGTGCAGCCGCATCGAAGTCAAATGCGGCGAAAGAAATCTGAATATACCGATCGCGCCGAAAAGCTTCTCGCGTCTGTCGGGCTCGGCGGTTTCGGCTCCAAATATCCCTGGCAATTGTCGGGCGGCATGCAGCAACGCACCTCGCTCTGCCGCGCGCTGATCCACGAACCGCAATTGCTGATGCTGGACGAGCCGTTCGGCGCGCTCGACGCCTTTACGCGCGAAGAATTGTGGTGCGTCATCCGCGATCTGCACGCCGCGCGCAAGATCACCATTGTTCTGGTCACCCACGATCTGCGTGAAGCGGTGTTTCTCGCCGACCGCGTCTTTGTGATGTCGGCCCGCCCAGGCCGCATCCTGGTGGAGCGCAAGATCGATATTCCGCGCCCGCGCGATCTCGAAGTGACCTTCACCAAGGAATTCCAGGACATCGTGCACGACCTGCGCAGTCATATCGTGAAGGCGCGGCAATGAACCGCGCCACGCTGATGATCCGACTGTCGCCGTGGCTGTTCACGCTGGGGCTGCTGGTGATCTGGGAGGCGGCCTGCCGCATTTTCCAGATTCCGGAATTCTTCCTGCCGCCGCCGACCGCCGTCGCCAAGGCGATCTACGATTATTGGCCGGCCATCTACCGCAACTCGCTCATTACGCTGCAGTCGACACTGGTCGGCTTCGGGCTTGCCGTCGGCTTCGGCCTTCTGCTTGGGCTCGCCGTCGGCTGGTCGCGCACGATCTATGCCGGCATCTACCCGCTGCTGATCGGCTTCAACGCCATTCCGAAAGTCGCCGTGGTGCCGATCCTCGTGCTGTGGTTTGGCATCGGCTTCATCCCTGCCGTGCTGACCGCGTTCCTGATTTCATTTTTCCCCATCGTGGTGAATGTCGCGACCGGTCTCGCCACCATCGAGCCCGAACTTGAAGACGTGCTGAAAGCTCTCGGCGCCTCCAAGCTCGACATCATGCGCAAGGTCGGCATTCCGCGCTCGCTGCCCTATTTCTTCGGTTCTCTGAAGATCGCGATCACGCTCGCTTTCGTCGGCACCGTGATCTCCGAGAGCGTCGCGTCCAATTACGGCATCGGAAACCTGATGCTGCAGGCGCAGGCGCAATTCCAGGTGCCGCTTATTTTCGCGGGTTTGGTTGCGCTCGCAGTCGAAGGAATCGTGATGTACTGGCTGATGGCCATTCTCGAAGCGCGCACGACCGGCTGGGCGCAGCGCTCCGGCTTCGCGCAGGCCTAGAATACTCTATCCGATGAGATAGGCCGCCGCGGTCAGCGGCGAAGACCGCTCGGATTGCCGGCTCGAGGTCGCGGGCTTCAGAACATCGGCCAGCGTATCCGCCACCTGTTGCAGCACGGCCTGGTCGCCGCCATCGCGCAGATAGAGCGCGCAGGACACGTCGTTGATGGCAGGCAACGGACCGTCATCCCAGACCGCAAGATCAGCCGGGAGGCTTCGGCTCCGCGGATAGGGGAGAACACCCATCCCGGCCCTGACGGCCTCCGACAAACTCACGAAGCTGGGTGCGACAAAGACCAGATCGTGGTCGAGGCCGGCGTGGCTCAGTGCCATCAATGCCAGCCGGTGTCCGGCACAGAGATCCCCGTAGGACACAAGCGGAATGGGAGCGCTCACATCAATCTTGGTGTAGGGCCCCCGGATCCAGGCCATGCCTTCCATCCACTGATGGCGCGCATCCACCACCGGACCGGAATGCCCCATGGTGATGAGAATCTCGAGTTCCCCTTGACGCAACTCGCGGATCATGGAGTCTGCGGGCCCGCTTTTGACGGCGAAGCGAATCCCGGGCCATTGCTGGCGGAACCTCATCAAGGTCTGCGGAATGGCGGAGGCGACGATGTCGTTGGGTACCGCGATACGGATTGTCTGAACATTGTGACGGGGAGTGGCGAGATCGAGGATCTGATCGTTGATCGACAGCATCCTGCGCGCGTAATTGACGACCAGCTCACCCATGGCAGTGAGGGTGACCCCGGGGGCGCTCTTGTCCAGAACGTCGCAACCGAGAAGAAGCTGAAGTCGCTTGAGCTGTGCGCTGACGGCCGGTTGGGTGACGCCGAGTTGCTGGGCGGCCTTGGTAAAACTCCGGAGATCGACGACCGCGATGAGAGTACGCAACAATTCGGTAGGAATATTGATCATGCTGAACGAGTCACCTGCCGTTTCCCGATTCACATCTTGGCATGTGATGACCGTTGCAGGGGGCCCGAGGCAATCAAATTTGAGTTATTATTCCCATATGGAGAAAATAAAAAATTCAGCGGAATCAAATGTATGCTGGATTTTGTAATAATGTTACCGGGAACCGGGCTGAGCAAATTTTCATCGTTGTCGGTCGGCTGTCATGAATCTGGTCCGTCTTTACGCGCGCGTCCTCTCCCTGCTGGGTCCCGAAGCCCGGCTTGGCTGGCTTCTGGCGCTCGCCAATCTCGCATTGGCAGCGGCGCAATTCGCTGAACCGGTCCTGTTCGGCAAGATCATCGACACCCTGACCGGGGCACAGAAGACCGGCAGTGACGTGACGTTCCTCACGCTCACGCCGCTTCTCGCCGCGTGGGTCGCGTTCGGGCTTTTCAACATCGCCTGCGGCGTCGTGGTTGCGCTCTACGCCGATCGCCTCGCGCATCGCCGCCGCCACGCGGTGCTGACCAACTATTTCGAGCACGTCCTGCAATTGCCGCTGTCGTATCATGGTGGCGCGCATTCCGGGCGGCTGATGAAAGTGCTGCTGTCCGGCACCGACTCGCTGTGGAATCTCTGGCTGTCCTTCTTCCGCGAGCATTTCGCCGGCTTTGTCTCGCTCCTGATCCTCATTCCGCTGTCGCTCTACCTGAATTGGCGTCTTGCGCTCCTGCTGATCGCGCTCTGCTTCATCTTCGCGATCCTGACCTCGATGATCCTGCACAAGACCGGCGCCATGCAGAGCGCGGTGGAGCAATATTACTCCGACCTTGCGGAACGCGCCTCCGATACCTTGGGCAATGTCGCTCTGGTGCAAAGCTATTCGCGCATCGAAGCGGAAGTGACGGGACTGCGGCAGGTTGTCGATCAGCTGCTCAGCGCACAGATGCCGGTGCTGTCCTGGTGGGCTGTGGTCGCGGTCCTGACGCGCGCCTCCACAACCATCACGATGCTGGCGATCTTCCTGCTCGGGACATGGCTGCATTTCCAGAATCTCGCCACCATCGGAGAGATCGTCATGTTCATGAGCTTCGCTACCATGCTGGTGAGCAAGCTCGACCAGACCGTAAGCTTCGTGAACGGCGTGTTCATGGTGGCGCCGCGGCTGCGGGAATTCTTCGACGTGCTCGACACCGAGCCGGTTGTGCATGACCGCGCCGGCGCCATCGATCCGGGGCGCGTGCGCGGCGAGGTCGAATTCGACAACGTGTCCTTCTCCTATGACGGCAAGCGGCCGGCGGTGGAGGATATTTCTTTCAAGGCGCAACCCGGACAGGTCATCGCGCTGGTTGGCTCGACCGGCGCCGGCAAGACCACGGCGCTGGCGCTGCTGCATCGCGTGTTCGACCCGCAATCAGGCGCGATCAAAATCGACGGCCATGACCTGCGCGACCTCAAGCTCGCAGCCTTGCGTCGGAATATCGGCGTCGTGTTCCAGGAAGTGTTGCTGCTCAACCGCTCGATTTCGGAAAACCTGTTTATCGGCAAGCCGGACGCGACCGAGGCGGAAATGCGCGATGCGCTGAAGCGCGCGCAAGCCTGGGATTTTGTCGAGCGCAATCCGGAAGGGCTGAACGCCATTGTGGGCGAACGCGGACGTTTCCTCTCCGGAGGCGAGCGCCAGCGGCTGTCGATCGCGCGGGCATTGCTGAAAAACCCGCCCATTCTCATTCTCGACGAGGCGACAAGCGCGCTCGACGCCGCCACCGAAATCAAGGTGCAGGCCGCGCTCGACGAGGTGATGAAGGACCGCACGACATTCGTCATCGCCCATCGCCTGTCAACGATCCGCAATGCAACACTCATCCTCGTGTTCAAGGGCGGTCATATCGTCGAGAGCGGCAGCTTCGACGAATTGATCGCGCACGGCGGCGCCTTCGCCGAACTCGCAAGCGCACAATTCCTCATTCATGACGCAAGAGCAGCGCAATAGCCGATACGGCTACTTGATGCGCTCCAGAATGCTGACATAGTTCGCGACAGCGGCTCCGCCCATATTGAAGATGCCGCCCAGCCGCGCATCCTTGACCTGAATATCTCCGGCCTTGCCGAGAAGCTGCGCCGCGGCCAGCACATGCATGGACACGCCGGTCGCACCGATCGGATGTCCCTTGGCCTTCAGCCCTCCGGACGGGTTCACCGGCAACTTGCCGTCCTTCTGCGTCCAGCCCTCGGCGATCGCGCGCGCGCCTTGTCCTTCCGGCGTCAACCCCATCGCCTCATATTCGATCAGTTCGGCGATGGTGAAACAGTCATGCGTCTCGACGAATGACAGGTCCGACAGCGTGACGCCGGCTTGCGCCAGCGCCTGCTGCCAGGCGAGCGCGCAGCCCTCGAACTTCAGAATGTCGCGCCTGGCCATCGGCAGGAAATCCTGCACATGCGCGGCGGCGCGGAACGCCACCGCCTTGTCGAGCTGCAGGGCAGTCTCGACATCAGCGAGGACCACAGCCGCGGCGCCGTCCGAGACCAGAGAGCAATCCGTGCGCTTCAAGGGTCCGGCAACGAAGGGATTCTTCTCGCTCTCGGTACGGCAGAAGTCGAAGCCAAGGTCCTTGCGCATCTGCGCATAAGGGTTGCCGACACCGTTCTTGTGGTTCTTCGCCGCGATCATGGCGAGCGCGTCGGACTGATCGCCGTATTTCTGGAAATAGAGCCCGGCGATCTTGCCGAAAATGCCGGCAAAGCCGCCTTCGATTTCGGCTTCGTCCTTCACATAGGATGCCTTTAGCAGATTTTTGCCGATCTCCGCAGGCGGCGTGCGCGTCATCTGCTCGACGCCGACCACGAGAACGATACGGGCGCTCTTCGCCGCGATGGCCTTGAGCCCCTGATGCACGGCTGCGGACCCGGTGGCGCAGGCATTCTCGACCCGCGTGGCCCGCTTGAAGCGCAGGTCCGGCGAGGCCTGCAGCACCAGTGACGCCGTGAAATCCTGTGGAGAGAACCCGGCATTGAAATGCCCCAGCACAATCTCATCCACGTCGCGGGGCTCGATCCCTGCATCGGCCAAAGCTTCGCTAGCGACACGGACAATGAGGCTTTCCACGCTCTCCGCGTCCATTTTCCCGAACGGCGTATGGGCGGAACCAACGATGCAGGCGGTCATGGAACGCATCCTCCGGGGATAGAGCCGGCCGATATGGCGGCCCGTCGAATTTTGGTCGCTTTCTTGCGGGAATTACCACTCCCGTAGCGGTAAAAACAGCGGGCGCGCATCACCTTTTGCTTCCGGCGCCTGTGGGGATTAGGTATTTTCATCCACCACCGCTCCAGTTCCGCAAGGCCCGTAACAGACACCCGGACCGCGATTGTGACATTTGCGAACAGGCTTTTCCGCAGCTCATCTGTTCTTTCCGTGGCAATTGTCACCGCCTTCAGTGCCGGGCTGACCAGACCGGCTTTCGCGGAGGCATTGCTGCTGATCGAGGCCGAGAGCGGCAAGGTGCTGCACGCCGAGAATGCAACCCACCCGTGGTATCCGGCCTCCGTCACCAAGCTGATGACGGCCTATGTCACCCTGCGCGCGGTCAAGGAAGGCCGCCTGACGCTCGACAGTCTGCTGACAGTCTCGGCCAACGCGGCCGCGCAGGCGCCGTCGAAGATGGGCTTCAAGCCCGGCACCCAGGTCACCGTCGACAATGCCATCAAGATGATCATGGTGAAGTCGGCGAACGACGTGTCGGTCGTGCTCGCCGAAGGCGTTTCCGGATCGATCGAGAAATTCGCCGACGACATGAACCGCTCCGCGCAGCGGCTCGGCATGACGCAGACAACCTACGTCAACCCGAACGGCCTGCCTGCCGACGGTCAAGTCACCTCGGCGCGCGACCAGGCGATCCTCGCACGCGCGCTGCTCAAGGAATTTCCGGAATACGAGTTCTACTGGCATCTGTCCGCCATCAAGTTCGGCAAGCGCGTCATGCGCAACTACAACACGCTGATCGACCGCTATCCCGGCGCGGACGGCATGAAGACCGGCTTTATTTGCGCCTCCGGATTCAATCTCGTTGCCTCCGCGACCCGCAACGGCAGGCGCCTGATCGCGGTCGTGCTCGGCGCACCGTCGGGACCCGTACGAGCGGTCAAAGCCGCGTCCATGCTGGAGCGCGGTTTCAACAGCAACACGCTGTCGTGGCTGACGCCCTCGCTCGGAACTGTGAATGGACTTACGCCGGTCAACATGGCGCCGCCGAATCTTCGGGAAGAAATGTGCGGCAAGCATCGCAAGCGGCCCGCGGCGGAGAGCGAGGATGCCGAAGACGATTCCGGCCAGGTCAATGCTTCCACGAATACAGGCGACCGGACTTCGCAAGGCTTCACGTTGTCCACCTTGCGAGCCGGCATCGCCAAGCCGTCGAGCTTGATCGGTCCGCTACAGCCGTCGATGGAACCCGTTGTGGTTTATGTCGGGCCGAACAAGAACAAGGCGCAGGCGGACACGCAGCTTGCCAATTCGAAGAAGAAGGGCGTGCCGGTCGCAGCCGCCGGCGGCGCGGCAGCAGCGGTCGCCGCAGTACCCGGTCCTGCACGCGCCGGCCAGCCGCAAGTGACGGCACCGGGCTTTGCACCGGCGCCCGCCGCTCCGAACTATCCCTCCACCGCGACTTTCACCCCGCCGCCCGGCGCGCCAGGCTATGGCGCGAATGAGGTGCCGGTGCCGAAGCCGCGTCCGAGACTTGCCGCGAAGCCAGCCGCCGCAACTGCGCCAACGGCGTCCACGTCAGCCAAGCCCGCAGCACCGGCAGCCACAAAACCTGCGGCAACAACCACCGCTGCCAAGCCGGCGCCAACAGCGGCCAAGCCTGCCGCCAAGCCCGCGGCTCCGAAACCGCAGTGAGCGCGCAAGACACGCCGCGGCCACGCGGTCCGCTGCCGCCCATTCCGCTGACCCTTCTGACCGGCTTCCTCGGCGCCGGGAAGACCACATTGCTGAACAGGCTGCTGCGCGATCCCGCGCTCGGCGACACCGCCGTCATCATCAACGAGTTCGGTGAAATTCCGCTCGATCATCTTCTGGTCGAGAAGATCGACGACAACATGATGGTGCTGTCGAGCGGCTGCCTGTGCTGTACCCTGCGCGGCGACCTGATCACCGCGCTGGAAAAACTGCTGCGCGATCTCGACAACGGCCGCGTTTCCTTCAAGCGCGTTGTTGTTGAGACCACCGGCCTCGCCGATCCGGCACCGCTGCTGCAGACGCTGATGTCACATCCCTATCTGGTGCTGCGCTTCCGCCTCGACGGTGTGGTGACGCTGGTCGACGCCGTGAACGGGCTCTCAACGCTTGACGAGCATCCCGAAGCGGTGAAGCAGGCTGCGGTCGCAGACCGTCTGGTGCTCACAAAGACGGACATGGTCGACAGCTTCGACCGCAGCCGCGCACGGGACGACCTCATCAAACGCTTGCATGCGCTCAATCCCGCGGCGCCGATGCTGGATGCCGCCGCCGGGGAAGCTACACCCGACCGCCTGCTCGATTGCGGCCTTTACAATCCGAACAGAAAAATCCCCGATGTCGGCCGCTGGCTGGCTCACGAAGCCTATGCCGCGGCGGAAGCCGGACACCATCATCACGGGCACAGCCACGATCACCACCATCACGACGTGAACCGTCACGACGATCGCGTGCGCGCCTTCACGCTGGCCAGCGATGACCCCGTTTCCGCGTCCACATTCGATCTTTTCCTGGAACTGCTCAGGTCCGTGCACGGACCGAACCTCCTGCGCGTTAAAGGCGTGGTGAAGATCGCGGAAACGCCGGACAAGCCGGTCGTCATCCATGGCGTGCAGCACATCTTTCATCCCGCAGCCCAGCTCGACGCCTGGCCGGATTCCGATCACCGTACCCGGATGGTATTCATCGTCCGCGACATTGAGCCGCGCGTGATCCGAGAGCTTTTTGACGCTTTCCTTGGACGGGTGAATGCGGACCGGCCGGACCGCGATGCGATCGTCGACAACCCGCTGGTGCCGTTTGGTGGCCGTGACCGCTGAGAGCGGCTGCCCCTTGCGGGCCGCTTGCGACTCTTCGATGCTGGGGCCGTTTCCGCGGGGCCGGGTATGAGCTTTTTCAGTCAGTTGAAGGGCGATTTCGTCTTCATCCGGGGCGCGTTGCGTTCGCTCCGCATGACGACGCATATCGCCAAGAACCCCGATCGGATCTTCCCCAATGTGATGGAAGAGCTGGCCGCGCAATACGGCGACGCGCCGGCCCTGCTGTCGTCACGCGAGAACTTCACTTACCGCCAGCTGTTCGAACGCTCCAACCGTTACTCGCGCTGGGCCCTGCGCGAAGGCATTGCCAAGGACGACACGATCTGCCTGCTCATGCCCAACCGGCCGGACTATGCGGCGCTCTGGATTGGCGTGACGCGTGTCGGCGGCGTGATGGCGCTGCTGAACACCAACCTGATCGGCCCGTCGCTGGCGCATTGCATCGACGTCGTCGGCGCGAAGCATATCGTCGTCGCCGCCGAATTTCTGGACGCATTCAGACATGTGCAGCCGCTTCTGAAGAGCAACCCAAAGGTCTGGGTGCACGGCGAAACGACTGAAGACCACCCGCGCATCGACCGCGCAATCGAGACATTGCCGGGCGGGCCGCTCACATCGGCGGAACGACGGCCGGTGACCATCGAGGATCACGCGCTCTACATCTACACCTCGGGCACGACCGGGATGCCGAAAGCAGCGAACGTGAATCATTACCGCGTCATGCTGGCGAGCTATGGATTCGCCGGGGTGATGAACACGTCATCCTCCGATCGCATGTATAACTGCCTGCCGATGTATCACACGGTCGGGGGGCTCTGCGCCATCGGATCGCTGCTCGTGAAGGGCGGATCGGTCGTGCTGCGCGAGCGGTTTTCCGCGCGCGAATTCTGGGACGACATCGTGCGCAATGAATGCACGATGATGCAGTATATCGGCGAGCTGTGCCGCTATCTGATCAACTCCCCGCCCAATCCGAGCGAGACGAAACATCGCCTCCGGATTGCCTGCGGCAACGGCCTGCGGCCCGACATCTGGGAGGAGTTCAAGGAAAGGTTCCGCATTCCGCTGATCCTCGAGTTCTACGCGGCCACCGAAGGCAACGTGATGATGTTCAATTTCGAGGGCAAATCCGGCGCCATCGGCCGCCTGCCCTGGTTCATCGAGAGCCGCTTTCCGACCGCGCTTGTGCGCTTCGATGTCGAGAAGGAACAGCCGATGCGCGGCGACGACGGCTTTTGCATGGTCTGTGCGCCGGATGAGGCTGGCGAAGCCATCGGCAAGATCGTCAACGATCCGGAAAAGCCGAGCGGCCGCTTCGAAGGCTACGCGCGCAAGGAAGAGAGCGAAAAAAAGATCCTGCGCGACGTCTTCAAAAAGGGCGACGCCTGGTTCCGCACCGGCGATCTCATGCGCAAGGACAGGAACGGCTATTTCTATTTCGTCGACCGGATCGGCGATACCTTCCGCTGGAAGGGAGAGAACGTGTCGACAACGGAGGTCGCGGAAGCGATCAACAGATACCCGGGCGTGACCGACACCAATGTCTACGGCGTACATATCCCCGGCCATGAAGGCCGCGCCGGCATGGCCGCCATCGTCTGCGAGAGCGAATGCGATCTCGGCCGCTTGCATCGGCATCTGCAGACCATGCTGCCGGACTACGCTCGCCCTCTGTTCCTGCGAATCCGCAAGAACATCGACATGACCACCACCTTCAAGCAGAAGAAAATCGATCTGGTGAAGCAGGGCTTCGATCCTGCTCTGATCATGGACCCTCTCTATTTCAATGATGCCAGATCTGACCGCTTTGTTCCGCTTGATGCGGCGATCTACGAGCGCATCCAGACAGGGCAGCTGCGCATATAGGATTGGGCATGGGAGCGAATGATTTGAGCAATCTCGCCACGGCACAGGAAGTCGTCGGCTTCTGGCGCGCGGCCGGGCCGGAAAATTGGTTCAAGAAGAGCGATGCCTTCGATGACCAGATCAGATCGCGTTTCCTGCCGACCTATGAAGCGGCCGCTGCCGGCAAACTCCGCGACTGGGAAGACCAGCCAGACAGCGCGCTGGCGCTCGTCATCGTGCTCGATCAGTTTCCCCGCAACATGTTTCGCAACGACAAGCGCGCATTCGCTGCCGACCTTCTGGCCCGGCAGGTGGCCGACCGCGCGATTGCCCGCAGCTTTGACGCGACGTTTCCGCCCGCCGAACGCAGCTTTTTCTATCTGCCTTTCGAGCATTCCGAGGACGTTGCCGATCAGGAACGCTGTATCGCGCTGTTCGAGGCCATGGGCGACGCCGAACTTCTGAAATGGGCCGCATTGCATGCCGACATCATCCGGCGCTTCGGACGTTTTCCGCACCGGAATGCCGTGCTGGGGCGCACCACCACCGCCGAGGAAAAGACTTTTCTCGATGGCGGCGGATTCAGCGGCTAACCCCTAGACGTGCAGCCCATGCTGCCATAGCGTCTGCGGCCGGACGTCGCAGACGCGGCAGGAAGCCGTTTGTATTCAATCGTTTGGGGGAATGCATGTTCAGGATCATCGCCGCCGCTGCGGCTCTTTCAGCGTCGCTCATGGCCTCGCTCATGGCCTCGCCGGCATCCGCCCAAATGGAACTGAAGATCATGGCGCCAGCCGGCCCCGGAGGCGGCTGGGACCAGACCGCGCGCGCGATGCAGCAGGCCCTCACGGCGGCGAAGCTCGCCCGCTCCGTCCAGGTGTTCAACGTCACCGGCGCCGGCGGCAGCGTCGGGCTCGCGCAACTCATCAACAATGCCAAGGGCGACCCGCATCAATTGATGGTCAACGGCTTCGTCATGGTCGGCGCGCTCTTGACCAACAAGTCGGCTGTAAGCCTCGATCAGGCGACACCGATCGCGCGGCTGACCGAGGAAGTCGAAGTCATCGTCGTGCCGGCGTCCTCGCCGATCAAGACCGCGCAGGATCTCGCCGCGGCGGTCAAGGCCGATCCGGCGAAAGTCACCTGGGCCGGCGGCTCGGCCGGCGGCACCGATCACATTACGGCAGCCCTGTTCGCGCAGGCGGTCGGCGCCGACGCAACCAGGATCAACTACATCCCGTTTTCAGGCGGGGGAGAATCGCTGGCTGCGATCCTCGGCGGCAAGGTGACCGCAGGCATTTCCGGCTATGGCGAGTATGAAGGCCAGGTGAAATCCGGCCGCCTGCGCGTGATCGGCGTGACCTCCGCGCAGCGCATGCCAAACATCGACGCTCCCACCTTCAAGGAACAGGGCATCGATCTCGTTATCACCAACTGGCGCTCGGTGATGGCGCCCCCCGGCATCACGCCGGAGCAGAAACAGACCCTGGTCGATCTCGTCGGCGCGATGGCGAAGTCCGATGCGTGGAAGGAAATTCTGAAGCAGAAAGGCTGGGACAACGCCTTTCTCGGCGGCGACGCCTTCGCGACATTCCTGAAGCAGGAGCAGGCGCGCGTCGCCACGGTGCTGAAATCCGTCGGCCTTGTGAAGCCGTGAGCGCGCTAGCGGCCCTGCGGCGCGCAGACCCTGCCGGGCTTGTCGTCGCCGCGTTGCTGATCGCCGCGGCCGCGGTGATCGTGTGGGATACATCGCGGCTGACAATTTCCTCCGCCTACGGTCTCGGTCCGCAAGCGGTGCCGAATGTGATCGCGGCGGGCCTCGTTCTGCTTGGCATCGGCAACCTTGTCATGGCGTTCCGGCATGAGTTCCCCCCGCGCGAGGACGCCGATCCGAAAGCCATCCTGCTCATCCTTGCCGGCCTTGTCGCGCTGATGGTGTTGATCGCCTTTGGCGGCGGATTCATCGTCCCGACCGCAATCCTGTTTGCCTGTACATCGGCGGCCTTCGGCCGCCGCGCCTTTGTCACCGATTTCGGCATCGGGATTGTGCTCGGCTTCGCGATCTATCTGCTGTTTGTGAAGCTGCTCACGCTGGGCCTGCCGCAAGGCCCGCTTGAACGGCTGCTGTGAGCTGACATCATGGACGCGTTTGCCGCTCTCGCCCAGGGCATGGTCATCGCGCTGCAGCCGATGAACCTGCTGTTCGCGCTGATCGGTGTGCTGCTTGGCACCGCCGTCGGCGTTCTGCCCGGCATCGGGCCCGCGCTGACCGTCGCGCTTCTGCTGCCGGTCACCTACAAGCTCGATCCCGCAGGCTCGCTGATCATGTTCGCCGGCATCTATTACGGCGGCATGTATGGCGGCTCGACCACCGCGATCCTGATCAACACGCCCGGCGAGAGCGCGTCGATGGCGACGGCGCTGGAAGGCAACAAGATGGCGAAAGCCGGCCGCGGCGGACCCGCGCTCGCCACCGCCGCCATCGGCTCCTTTGTCGCCGGCGGAATTGCGACACTCGGCATCGCGTTCCTCGCGCCGTGGCTGGTGGAGATCGCCATCAGCTTCGGGCCGGAAGATTACTTCGCGCTGATGTGCCTCGCCTTCGTCACCGTGTCGGCGACCTTCGGCAATTCGCCGCTGCGTGGACTGACCAGCCTGTTCGTCGGCCTCACCCTCGGCCTTGTCGGCATCGACAAGCTCACCGGGCAGGCGCGGATGTCCTTCGGCGTGCCGGAACTGCTCGACGGCGTCGAGATCACAACCCTGGCGGTCGGTCTGTTTGCGGTCGGCGAGGCGCTTTATGTCGCCTCGCGCCACGCCAAATTCGCAGAGACCATCGAAGCCGTGCGCGGCTCGCTGTGGATGACGAGAGAAGACTGGAAACGCTCGTGGAAGCCGTGGCTGCGCGGCGCCGCCTTCGGATTCCCCATCGGCGCGCTGCCTGCCGGCGGCGCCGAGATTCCGACGTTCCTCTCCTATTCCACCGAGAAGCGTCTGACCAGGCATCCGGAAGAATTCGGCAAGGGCGCGATCGAAGGCGTCGCCGGCCCTGAGGCCGCCAACAACGCCTCCGCCGCCGGCACGCTGGTGCCGCTGCTCACACTTGGTCTTCCGACGTCCGCGACCGCCGCGATGATGCTCGCAGGCTTCCAGCAATATGGCTTGAATCCCGGTCCGCTTCTCTTTGCTGAAAAGCCCGATCTTGTCTGGGGCCTGATCTCCAGCCTGTTCATCGCCAACGCGATGCTGCTCGTTCTCAATCTGCCGCTGGTCGGATTGTGGGTGCGCTTGCTTTCGATTCCGCAGCCCTGGCTCTATGCCGGCATTCTTGCCTTCGCGGTGATGGGCACGCTGGCCGCCAAGCCGTCCGTGGTCGAACTGATGATGCTCACGATCTTCGGCATCATGGGCTTCCTGATGCGGCGTTACGATTATCCGATCGCGCCGGTCGTGGTCGGCCTGATCCTCGGGCCGATGGCGGAAGCACAGTTGCGCCGGGCATTGTCGATCAGCCTCGGCGATCCCATGGTGCTGGTGCAGAGCCCGATTTCGGCGACGCTGCTGGCGATCGCGCTGCTCGCCCTGATCGCGCCCTTTGCGCTCAAGGGCCTGTCGAAGCTGCGCGCAAACGAAGACTGATCGGCCAATCCACATAACAGAATCAATGACTTAGGGTTTGTTAACCCAGCTCCCGAACTGAATCTTAAACCCGCCTTGCTAAAGCTGCCCGCTCAGGGAAGCGCGCCCATCACAAAAAACAGAGGGCGCGCAGGCGGAGGCTTGAGTGGCACTGACCGGACATCATCCGGATCGATTGTCTGTGCGCGTCCAGTTCGACGCCCTGATCGCGCGCGCGCGGCATATCCTGTCGGACGATGGCGAGCGCTCGCTCGCCCAGCGTATTGCCGGCACCGCCTTTCTCATCCGCGTCTTCAGCGCGGCGCTCGCTTATCTCACGCAGATCGCTTTGGCGCGCTGGATGGGCAGCCATGAATTCGGCATCTTTGTCTATGTCTGGACCTGGGTGATGATGATCGGCGGCGCCGTCGATCTCGGCCTCGCCTCCTCGGCGCAGCGTTTCATCCCGAACTACACCGAAGCGCGTGACGTCGCACGGCTGCGCGGCTTTCTGTCCGGCAGCCGCTGGCTCGCCTTTGTCGTCGCAACATTGCTGTCGCTCGCAGGACTTGCCGCCGTCCATCTGCTCGCGCCCTGGCTCGATCAGGCCACCGTCATTCCCCTGTATGTCGCCTGCCTGATCCTGCCGATGTACGGCCTGCTGCACCTGCAGGACGGGATCGCCCGCTCCTACAACTGGATCAATCTGGCGCTGGTGCCGCCCTTCATCTTCCGGCCGTTGCTGCTGCTCGCGCTGCTCGGCGCCGCACATATTCTGGGCTATCCGACAGATGCCACAACCGGCATCGCCGCCGCCGCGATCTCGATCTGGTTGACCGCGCTCGGGCAGATGCTGCTGCTCAACCGCAAGCTCGATACGGCAATCGGCAAAGGCGGCAAGATCCACGACATCGGCAAATGGGTGGCGATCTCGCTGCCCATGTTCCTGGTCGACGGCCTCTATCTCCTGCTGATGTATGTCGACGTGCTGATGCTGAAGCAGTTTCGCTCGCCGGATGAAATCGCCATCTACTATGCCGGTGCGAAGACGCTGGCGCTCGTGGCCTTCGTCTATTTCGCCGTGTCGGCCGCCTCCTCGCACAAGTTCGCCGAGTATTTCGCGGCCGGCGACCGCGAGAAGCTCGAAGTTTTCCTCGCCGATTCCATTCGCTGGACCTTCTGGCCCTCGCTCGCCGCAACGCTCGTTCTGCTGGCCTGCGGCTGGCCGATGCTGCGCCTGTTCGGCGAGCAATATGTGCAGGCTTACGGGCTGATGTTCGTTCTCGCCATCGGCTTCATGGCCCGCGCCGCCATCGGACCTGGCGAGCGCTTCCTCAACATGCTGGGCGAGCAGAAAATCTGCGCGGCGATCGTCGCGCTGGCCTTCGCGGTCAATCTCGCCGTCGGCCTGGCGCTGATTCCGTCCTTCGGCATGATGGGCGCGGCAATCTCGACCACCGCCGCCTTCCTTGTCGAATCGGCCCTGATCTTCGCCGCGGCGAAGAAACGTCTTGGCTATCACCTGTTCATTGTCGGCGGAGCGAAAGCATGAGGACATCGTTCGCTCCAACCACCCGCACATTGCGCGCCTATTGGCGCCCGCTGGTTTCCCTGTTTGCCCTTGCTGACGAATGGCGCGATCTCGCCAAGCGCGCGCTGCAGCCGAATATTTTTTATGAGCCGGATTTCGCGCTCTCCGCCGCGGATGTGTTCGGCGCGGATGCCGGCGCAGTGCTGGTGCGAAGCCAGGACGGTGTGCTGCGCGGCTTCTTCCCGGCGCAGCCGGAGCCTTACCGCTACGGCATGCGGTCCGGCGTCATTGCCGGCTGGACGAATTCCTATGCCCCTCTCGGCATCCCGCTGGTGGATCGCGACCGCGCGGAAGACACGCTCGGCGCGTGGCTCGACCATCTGGCCGGCGAACAGCAGGTCCGGCTGCTGATGCTGCCTTATATTCTGGAACAGGGTGTTTTCGTCTCGGCCCTCGACAACGTTCTGCAAAACCGCGGTCTCAGCAGCGCGTCCTTCGGCAGTCACGCACGCGCCATGCTCGTGCCTGGCGCGGACCGCGCGAGCTATCTCACGCAGGCCATCAACGCCAAGCTGCGCAAGGAGCTTGGCCGCAAACGGAGGCGCCTGTCCGATCTCGGCGAAGTCGCGCATGAGACCGCAACCGACGCCTTCGCCGTCGGCACGTTCGTACAGGATTTTCTGACGCTGGAGGAAAGAGGCTGGAAGGGCCGCGCCGGCAGCGCCGCCGCGCAGGATGCGGCCATCCGCGAATTCCTGCAGACTGCGGTTATCGGCCTTGCCCGGCGTGGACAGGTGCGCGCCGATCGCCTGACGGTGGCCGGACAACCGGCCGCGGTCACGCTGCTTCTGCGCCGCGGCAACACCGCATGGCTCTGGAAGACCGCCTTCGACGAGACCTTCGCCCGTTACTCGCCCGGCGTACAACTCACCCGCGATGTCACCGAGGCGCTGCTGAAGGACGAAAGTATTGCCGAAACCGATTCCTGCGCGACGCCAGATCATCCGATGATCGATCACCTGTGGCGCGAGCGGCTGGTGCTGTCCGACCGGCTGATCTCGCTGCGGCCTGGCGAGAGCGTGCGCTTCGGGCTCGCCTGCAATCTGGAGACGCTGCGGCGCATTGCGGTGGGCACCGCCAAGTCGATCCGCAATACGCTCGTCAGGCGCGCTCCCGCAGCAGACGCCGGATGATCTTGCCGGTCGTGGTCATCGGCATCTGGTCGATGAAGGCGACCTCGCGCGGATATTCATGCGCCGACAGGCGCTCTTTCACAAAGCTCTGCAATTCACCGGCCAGCGCGTCGGACGGTGCATGCCCGTCCTTCAGCACGACAAAAGCCTTCACGATTTCGGTCCGCAACTGATCGGGCTTGCCCACGGCCGCAGCTAGCGCGACGGCTGGATGACCGAGCAGGCAGTCCTCGATCTCGGTCGGGCCAATGCGAAAGCCGGCAGAAGTGATGACATCGTCGTCGCGGCCGACGAAATGAAAGTAGCCGTCCTCGTCGACCATGCCCTGATCGCCGGTCGTCATCCAGTCGCCGATGAACTTCTCGCGCGTCGCGTCCGGCCGGTCCCAGTATTCGAGGAACATCACGGGATTTGGCCGCTTCACCGCGATCTGTCCGATCTCACCGGCTGGCAATGCGCGGCCGTCCGCGTCGATCACCGCCACAATGTGTCCGGGAATAGGCTTGCCGATCGCGCCGGGCCGCGACACACCGAGCATCGCACAAGAGCCGAGCACAAGGTTGCATTCAGTCTGGCCGTAGAATTCGTTGATCGTCAGGCCGAGCGCCTCGCGGCCCCATTCCAGCGTCTCCGCGCCCAGCGCCTCGCCGCCGGAGCCAACGCTGCGCAAAGCGAAGTCATGCCGTCCGCGCGGGTTCGACACCGAGCGCAGCATGCGCAAGGCGGTCGGCGGAATGAAGGCGTTTCGCACGCGCGTGCGCGCCATCAGCCAGAAGGCCTCTTCCGGATCGAACTTGTCGAAACGGTGCGACACCACCGCCACGCCGAAATGCAATGACGGCAACAATGCATCGAGCAGCCCGCCGGCCCAGGCCCAGTCGGCCGGCGTCCAGAAGCGGTCGCCCGGCTGCGGGAAGAAATCGTGCGGCATCTCGATGCCCGGCAGATGCCCGAGCAGGACGCGATGCGCGTGCAGTGCACCTTTCGGCGGACCGGTCGTGCCCGAGGTGTAGATCATCATCGCCGGATCGTCGGCGGACGTGTGGGCTGGCGTGAAGTCCGCCGACGCGCGCTGCAATGTGGCGTGGAAATCGAGTGCGCCCGGCTCCGCACCGCTCAGCGACAGGATCAGCTTGAGGTCGGGCAATTGATCGCGAAGGCTGGCGACTTTCGACAACCCCATCGCATTGGTCAGCAAAACCTTCGCGCCGGAATTCTGCAGGCGATAGGACAAGGCCTCGACGCCAAAGAGCAGCGCCAGCGGCAAAGCCACCGCACCGAGCTTGTAGATGCCGATATGCGCCGCAGCCACTTCCGGCGATTGCGGCAGCAGGATCGCAACGCGGTCCCCGCGCGTGACACCGTGCGCGCGCAGCACATTGGCGAGACGATTCGACGTCTCCTTCAACCAGCCATAGCTGATCTCGTCGGCGCGGCCGTCGCCATGCACATGCAGGATCGCCAGACGGTCCGGCTCCTGCGCCGCCCAGCGGTCGCAGACATCCACCCCAATATTATAGCGGGCCGGCACCTGCCAGCGGAATAGCCTGACCAGCTCTTCATAACTGTCGACGTGGGGGAGCATATGGGGCGGAACGCTAGTCAAGCGCCGCGGCGAAATCCAGAGTCATCAACTCGACGCATCGTCCGGCGCGGCGAGGATCAGCGCCCAGAACACCTTGTACTTGGTGTTGGGTACATAGACCGCCGCGATCCCAATCTTCGTCGCGCCGCGCAGCAGCATGTTGGCCTTGTGCGGCGGGGAATCGCGCCAGCCGGAAAACGCCTCCGCCAAGGTGTGATAGCCGGCGCCGATATTTTCCGCGCTGGTCCTGGCGTTGTAGCCGGACTTGCGCAGGCGATCCTTGAAGCTGCCCGCGACGTTGTGGTCGAGCTTGTCCTTCGTCGCCATGGCGCGCGCCTGCTGTTCGGCCATCTGCATCAGCGCCGGGTCCAGCGAGACCGGGCCGAGCCCGTTGTTCTGCCGGTAGCCGGAAATCATCGAGGCGGCGGCTGCCGGGTCGAGCTGCCCGCCCTTGGTCAGGTTCTGATAGAAGGTCGGCTGTGAGGGAATTTGTTCGGACGCACAGGCAGTTAGGGCCAGCACCCCGGCCAGCATGGATGCGCGCAAGGCGCGGCGTATTGCGGACATTGCTCGCGAACTCCCGATCCCGATTTGAACTTGGCCGTAAAAAGGTGACCGAACGGTGAAGAGAAAGAATTTCGTCATTCCGGGGCGCACCGAAGGTGCGAACCCGGAATCCAGACACGACCTCGGCATGTCCGCCTGGATTCCGGGCCCGGCGCTTACGCGCCGTCCCGGAATGACGCCTTTTTCGCTGGGCTGCTCTCGCGCACGGCGATTTCCCGCTGCGGGAAGGGGATCGCAATGCCCTCGGCGCGGAAGCGCTCTAGGATCGCGAAATAGAGATCGCTCTTCACGCTAGCGCCGTCGCCGATATTGCGCACCACCCCACCCAGTTCGAAATTGATGGCGCTGTCGGCGAAGCCGGTGAGGAAGGCCACCGGGGCCGGCGACTGCATCAGCTTGGGATGGCCTTTTGCCAGTTCCAGCAGAATATCGCGCACCTTCTCGACATCGCTGTCATAGGCGACGCCGACCTTCACCACGATGCGGCTGAAGGTGTTGGCATGAGTCCAGTTTTTCACAACGCCGGTGATCAGCTCGGAATTCGGGATGATGACGCTTGCATTGTCGCCGGTCTCGATCTCGGTCGCGCGCACATGAATGCGCTGCACGCGCCCTTCCTCACCTTTGACATTGATGATGTCGCCGACGCGAATGGGACGCTCCGCCAGCAGGATGAGACCGGAAATGAAATTCGACACCACCGACTGCAAGCCGAAGCCGATGCCGATCGACAGCGCGCCGGCCACGATGGCGATTTTCTGGAAGTCGAGCCCCATCTGCGCCAGCGCCAGCAGCAGCGCCAGGATCACACCGACATAGCCGAAGATGGTGGCCACCGAATTCTGCAGGCTCGATTCCAGCGTGGTGCGCGGCAGGAACCGCGTGGTGAGCCAGCGCTGCACGCCGCGGGTCGCCAGGACACCAACCAGCAGGATGACAAAGGCGGTCAGGATCGCGGTAATCGAGATCGTGACATCGCCGACGCGGAATCCGAGCGCAGCATCGCGCACGACGCCGAAGAAATCAGCGGCGAACAAGCCCCACGGACCGAGCAGCGGCAGCAGCACGACGAGAATCAGCAGAACACGCAGCACCGCCGACAGCAGCGTGCCGATCAACTCGATCGAACGCGGCTTCAGCCCGAAGAAATTCGCGACCGCGCGGCCGCGCGGCGACGAGGCGGTCAGCACTTCGGTGAACAGCGCGTCTGTGAAGACCAGCAGGATATAGAGCGCCCCGATGACGCCGAGCGCCACCAGAAAACGCCCGGACAGGAAGCCGGCGAAGGCGATGAAGCCTGTCGCCAGCGCGACAACGATACCAACCACCAGCAGCCAGCCGGCGCCACGCAGCCAGTGCGCCTGACTGACATCATCCTCGTCGCCGTTGTTGGCGCCAATTTTGCAAAGAAAATTGGCAAGCAGCCCTGCAATGACGGCCGAAAACAGGGCCGACGTCGCCACGGTGAGATACACCTGCGCGACGACGGTGCGCAGAACGATGGTGATGAAGATCACGGTGCCTAGAATGCGCGCCGCCCAGATCATGTGACGAGCCACCATCTGCGCGGTGCCGTCCTTGACATCGAGCAGGCGGCGCTCCGGATCTTCCGGCGCGAACAGGCCGGTAGCGACGCCGCGGCCGAAGGTCGCCACCGCAACCGCCAATACCAGCCCAAGTGCAATTTCCATGATGCGCGGCGGAACCAGGCCGAAGCCATCGAGCACAAGGATTGCGATCCCGACGATGGCCGGCGTCGTCAGCGCGATGCGCAACAGCGACACCAGCGCATAGAACGATTTTGCAAAACGCGTTCCGGAATTCGGCGGACGGAAATCGCGCCCGCTCAACCAGCGCGCGGCCATGGCGCCCAGGAAGCCGAGCGCGAGCAAGGTCAGCACTGCGCCGGCCATGCTCCCAATTCCGCCATTGGAGAGCGCAAAGTTCCACCAGGATTGGCCGAGATAGGACAAGCCTCGCAGATCGTCGGGCGCCGTCCGCGCCACCTGCATCCAGAAGGAGGGGTCGAGCGCGCTCGAGGAGCGGCCGAACAACTCACGGGTGAACATCGAGCGGCGACGCTCGGTAATGCGTTCGGCGAGATCGTCGGCGCGCAACATCAGCAGCCGCGCCTGTTTCAGCGCGCCGTCGACTGTGCCGCGCCGCTGATTCAGCCGCGCACGCTCGACCGCAAGCGAGGTCTCTTCCGGCGGCGCACCGATGGCCGGCGCCTCTCCGATCTGCTTCAGACGTGTGTCGATATCTGCAAGACGCCGCTCCAGCGTTTCGATGGCTTCGCGCAGATCGCCGCGCAAAGGTTCGAGACTGCCGCGCGCCTGGCGGAGGTCCTGGTCGGTCAGGCCCTCGCGTTGCAGCGAGGATTCCAGCTGGTCGAGCGCAAACTTGTGCGGCTCGAGATTGGCGATCGCATCCGGCGCGGCAGTCTGCGCCTGCTGGGGCGGTGAGGCCGGAGCCTGAGCGAACGACGCAGGCAGGGCGGCAAGCAGCAGGGCCGCCGCCGCCAGCAGCGTCACGGTCCAGTCGCGGGGAAAAGGTCGAATCGTCATGCTGGCCTCAAAACCGGTCTCTCGCCGGGGCGGTTGTTGTCAAGAAAAGAGGGCAAAATCACGGGATTTGTCCGGTCCAGGCCCGCAAAACAGGGCCTCAACCGGGACAATTGTGCGCCGCAAGACGAGATGGCATAGGGATTCCGGACGAAATCCCACGGAACCAGCCCCCCATGCGCCTGAACGGAAAAGTCGCCCTCGTCACCGGAGCCGCCAGCGGCATCGGCAAGGAAATCGCCCGGGTCTATCTCGCGGCCGGCGCCAGGGTCGCCATCGCCGACCTCAGCCAGCAGGCGGCCGATGCCGCGGCCAGCGAACTCGCCGGGACGACCGGCAATGCGCTCGGAATTGCCATGGACGTGACCAAGGAGGATCAGGTCGACGCCGGCACCGAAAAGACGGTGGCAGCCTTCGGCGGCCTCGACATTCTGGTCAGCAATGCCGGCATCCAGATCGTCGCGCCGCTGGACCAGTTCGCCTTCGCCGACTGGAAAAGGCTGCTCGACATCCACCTGGACGGCGCCTTCCTCACCACCCGCGCCGCCTTGCGCCACATGTACAAGCAGGGCCGCGGCGGCAGCATCATCCTGATGGGCTCGGTGCATTCCAAGGAAGCTTCCGTGCTGAAAGCGCCTTATGTCACCGCCAAGCACGGTCTGATGGGCCTCGCCAAGGTTATCGCCAAGGAAGGCGCGCGGCACGGCGTGCGCGCCAATGTAATCTGCCCCGGCTTCGTGCGCACGCCGCTGGTGGAGAAGCAGATTCCGGAACAGGCGAAGACCCTCGGCATTTCCGAAGAGGAAGTGGTGAAGCGGGTCATGCTCGGCGGCACCGTGGACGGCGAGTTCACAACCTACGAGGACGTCGCCAATGTCGCGCTGTTTTTCGCCGCCTTCGAGACCAACGCGCTGACTGGCCAGTCGCTCAATGTCAGCCACGGCTGGTCGATGACCTGACGGTCGAGGCCGTTCCCGCAACTTCACGTTTGCGTGCGGCGGCCACAAACGCCCGAACGAAGCACGAAATTGGCGTGTTCCGGCGCGACTTGAATCGCCGAATGGCCTATAATTAACAACTATGCAGGTCGCAGCTGCCGCGTGACCAGCGCCGCAAATGACGCCGATTATCGCCCGCAGTTCCGCGGCCGTTTGAAGCAACGGCTCAGGGAGGCAAGGCCATGGCCACTCTTCATGTCATCGGCGGCGCGGGTGAGACGCCGGCAAACCCGGTTGTCCGCAAGATCGGCTTCGCGGATCTCAAGGATGCGCTGAGAAAAGGCATCGACGATTTCTGGGCGATGCCGACCCATGTCATTCTTCTCGCCGTCATCTATCCTGTCGTCGGTCTTGTTCTGGCCCGTCTGACGCTCGGCTACGACATGATGCCGATCCTGTTTCCGCTCGCGGCCGGCTTCGCGCTGATCGGGCCTTTCGCGGCGATCGGCTTCTACGAATTGAGCCGGCGCCGGGAAGAAGGCCTCGACACGTCCTGGACCCAGGCCTTTTCGGTCGTGCGCAGTTCCTCCGCCGACGCCATTGCCGCGCTCGGGCTGCTGCTGATGGTGATCTTCGCCGTGTGGCTCGGCATCGCGCAATGGCTCTACCAGTCGCTGTTCGGCTACGGTTCCCCGGAATCCGTTCAGCAATTCCTCACCGACATTTTCGCGACACGCGAAGGCTGGATGCTCATCGTCCTCGGCAACGCCATCGGATTCCTGTTTGCGCTGGCGGTCTTTGCAATCGGCGTCGTTTCCTTCCCGCTGCTGCTGGACCGCGATGTCGGCGCCATCGCCGCGATGCACACCTCGTTCAAGGTCATCCTGGCGAACCCGGTCGTGATGGCGGTCTGGGGATTCATCATCGCCGCCGCGCTGTTCATCGGCGCCCTGCCCTTCTTTGTGGGTCTCGCGGTGGTGATGCCGGTGCTGGGCCATGCCACCTGGCATCTCTATCGCAAGGTGGTGGTGCCGGACCACAGCCCACGCCCTGAAATCCGCCACTCCGACAAGCGCGGCCGCTACGCCGCGGACTTTCCGGTGTCGCTCTTCCCCTGGGCGCGCGAACGGAAATAAACGGCTCGACTGAATGTGGACATGAGTTTGGGCCGCGTCCATTTTCGGGCGCGGCCCCTCTCTTTACGACAAAGAAGCGTCAATTCTCGCCGGCAGCCGCTGCGCTTTTCGACCGGAACCTGATCGCGGCATTCCTGATCACGGTCCACAATTCGCTGCCGTCATTACGAATGTCGAACTGGTCGTGATCGTCTTTCGGAAAGCGTCCGTGATCCTGCCGCGAGACCAGCCGCCAGACCAGCCAGCCGGCGCAATCGGGGTTTCTTTGCAGCGTGTCGAGCCACATCCGGTAGGCCGCAACGTGGTCCTTGTTGGATCTCGCGTATCCGAACTCCTCCAGCAGCACCGGCTTGTTGCGCATGCGGGCGATCGAACAGAATTCCTTGATCAGGGCATTGAACTGCGTGACAGTGAGATTGTAATAGAGCGGATAGCCATGCCATGTCCCGAAATCTACGGTCGGAATGGAGAGATCGGCTATCCGCGAGGTGACATTGGCGTGGCCCGTGCTCACCAGATGGTTGGGATCGAGCGACTTCACATAAGCGGACATTTCCGCGACCCAGCTCTGGTACAACGACGCCGGCTCGGCATTGGGCTCGTTCATCAGCTCCCATGCGAAGATGGTCGGGTCGTCCCGGTAGCGAATGCCATTGATCGAATTCACCCGGTTGATCACGCGGCTGACGAGATCCTTGTAGTTCCGTTTGGTGCGCTCATCCTCGAAGAAGAACGTGCTCTTGTCGGCGCTCCCGTACCAGGCGCGCATCTGCTGGGCGCCGCCCGTGTAGTCCCAGAAGTCGAGGAATGCGATGATCAGGAGGAGGTTGCGCTTTCGCGCCTCGCCCAGCAGGAAGTCGAGACGCTGCATGCCGCTTGGCCCCTCGTTGATGGCCATCTCGCCGCGCGCGGCGTCCCAATAGATCAGGTAGTTGCCGTTCACGCCGAGATTGCTGCTCTCCGCCTTGCTCTTGAAGTCCCAGATGGTCGGCATGCCGCGTCCATCCGGCGATCCGATCACCGGCTGGATGAAGGTGCGGATCACGTTCATCTGCAAGGCCACCGCGTCATCGAGGACCCGCGTCACTTCCTCGGCCGAACCGAAAGTGAGGTAATGATTGTTGGTGCCGGCCACGGGAAACGGCTTGCCGTCGCGGACAAACTGCGTGCCACGGGTGCCCACGAATCCATTTTGCGCGGGTGCATCGGTCGAAGAAAGCCAAAGTATGGCGACCAGACTCATCGCCGTCAGGTTTCCACCCCATTTCTTCAAAGCAGGCGTTCGCGTCGACGTGACGGCGTTCTCGCGTCGCATTGCCTGCAAAATTGTTGGCGCAACCAGTATCGCTTCCAGATAGACGGCAATCACCCATCCCCAGGTGAAGCCGGTCAGGCCGCCGAGCTGTCCACCTGCAACGGCGAACGCGAGCTCGATACAGGCGCCGATACCGAGCAGCAACGCCGCCTGCGTCATGCGTCCGCGCAGTCGTTGAACGGCGATATAGTGACACTTGAGCGTGACCGCGAACACGGCCACACCGAGAATCTGCAGAACCGGGCCACCGATCGAGGCATAGGATGAACCGAAGACGCCAAGCACTGCGCCGGACAACAGCGGAAAAAGGAAAATGCAAGACACGCTTACGAGTGCGCAGATTCCGAGCGAGAATCTCAGCCGGTTGACGATCTTGAGAGGCTCAGCAGCTCCAATGGAGAAAAGCACGGTCGTGAGCGATGCCGGGATCAGCAGGATCACCGAGAAAATCATCCAGGCGGCATAGAAGGCGGCATTGACGTGCGGCGCGAAGATCACGGTCACCAGGAACGGCAGGATGAATCCGGGCGCCTGTGTCGCGATATTCAGCAGATGATGGCTGAGCACACGCGGCACGCGCGGCCGAAGCAGGGGAAAGTCCGGCCGGCTCCAGACCGGCTGGCTGCGCGACATCAGGACCGCCGCCAGCAGCAGGACGGACAGCAGCTTTCCCAGAACCCACGCAATAAATATCAGGATTTCCTGGCCGGTCGCGTGCGCCAGCATCGCCGCCGCGACAAGAAGCACGAGCTTCAGGATGGAGAATGTCACGTTGCGATACATCGAAACCGAACTGCGCAGCAGCCCAATGAAGGCACCGTCGAGGACAAGCGCAAAGCCGGTGATGGCGCATCCGGCGATGAAAAGCAGTCCGGTATCGGAGAATGCAAGGAAACCGCCGAAATCGGCCCCCGAAATGCCGCCGATGACAACAAGAATGAACCCGAAGGCAGTGGATGACACCAGCGCGGCAATCAGCGCGGCAGAGACGAGGCCGGACGTTTCCTTGCGCTCACGCAGCGCTTCGCCCACAAGCAACGTTCCAAGACCGAATTCGCCGATCAGACCGGCAAGATTCATGATCGATATCGCCGCCGAGGCGAGACCCACCGCATGCGGCGAAAAATGGCGCGCGGCGAACCACCAGAAGACGAAGCCCAGAGCTGCCGTGGCAAAGGCGCCAAGAGTGAGCGCGCTCGAATTGACGAGCAGCACCGCCTGCGACCGATATATCCGCCGCATCTGTGGTGCTATCGTCGCCAGTGCATTCATTCAACTCGACCTCGCCGTCTCACCCATCCCGGCTTCGCGCGCACGCATCGCAGCCTTGCGCGCTGCCGAGACCTGCGCATAGATCGCTTCGATCCGGGGCACGATTGCGCTCGCGGTGAAATGTCTCGACTTGTCTCTGCCGGCGGCGGCCATGCGCGCGCGCAAGCCTGCATCTCCGATCAGTCTGCGCATGGAGTCGCTCAACGCGTCCACATCGCCGGGCGGAACCAGAAGGCCGGTCTTTCCGTGGTCGACGAGATCGGGCGTTCCCCCGACGGCGGTGGCGATCATCGGCTTGCCTGCAAGCATCGCTTCGATGACGACGGAGGCGCAGGCCTCCGGCAGCAGCGATGGCGTCACTCCAAACATGCATCGGCGCCAGGCCTGCATCACGGCGGCATGCGGCCAGCTTTCGAACATCGTTACGTTCGGAGGCAATTCTGTCGGCGTATCATTGCAACGCCGCCCGACAAGAACGAGCGGCGGCGCATTGCGCAGCCGGGCGTAGCCATCGATCAGGGCATGAGCACCCTTGAGGCGGCGCAGATCGCCGACATAGAGGATGAAATCCCCCTCCGGCAGCTGGCTGGCATATTCATCCGCATCGGCAGAGTGCATCCCGGCATCGTCGGCAACGAAATTCGGCACGATCTCGAACGGCACTTGTGCGTCCGCGAGCCGGTTTCCCGTGGCGACGGCGCTGGAGACTGCGATAAATCTGTCAACCATCCGCCGTTCCAGAATGGAGGAGAGCCAGTTTCCAGCCGCAGTGACACTGCCCTTGAGCAAGCCGTAGTGACTGCCCGCGCATCGCAGGCACTTGCCGATAGCCGGGCCAGAGCAACGCTCTTCTGCGCGCATCATGTTCTTCTGCGCGCAGACCAGGCTCAGGTCGTGCAGCGTCACCACCAGGCCGGGACCGCGCGGCCGCTTCAGGGGCAGCCAGGAATGCAGCATCCAGTTATGGGCGTGGACGATATCAGTCTTTTCCTCAGCCACGAGCCGCCGCAAACGAACCAGCAATTCCGGGTCCGGGATTGGCGGCACATATCTGCGACCCGTTTCGCTGAATAGCATGCCGGCCCGCTGCGCCATGCCATGCAGCCGATGAACCCTGACGGGCCCGTCCATCTCAAACGGTTCAAGGCCCTTCTGCCGTGTGGTCGCGACAGCCACGCTGTGCCCGCGACCGGCAAGCGCCTGTGCCAGATTGCGCACATGGCGTTCCTCGCCGCCAATCAGCGGAGGATAGAATTGCGCCAGCATCAACACCCGCATGCCCTGCGCTCCTAGCCTTGCGGCTCGGTCTTCAGCCAGACCCTCCGGTAAACGAGATGATTGTCTCCGGCGCGGAACAGCCGCGCCTCCGCGGCATGCGCCGTGGTCCGCGGCATCGGCAGAACGAAATCGGATTGCCAGGTTTCGCCGACAGCAAGCTGGATCGATCGCCGCATTGCGACGGTCCGGTCGTCGAGCAGCAATTCCAGATCATAGATGCTGGGCGCACGCTCGGCATTTCGGACGCCGATCGTGAACCCGCCTTCGCCCGCGACATGCGGCACCATCCAGAATTCGGTATATGCGAATTGCGGATACGCAATCGCCCATTGGCGGTTCATTGCAACCGTCCCGGTCGCAACGACGGCTGCGCAAATCATCATCGCCGTCTGAACGGCGCCTGTGACGGGAACGCGCGCCCGTCTTCTTCTTCTCGGGAACGCCGGACGACTTCTCGCATAAGCGGCGCCACACGCCGCGAGCGTGAACAGACCTAGCGCGCACGCCCAGCCCTCCGGCGTGAGCGCGCCCAGCAGATGCAGCCCGAACCCGCAGAATATTGTCACCACGATGCTCAGCCCGATTGCGAAAAGCCTTGCCGCAAGCCCGGATTCCGCTTCGCGGAATGCGGCGCGCAGGACCGCATAGCCCGGAAGATAGAGAATGAGCGGCAATCCGAAGAAGGCCCGCAATACAGGACTTGCAAGAGCGAATACGCTCATCGTCGCCAGTGCCGCCAGAAGCGCAGCAACGAGAATGTCCCTGTCCCTAGCGGGCATGACGCAGGCTCCCGACCAACTGCGTCACGTCATAGACAATGATGAAACCGTTATCGAAGGGTCGGCTGACATCTGGAATCCGGTTGAACTTCAGCAGTGCCGCGGGCGCGAGCGGCTCGGCATGAACCAGGAAGTCTTCCCCCCGCTCGAAATAGACACCCACGCGCGGCAGCGCTTCGGTCAGGCGCATGTCGACAAGAAGAAAGTCCACGTCGCCTTGCTTCAGCGCATTCAGCTCCTCTGCGGCGAGCCCTCCCGCGGAAAATACGATCGACGTATCGACCTTGTCGTGCAGCGTCGTCACGATCTGCTGTCGGCCATAGGCCGCAAGCAGCATGCGGTTGACCCGGTCGGCGGCAAACCGGTTCCCCGGACCAAGCCATTGCTCCGTCCACTGTGCCGCGGCGACGCCCATCGGCTCGACCGAGAGCGCGTCGGCGACCACTCTGTAGCGTTTCGGCAGCTCAATAGGGCCGCCCCAGGACGCGAAGATGCCGCCGCAGATGCAGACCGTGAGCACCGTGCTGAGCGCGGCGGCGCGACCTGGTCCGCTTGACCTGACCTGCCAGATTGCAGCGACGGCAACGGCGAACATAACCGCAATGCCAAAATAGAGAAACGGGCTGAGACGGTTACCCAGTTCCCACGCGCTTTCAGTGAGGCGAAACACCTGGGTCAGAGGGTACAAGGCCCCGACAAGCGCCAGCAGCAACAGCCAGTTGTTCGGCCGTTGCATGGACAGCCGCACAGATCCGCGCCGCGACACCACGCGTATGCGGGCGAGCGTCAGCGTCCGGAAAAATCCGATGGCAAGTCCGAGGCAGATCAGGACAAGGGCGCCGAGCATCGTCATCCACTGCCACGCAGGCGTTGTCGCGCCATCCACGCTGACAAAAGGTTTGCGGATGGGCGTGAGCGTCACAATCATCCGGTGCAGATCGTCCAGCCCGCGCTGCAGATCGGAGCCGAGATATTCCGAAACCGGATCTCCCATCAGCTTCGACCAGCCCCACGGCGAAATCATCGCCGTCAGGACGAGGGCGGCGGCAGCCAGGCGATAGCCAGGCGTGCCGCGATTCAGGAGGACCAGCACCACAAGCGAAACCAGCAGAAAGGCGCCGATCAGCGCTGTCGCGTGGTGTGTTGTCGCCAGCGCCAGCAAAAACGGAACTGCAAGCAAAATGAAATATGAATGACGGTGGGCTGTATCCGATTCCGCGCTTGCCATTGCAAGCAGCACCAGCGCAACGAAGACGATGCCAAGGCTTTCGTAGGAAAACGAGGCGTGAAAGATCAGGAAGCTGGAATTGGCCATGTAAACAAGGCAGGCAATCGCCGCCAGCCGCGATGACGCCGTGATCGACTTGAAGAACAGGAACAACGCGCAGATGAAGACAACGCGCACAACCGCCATCAAGATGAGCGCGGATGTGACCAGTTCAAGTCCGGTGATATTCACAATTGCGGTCGCAACAATCTCAAGCGCCGGATAGAGCGGGCTGACCGGCAGCAGGGAATTCGGCGTGAAGAGCTGCCCGCTGGTCAGGATGTTGTCGGCGGTGACCCAATGCAGAAATTCGTCAAAGCCGGAAAACCCGAATGGATTGGCAACGACCTTGATCAGATAGAACGCCACAGCCATCAGGATCACCAGGCCGGCCCGCTCGAAGCGGGAGACAGACGGCCAGACAATGCGCGTCGCGATCGGGAATATCATCAGCACCACACCGCCGACGAAGAGCCATGTGGCCGTGGAATTTCCTGCCAGGCCGTGTCCACTGAGCGCAAGCGCGATCATCAGCAAGGCGAATGAGGCGTTGAGGCTCAACGCCGGCAACCAGCCCCAGCGCTGTCTCGCAGCCGCGCGCTCCAGCCGCCGCCGCGGCTCGCCAATTCCCAGCAATGTGCGGGCCAGCCGTGCAAAGATTCCCGGACGGCGCGACGCGCTGTGCCTGCTCCGCATTGCCGTGACATCGTCGTAAGCAAGGCCCGAATGAAGCATGATGCGCGCTTACCTCTCCCCGATCAGAACGCCCTCGTAAATGCGGGACAACTCGTCGGCGCAGATGTCCCAGTCAGGTAGCGATATCGCCTGCATCTCACGCTCGTTTCGCAGCTCGTCGGCCATGACGGCCGCCAACTGCGCACGAGTTGCATTCAGAGGAATGGACCGGCACAGGCCTTTTTCCGCCAGTTCGCGCAGACCGGATGTATCGGCGACAACCACCCGCCGGCCCAGGGACAGAGCTTCCATGACCGCAACTGGATGCGCCTCATACTCGCTGATCAGAACAACGAGGCCGGCCGTGGCGAGCAGATCCGCCATCCGCTGCCGTTCTTTCGGCGGAATGCTTCCGATGGTAACGCGATCGTCGAGCGCGAGTTTGCGCACCAGGGCGCGCAGGCGCGGCTCGTAAGGCCCCTCGCCCAGGACGAGAAGGCGCGCATCCGGCACATGCCGCAGCAAATCCGGGAAAGCCGCGATGACCCGGTGATGGCCCTTGTATCGCTCCAGCCTGCCGATCGAGATCACCAGCCTGCTCTTCCCGCGCGGACCGCGGCGGTTCGTCGGCGCGGCATACGCACCATTCGGAACGATGGAAAAACGGGCACGCGGCAAACGCATCCTGTCGCTGAAGAAATCGGCCTCGAACTGCGATACCGCGATCAGCTGGTCTGCGCGCGACATCAGCGGCGCGAGCAGGGCGTGCTGAACGCGTCGCATCGCCTGGCGCAATCGCGACGAATGCCCGCCGCTGTGAAAGGTAACGACAAACGGGCGACGGCGCCGGATCGCCGCCATCATGGCGAGCGGCGTCACCAGCGTGTGGTAGCCCTGAACATGAATGACATCCCAGTGGTCTTGCACCACGCGGCTGTATATTCCCGGGGCAAAATACCAGTCGCGCCGCTTCGGCCAGGCCTTCACACGCGACACATGCATATCACCGACGTCTTCCTCGGCCGGGTTCCGCCCCGTCGGATCGGCCGTCAGAACGGTCACCGAATGTCCGCGAGCAGCGAGCCGTGTTCCCACTTCATGGATATGCGTCTCGATTCCGCCCATGAAGGGGAAATAACGCGCAGAAACCATCAGGATTCGCATCGGCCGGCCGCAAGGCTTTGGCCGCGCTTCGCCAGCTCCGCTGACCGTGGAAGCAGCCAGCGCCTCATGCACAACCATGGCTGAACACACGCGTCTGCCGCGCGAGCCTTTCCCTGACGATGGTTTTCAGAACCCGCCATCCATCCGGGATCGCACGCAGATTGCTGGTCCCGCTGACGCGCGGCCATTCGAAACTCGCCACTTCCACAATCTTCAACCTGTTCTTCAGGGCACGAATATTGATGAGCGTCTCGATTTCGAAGCCGTCGCAATCACATTCGAAGAGACGGGTATTTCTCGACCAGAATGCGATATATCCATAACAGAGGTCGCTGAACGACCCGCCATAGAGCAGCCGCACGGTTTGCGTCAGCCCCCAGTTCCCCAGCATCCTGAACAGCGACATGTCGTCGGTGCCGCCGCCTTGCAGGAAGCGCGAGCCCTTGACGAAATCGGCACCGGACATCAGTGCGCCGACGAA
>JAESGM010000452.1_pt1 | contig 32748 bp, 33 predicted proteins | sample 9269721 | NCBI WGS metagenome assembly JAESGM01 (sample SAMN15720920, study PRJNA650825) | algae metagenome | isolation source: Komarekiella atlantica HA4396-MV6 and co-occurring heterotrophs from... | place: USA: Theobald House, Kauai, HI | collected 2009-07-29
CGTCTTCAGCACTTTGAGGCGCGGCGCGACATCGACGCCGAGCGTCTCCGGCGAGGTCTCGTCGAGCGGCTTCTTCTTCGCCTTCATGATGTTGGGCAGCGAGGCATAGCGCGGCTCGTTGAGGCGAAGGTCAGTGGTGACGATCGCCGGCAGCTTGAGCGCAACCGTCTGCAGGCCGCCATCGACCTCGCGGGTGACGTCGGCCGAGCCGTCGCCGATCACGACCTTCGAGGCGAAAGTGCCTTGCGGCCAGCCGAGCAGCGCCGCCAGCATCTGGCCGGTCTGGTTGCTGTCGTCGTCGATCGCCTGCTTGCCGAGGATGACGAGTTCGGGCGTCTCCTGCTCGACGACCTTCTTCAGGAGCTTGGCGACGGCCAGCGGCTCGACCGTCGCATCGGTCTTCACCAGGATGCCGCGATCGGCGCCCATGGCAAGGCCGGTGCGGATCGTCTCGGCGGCCTGCGCCGGCCCGACCGAAACCACGATCACCTCGGTGGCCTTGCCCGCTTCCTTGAGCCTCAGCGCCTCTTCGACCGCGATCTCGTCGAAGGGATTCATCGACATCTTCACATTGGCCAGTTCGACCCCGGAACCGTCGCCCTTCACGCGAATCTTCACGTTGTAGTCGACCACTCGCTTCACTGGCACAAGTATCTTCATAAGGGCGTCACCGGTTGCGGAAAGATGCGATCGGATGCCGATCCGCCGGCCAGGCGATGACCAGCATCGCGGCGCTCGGCTGAAATGCGGACGGACCGTAGCGACGGGGATTTGCGCTTGTCAACGCCATGAAAGTCACGGCAGCCCCCGCATGCTGCGGCCGAACAGGCGCAGCTCGCGCCGGATCAGGAGCGGCGTCAGCGCCGCCCCGGCGCCGAGCCCGCCGAGATGCGCCCACCAGCCGACAGCGCCCTGCTGATCGAACAGCGCCGAGAGCAGCTGGAACAGGATCCAGGCACCGAGCGCGTACATCGCCGGGATGTGCAGTGGGATCCATTTGAAGGCGAGGCCCCAGATTCGCACGCGCGGGTAGAGCATGAGGTAGGAGGCGATCACGCCGGAGATCGCACCGGAGGCGCCGATCAGCGGTTGCTCCGATTCGGGGTTCATCAGCGCATGCAGCAGCGCTCCCGCCATGCCGCAGAGCAGGAAGAACACGAGAAAGCGCAAATGCCCCATCGCGTCCTCGACATTGTCGCCGAAGACCCAGAGGAACAGCATGTTGCCGATCAGATGGGCGAAGCTGGCATGCAGCACGATGCCGGTCATCAAGGTGAGCCAGGACGGCGCCTTGAGCAGTTCAGGCGGCAATTGCGCTTCGCCGAACAGCACCGCGGGAATCGTGCCGAAGCCGGCCAGGATCGCGACCTCGCTCGCCTCGCTGGTCCAGTGCATCAGCATGAGCCGCAGCACGATGCACAGCGCAATCAGGAAATAGGTGACGTAGGCGACGCGGATGAAGCGCATCGGCACGCCGTCATGCAGCGGGACGAACATCTGATCAGCGGTTCTGGCCGGGCGTCCAGAGCACGTCGCCCCCAGCCCTGGCATTGAGGTGGCGCGAGGCGACGAAGAGGAAATCCGAGAGCCGGTTGATGAACTTCAGCGCCGGCAGGGCGACGCTTTCGCCCTCGCCCTGCGACAATTCGACCATCAGCCGCTCGGCCCGGCGGCTGACCGTGCGGGCAAGATGCAGATGGGCGGCGCCCGGCGTGCCGCCCGGCAGCACGAAGGAACGCAGTGTCCCGAGCGGCCGGTTGAGCTGGTCGATCTCCGCTTCGAGCCGGTCGACCTGCGCCTGCACGATGCGCAGCGGCTCCCAGGCCAGCTTCTCGCCGGTATCGGGCGAAGCGAGCTCGGCGCCGAGATCGAAGAGATCGTTCTGGATGCGGCCGAGCATCGCGTCGAGCTCGGGGTCCTCGCTCGCGCAATGCAGGCGCGCCATGCCGATGCAGGCATTGGTCTCGTCGACGGTGCCATAGGCGGAGACGCGCAGGTCGAATTTCGGCCGGCGCGCGCCGGTGGCGAGCGCCGTGGTGCCATCGTCGCCGGTGCGGGTGTAGATGCGGTTGAGAACGACCATCAGCGAGTTATAGCGCGCTGCAGCATCGGCGGAAGGGGCAATCTCACCCCATCGCCAGGGGCAGGAGTCCCGGCTCCTTCAGCGTCTCCAGCGCGATCTCCGAACGCACCCGCGCGACGCTTTCATGCGGCAGCAGGACCTCGTTGACGAGGCGAGCCAGCTCCTTGAGATCGCCGACCGCCACTTTCAGCATGTAGTCGGCCTCGCCGGTCAGCGCATGCGCCTCCAGCACCGAGGGCGTCAGCTTCACAAGGTCGCGGAAGCGCCGGGCGTTGTCGCGCGAATGGGTGTTGAGCGCGACATGGATGAAGACGGTGACGGAAAGCCCGATCGCCTCCGGATCGATCAATGCGCGATAGCCGCGGATGGCGCCTGAGTTTTCCAGCGCCTGCCGCCGCCGCGAAACCTGGCTGGCGGAGAGGCCGACACGCTCGGCAAGCGCGCCATTGGTCAGCGAGGCATCCTGCTGGAGCGCTTCGAGCAGGCGCCAGTCGAAAGCATCAAGCTGCGGCATTTCGTGAGTTTTCCTGCGCATAAATGCACGATCCGTGCAAATTAAATCCGAAAGCGCGGGATTTTGCAAACCTTTCGCCATCCGGATGCGCGAGGATCAGCCAACCAAGGATTTCAGGAGGACGCGTATGGGACCGTTCCCGCACGATTCAGCCCCGCCGGCCATTTCTGACGCCAATCCGATGGGCACCGACGGCTTCGAGTTCGTCGAATACGCCCATCCCGAGCCGGAGAAGCTCGGCGCGCTGTTCGAGACAATGGGCTTCACCAAGGTGGCGAAGCACCGCTCGAAGAAGGTGACGCTCTATCGCCAGGGCGACGTCAATTTCATCGTCAACGCCGAGCCCGAGTCCTTCGCGCAGAGCTTCGCCGCCGAGCACGGCCCCTGCGCCTGCGCCATGGCTTTCCGCGTCGTCGATGCCAAGCATGCCTTCGACCGTGCAGTCTCGCTCGGCGCCGAGCCCTATGAGAGCAAGGTCGGTCCCGGCGAACTGCAGATTCCGGCAGTGAAAGGCATCGGCGGCTCGCTGCTCTATTTCGTCGACCACTATGGTGCGAAGGGCTCGATCTACGATGTCGACTTCGAATGGCTCGCCGAGAGCGACCCGCATCCCGAGCAGGCCGGGATGTATTATCTCGACCACCTCACCCACAACGTCATGCGCGGCCGCATGGACCATTGGGCGGACTGGTATGGCGAGCTCTTCAATTTCCGCGAGATTCGCTTCTTCAACATCGAGGGCAAGCTGACCGGCTTGATCTCGCGGGCACTGACCTCGCCCTGCGGCAAGATCCGCATCCCGATCAACGAATCCCTCGACGACAAGAGCCAGATCGAGGAGTACCTGCGCCAGTACAAGGGCGAAGGCATCCAGCATGTCGCGCTCGGCTCGCGCGACATCTACGCCAGCGTCGAGCAACTCCGGCAGAACGGCTTGCCCTTCATGCCCTCGCCGCCCGAGACCTATTACGAGAAGGTCGACGGCCGCGTGCCGAACCATGGCGAGCCGGTGCCGCGCCTCAAGGCCAACGGCATCCTGATCGACGGCGAGGGCGCGGTTGCGCTCGGCGACAAGGCCGGCCGGATGAGCAAGGTGCTGCTGCAGATCTTCTCGGCCACCGTGGTCGGGCCGATCTTCTTCGAGTTCATCCAGCGCAAGGGCGATGATGGCTTTGGCGAGGGTAATTTCCGCGCCTTGTTCGAGTCGATCGAGGAAGACCAGATTCGCCGCGGCGTGCTGAAGCCGCAGGCGGCGGAGTAACCTCCGTCAGAGCCCTTTCCTGCACGGGAGAGGGCTCTCGCTTTCCCGTGATCGACAAGCCTCAACCCAGGCTTGCCGCTTCCCGGGAATGGGCGTAGCCCTTTGTTGACGCGCCGCACAAAAGGCGCGCCAGCAGGGGAAGCGGCCATGGCGACGACGTCGGCAGAGGTCATGCGGGGCCATCAAGGCCCGTGGTGGACCCATCTCTATGTCCAGGTGCTGACCGCGATCGCCATCGGCGTGCTGCTCGGCCATTTCTACCCCCAGACCGGCGAAGCGATGAAGCCGCTGGGCGACGCCTTCATCAAGGCGATCAAGATGATCATCGCGCCGATCATCTTCCTCACCGTCGTGCACGGCGTCGCCTCGATGGACGACATGAAGAAGGTCGGCCGCGTCGGCCTGAAGGCGCTAATCTATTTCGAGGCCGTCACCACGCTGGCGCTGATCGTCGGACTCGTCGTGGTCAATCTCTGGAAACCCGGCGCAGGCATGAACGTCGACCCCTCGACGATCAACACCGCCGGGATCACCGCCTTCACCTCCAAGGCTCATGACCAGAGCACGCTGGCCTTCCTGATGAATATCATCCCGGAGACGGTCGTCGGCGCCTTCGCCAATGGCGAAATCCTGCAGGTGCTGTTCTTCGCGCTGCTCTTCGCCTTCGGCCTGCAGATGCTCGGCGAGCGCGGCAAGCCGGTGCTGCACTTCATCGACGACATCGCCCAGATCTTCTTCAAGATCGTCGGCATCATCATGAAGGCCGCCCCGATCGGCGCCTTCGGCGCCATGGCCTTCACCATCGGCAAGTTCGGCGTCGGGACCCTGCTCTCACTCGGCTCCTTCATGGCCTCGTTCTACACGACCTGCCTGATCTTCATCTTCCTGGTGCTCGGCACGATCGCGCGGCTGACCGGCTTCTCGATCCTGAAATTCATCGCCTTCATCAAGGAAGAGCTGCTGATCGTGCTCGGCACCTCATCTTCGGAGAGTGTGCTGCCGCGCATGATCGCCAAGATGACCCATCTCGGCTGCAAGGAGAGCGTGGTCGGCCTGGTCATCCCGACCGGCTATTCCTTCAACCTCGACGGCACCTGCATCTATCTCACCATGGCCGCCGTCTTCCTGGCCCAGGCGACCAATACCGACCTCTCGCTGTCGCAGGAGATCGGCATCATCGCCGTGCTGCTGCTGACTTCGAAGGGCGCTGCCGGCGTCACCGGCTCGGGCTTCATCGTGCTGGCCGCGACGCTCGCCACAGTCGGCCATATCCCGGTCGCCTCGATCGCGCTGATCCTCGGCATCGACCGCTTCATGTCGGAAGCGCGCGCCCTCACCAATCTGATCGGCAACGGCGTCGCCACCATCGTCGTCTCGAAATGGGAAAACTCGCTCGACGAGGCCAGGATGCAGCGCATCCTCGCCAAGGAGACCGGCTACGACGCCGACGAGCCGGAGCGGATCGCGGTTTGACCTGACCCGTCAAGCCACCAGCCGCGGCGCCGCCATCGCCTCACGCAGCGCCTGCGCAAAATGGCGGGCCGCGACGCCGGCTTGCGGCGCGATCACCAGCGCGACCGAGAGCTCGAACAGCGAGGGCAGGTTCTCGGACGGCTCCAGCCGACGCAGGGAAGCCGGCGCCGCGCTCTCGGTGATGGCGGTGACGCAGAGCCCCGCCTCTACCGCCGAGAGCAGGCCGGCCATATGCGAGGACGAGAACACCAGCCGGTGCGGCCGCTGCGACGCCTGCAGCGCGTTGAGGATGCGCGGACGGGCGCGGCAGCCTTCGTTGAACAGGCCGAGCGGCAGGACCTCGTTCAGCTCGGGCCGATGGCCGCGCGCCGCGACCCAGACCAGCGGCTCGCGCCTGAGGCGCTCGCCCCTGGGCCGGCCTGGATCCTGGGTGATCACCGCAAGATCGAGCTCGCCCGCCGCCACCGCCGGCTCGATCCGCTTCGACAGCTCGCAATGCACCTCGATCTCGACGCGCGGATGCTCCTCGGCAAAGCGCACGATCAGCGGCCGGAGATAGGCGTCGACATAGTCGTCGGGCAGGCCAATGCGCAGGCGGCCCACCGCCTTGTCGCCGTCGAGCTCGGCCCGCGCCTCGCGCTCGATCGCGAGCAGGCGGCGCGCCTGGGCGAGCAGGCGCTCGCCCGCCTCGGTCGGCGTGACGCCGCGGCGCGAGCGCTCGAGCAGTTGCTTGCCGAGTGCGGCCTCGAGATCCTGGATGCGGCCTGAGACGGCCGATTGCGTGCGCCCGAGCCTCGCCCCGGCGGCCGTAAAGCCGCCGGTCTCGGCGACGGCGACCAGCATGGCCAGCGCATCGAGGTCGAGATGGGTCGCCATCGTCGTTCCAACGGAAACAGTGATAGATAAATCAGAATAATCCGTTTTTCCGATTTCTGGAAGCGCCTTATACCTGGGGCAACAGAACAGCCCTCATCCTTCGAGACGCCGCTGCGCGGCTCCTCAGGATGAGGGCTGTGAAATTCATCTCTGAAAGCCCGATCCATGTCCGCCCCGAGCCTTTCCGTGCCTGATCGTCCCGCCGCGCCGGCGCTGGGCATGTTCCTGACGCTGCTGCTCGGCGCGACCTGCATCGGCTTCTCCGGCATCTTCGTGCGCTTCGCCGACGTCGGCCCGGCCGCGGCCGGCTTCTGGCGCATGGCTTTTGCACTGCCGGTGCTCGCCGCCTGGATGGCGCTGGAAGACCGGCGCGGACGGCCTGAGGGCGTGAGGCCCGGCGCCATGCTGCCGATCGCGCTCGCCGGCCTCGCCTTCGGCATCGACGTCGTGCTCTACAACGCCTCGCTCGGCTTCACCTCGATCGCCAACGCCTCGCTGCTCGGCAATCTCTCGCCGGTCGGCGTCATCATCGGCGGCTGGCTGCTGTTCGGCGAGAAGCCGACGCGGCGCATCCTCGGCGCGCTGCTGCTCGCCATCGGTGGCGCCACCATGCTGGTGCTGCCGAAGCTCGGCGCGGCGACACCGCTCTCCGGCGGCATGCTCGGCGATGGGCTCGCGATCGGCGCCGCCTTCTCCTATGCCGCCTATATCCTCGCCGTACGCCGCGCCCGCAACCGCGCCGCTGCCGGCCGCATCGGCCTGATCTCAAGCGCGATCTGCGCGGTGTTCTGTCTCGTCGCCGCGCTCGGCCTCGGCGAGAGCATTCTGCCGCAGAGCCTGACCGGCTGGCTCGCCGTCGCCGCGCTGGGCCTGGTCTCGCATGCCATGGGCCAGGGCCTGATCACGCTGGCGCTCGGCCATTACGGGGCGAACGCCGCCTCGCTGGTGATGGTCTGGCCGGCGCTGGTCTCGGTGCTCGCCGCCTGGGCGATCTTCGCCGAGCAGCCCTCCCCGGCCCAGGCCTTCGGCGGCGTCGCGATCCTGGTCGCTGTTCTGCTGGTGCGGAAGGGCTGAAACCAGCCTCGAATCGCGCGGTCAACCGACGACAGGGCGGATTCGCCGCTTCGATCTCGACCGCCGGCCTATTGAATTGACGCGATGCAAAACAGAATGCCGTTTGACCGCTGATATTTCGGGCGCACAGTCGGCCCTGCCTCATCCTGAGGCGGGGGAGAACTAGCCATGATCGCTCGGATTGCCGCTTCAGTATTCGCTTGCCTCCTGCTCAGCGCGCCGGCCGGCGCGCAATCGCGGCCCGCCGGCCAGCCGAGCGGAACCGTCAGCATCCGCCAGTTGCAAGTCGCCTTCATCGGCTCGGGCGCGATCGGCGGCGGCACGCTGCGCTTCAACAAGCGCAATTACGAGATCAGCGTCGGCGGGCTCGGCATCGGCGGCATCGGCGCCTCGCGCCTGACCGCAACCGGCTCGGTCTACAACCTGAGCAATCGGGAAGACTTCACCGGGGCCTATCTCCAGATCCGCGAAGGCTGGGCGCTCGGCGACGAAGGCCGTGGCACGCTCTGGCTCCGCAACGCCAAGGGCGTGATCATGCGGCTCGCCACGAAACGCCGGGGTCTGCAACTCTCGCTCGGCGCCGACGGCGTCCTGATCGGCTTCAAGCAGTAGATCACAGACGTCCGGCAGGACCGACGCTGCGGAGAGGTCGAGCCATCCCCCGCAGCGCATCGCCGGCCTGTCACTTGCCGGGTTCGTAGCGCAGGATCACCGTGCCGTTCTTGAGCGGCCGGTTCTCCAGCAGATCGAGCTTCTGGCGCTCGCCGCCCGCCTTGAAGAACAGGGTGCCGGCACCGAGTCGCACCGGCACCACCGCCAGCATCAGTTCGTCGACCTGCTTTTCCTTGAGCAACGTGTCGCAGAGTTCGGCGCTCCCAAAAACCAGCACGTCCTTGCCTGGCGCGGCCCGGAGCTTGGCGATCTCGCCGACGATGTCGGCGGTGACGCGGGTGTTGTTCCAGTCTGAGCTTTGAACGCTGCGCGAGGCGACGAGCTTGGGCAGCGCGTTCATATAGCGCGTGACCTCGCTGTCCTCCTTGGCCTCAGCCGAAGTCCAATAGGCCTTCATCCCGTCATAGGTGACGCGGCCGAAGACGAGGCATTGCGCGCGCTTGCCGAACTCCTTGCTGAGCGCATCGAGTTCCTCACCCCAGGCGTCGTTGTGAAACGACAGATCCCACTTCTCCGTGCCCTCGAAATAGCCGTCCAGCGTGACGAGGTTCCAGACGATCACCTTGGCCATCACATCCTCCATGCGGGCGCTTTGCCCCGTTGTCAAAACCGATTGCAATTTGCAAGCAGTTGGCTTCTAGCGAAACCGATTGTAGAATGCAAGCGGTTTTGGAGACACCCATGAAAGAGACCGGCCGCTCGGGCTGCCCGATCAACCTGACGCTCGAAATCCTCGGCGATCGCTGGAGCCTGATCGTCCTGCGCGACATGATGTTCGGCAATCGCCGGCATTTCCGCGAATTGCTGGCGAAATCCGACGAGGGCATCGCCTCGAACATCCTCGCCGACCGGCTGAAGCGCCTGCTCGAAAACGGGCTGATCTCGCGCCGCGATGACGCCTCCCATAAGCAGAAGGGCATCTACAGCCTGACCGAGATGGGGATTTCGCTGGTGCCGGTCTTCGCCGCGATGGCCGATTGGGGCCGGCGCTTCCTGCCGGTGACGCCGGAGATGTCGATCCGCGCCGAGATCCTCGCGGAAGGCGGCCCGGCCCTTTGGGAAAGGTTCATGGCGGAGCTGCGCTTCCTCCATCTCGATGCGCCACGGCCGGCGCAATCCGTGCTCGACGACCTCACTGCAGCCTATCGCGACGCGGTGGAGCGCAAGCGCGCGGCCGAGGCCGAACCTGAAGTGGCCTGAGGCAACGCCTGCCAAAGCCATCTCGCATCTGGATTGATCAAAATCGCTCCTGAGACGTTTAGCCGGCAGGAGGGACGATCATGATGCGACATCATCTGGCGAAGGCGTTCGCCGCGGCGGCGCTCCTGATGCTGGCACAACCGGTCCTCGCCGAGCAGGAAGGCGATAGCGGCGAGGCGAGCTTCCTCAATTCACTGAAAGGCCGCTTCAGCGGCAATGGCACGCTCTAGAACGCCGGTGGGAGCAGCCGCTCGCTGAAATGCCAATTCGACGGCGATCAGGAAGGCTCCCGCTTGAGCCTCGATGGCAGATGCACCACCGCGGCGATCCTCGGCGCCACGATCAAGATCGAGCTGCGCCACGATCCGAAGAGCGGGCGCTATGCCGGCACTTTCAGGGAGAGCACCGGCACGGTGGCGAATCTCTCCGGCAAGCGGCAAGGCCAGCGGCTGACGCTCGCCTTCAACGAGACGGCGGAAAGCGTTCGTCCGAACCCGCCGGCGACGCTGACGATCACCAGCCAGCAGGGCGGGGTGGCACTGACCCTGCGCGGCAGCCAGCCGGGCAAGGGGCAGAATCTCGACCTGTCGCTGCGGGAGAATTGATCCGTAAAGCAAAAGGGCCCGCTTGAAAGCGGGCCCTGGTTTCTCTCACTCCGCCGCCAGCCGCGGCGGCGGCAGCTTGCCCGCCATCGCCTTGGCGCTGGCTTCGCCAGGGGTCTCCTCGTCGCTGATCGCGGTCCAGCTGCTCTCATCCTCGGCCTTGCCGAAGAAGCGGCCGAAGATCCAGCCGGTGAGGCGACCGAGATCGTCCATCACCACATAGAAGGACGGCACGAAGACGAGGCTGAGCACGGTCGAGACGATCAGGCCGCCGATCACCGCGATCGCCATCGGCGCGCGGAACTCGCCGCCATCGCCGACGCCATAGGCCGAGGGCAGCATGCCGGCGCCCATGGCGATCGTCGTCATCACGATCGGCCGCGCCCGCTTGCGCCCGGCTTCCAGCAGCGCGTGCAGGCGCTCGGAACCGCGCCCGACCTCCTCGACCGCGAAATCGACCAGCATGATCGCGTTCTTGGTAACGATGCCCATCAGCATCAAGAGGCCGATATAGACCGGCATCGAGACCGGGTTGTTGGTGGCGAGCAGCGCGATCACCACGCCGCCGAAGGAGAGCGGCAGCGAGAGCAGGATGGTGATCGGCTGGAAGACCGAGCCGAACAGCAGGATCAGCACGGCGAGCACCAGCATCAGGCCGGTGGTCATCGCCTGCACGAAGCCCTGCACGACCTCGCCCTGGATCTCGGCATCGCCAGTGGCAGCGATGCGCACGCCCTGCGGCAGGCCGACCTCCTTGACGATCTCGTGGAACTTCTCCTGCGCCGTGCCGAGCTCGAAGCCGCGCTTCAGGTCGGCGCCGATCGTGGCGCGGCGCTCGCGGTCATAGCGGTCGATCGAGCTCGGCCCCTCGCCGAAGTCGATCTGCGCGACGGCGGTCAGCGGGATCGAGACGCCGTTGGCATTGGTGACGCGCAGCGCCGCGATATTGCGGATGTCGGTGCGGGCCTGCTCGTCGAGCTGGACCCGAATCGGCACCAGCCGGTCGCCGGCGTTGAACTTGGCGAGGTTGGCGCCGATGTCGCCGATGGTGGCGACGCGGATCGCTTCCGAGATCGCCTCCGGCGTGACGCCGAGGCTCGCCGCCTGCTCCAGCTTCGGGGTGACCCGCAGCTCGGGACGGCCGAGCGAGCCGGCCGAGGCGACGTTGAGATAGCCCTCGACCCGGCGCATGCGCGCCTCGATCTTCGCCACGGCTTCGTCGAGCGCGTCGCCGTCCTTGGACAGGATCGAGAACGCCATCTCGCGCTCGCCACGCTCGTTGACGTACCAGGCGCGCACATCGGGCACGGCGGCCAGCTTCTCGGCGATGGTGACCTTGAGCTCCTTCTGCGCGATGTCGCGCTCGGCCTTGGGCTTCAGCAGGATGAAGACCGCGGCGCGACGCACCTCGCGCTGGCCGGTCGGCGAGGCGCCGCCGAGCACGAAGACGCGCGTCACCTCGGGGATCTCGCGCAGCCGGTCGACGATGGTGTCGGTGGCGACGCGGGTGTCCTCCAGCGTCGCGCCGGGCGGCAGCTCGACGCTGGCGACGACGCGCGAAGTGTCCTCGTCCGGGATGAAGCCGGTCGGCAGCAATTGCGTCGCCTGGATCGAGCCGATCAGGAAGGCGAAGCCGATCACCAAAGTGAGATAGGCGGTGTTGAACGGCATCGTCCGCCAGCGCCGCGAGCCATCGAAGCGCGGCAGCAGCGGGATGCGCCGCTTCTTCAGCGAGGTTTCGAGCAACCAGGTGTAGCTGCGCATGATGAAGCCGTCCTTGGGCTCGTCATGCTTGACCGGCTTCATCAGATAGGCCGCCATCATCGGCGTGATCAGCCGCGCGACCAGCAGCGAGAACAGCACGGCGACGGCGACGGTGAGGCCGAACTGGCGGAAATACTGGCCGGCGACGCCACCCATGAACGAGACCGGCGCGAAGATCGCGACGATGGTCAGCGTGATCGCGATGACCGCGAGGCCGATCTCGTCGGCCGCCTCCATCGCGGCACGATAGGGCGACTTGCCCATCTTCATGTGCCGGACGATATTCTCGATCTCGACGATGGCGTCGTCGACCAGGATACCGGTCACCAGCGTGATGCCGAGCAGGCTGACCAGGTTGAGCGAAAAGCCCATCAGCTCCATCGCCCAGAAGGTGGGGATGGCCGATAGCGGTAGGGCGATCGCGGTGATCAGCGTCGCTCGCCAGTTGCGCAGGAAGGCGAAGACGACGAGCACGGCGAGCGCCGCGCCCTCCAGCAGCGTCTCCATCGCCGCCTTGTAGTTGCCGTGGGTATAGGCGACGGCGTCGTCGATCGGCTTGAGCTGGATCTCCGGATAGCGCTTGTTGAGATCGTCGATCTTGGCGGCGACGACGTCCTTGACCGAGAGCTCGCTCGACCCCTTGGAGCGGAACACGGCGAAGGAGACGACAGGCTGCTTGTCGAGGCGGCCGAAAGCACGCGGCTCGGAATTGGCGTCCTCGACGCGGCCGAGCTCCTTCAGACGGACCTCGCGGCCGCCGGTGAGCTGAATCTTGCTGTCGGCGAGCTCGGCGACAGTCTTGGCGCCGGCAAGCGTACGGATCGCCTGTTCCTGGCCGCCGACTTCGCCGCGCCCACCGGCGAGATCGACATTGGTGGCGCGGATCTGGCGGTTGACCTCGCCCGCGGTGGTGCCGAGCGCCAGCAAACGGTCAGGATCGAGCGAGATGCGGATCTCGCGATCGACGCCGCCATAGCGCTCGACGCGGCCGACGCCCTTCAGCCCCTGCAATTCGCGCGAGACGATATCGTCGACATGCCAGGAGAGCTGCTCCAGCGTCATGCCGGGCGAGGAGGCGCCATAGGTCAGGATCGACTGGCCCTCGACGTCGATGCGCTGGATCACCGGCTCGTCGATGGTGCGCGGCAGATCGGCCCTGATCTTGGCGATCGCGTCCTTGACGTCGTTGACGGCACGGTCGGTGTTGGTTTCGAGCCTGAACTCGACCAGCGTCACCGAGGAGCCGTCGGTCAGCGTCGACATCACATGCTTGACGCCGGTGATGTTGGCGACCGCATCCTCGACGCGCTTTGAGACCTGGCTCTCGAGCTCGGCCGGCGCGGCACCGGACTGGGTCACGGTCACCGAGATCAGCGGCACGTCGATGTTCGGGAAGCGCGTTACCGGCAGCTTCGAAAACGAGAGCAGCCCGAGCACGCAGAGCACGACGAAGAGCAGGATCGAGGGAACCGGCTTGCGGATCGACCAGGCAGAGAAATTGACGTTCACGCGTGGCTCCCGTCAGTTCGCCGCGACCGGCGTGATCATGTCGCCGTCGCGCACGAAGGTGCCGGCGCGCGCTACCACGCTCTCGCCCTCGGCGAGGCCCGACGCGATCTCGGCACGCCCGCCGCCGATCAGGCCCAGCGTGACCTTCTTCGTCGTCACCTTGCCATCCTTGACGGCCTGCACCATGGCGCCGCCGCGTGCATAGGTGATCGCCGACAGCGGCAGGACGATACTCGTCTTGCGGCCGGTCTCGATCACGCCACGCGCGAAGGAGCCGACGGCGACCGGCGGATTGCCGGTGAGCGCGATGCGCAGCTTGCCGAGGCGCGAGGCCCGGTCGACCTCGGGCGAGATCAGCCGGATGATACCTGCAAGCGCCTTGTCGGAGCCGGCCGGCGTGACCGCGACCGCCTGCCCGACCTTGAGATTGGCCAGCTCGACCTCGGCGACATCGGCTTCGAGCTCGATCGCGCCATCGGCGATGATCTTGAACAGCGGCTCGGCCGCCGCCATCGTCGCCATGGCTCCAAGCTTGGCGTTGCGGCGGCTGACGATGCCGGCCTTCGGCGCCTTGATCTCGGTGCGCGCCAGCCTGACCTCGATATCGCGGCCTTGTGCCTGCGACAGCGCAAGATCGGCCTGCGCCATCGCCAGCGCCTGCTTCGCCGAGTTCAACCGCGCCTGGCTGCCGCGGGCCACGGCGGCGCGCTGGTCGAAGGTCTCCAGGCTGGCATTGCCGCTGTCGCGCAGCGCCTTGGTGCGGTCGAAGGCGTTGTTGGCCTGGACGAGATTGGCCTCGGCCTCGACGATCTGCGCCTTGGCCTGGTCGATCGCGGCCTGCGCCTTGGCGGTCTGCGCCTCGTTCTGGGTGCGCTGCACTTCGAGCGTGGTGCGCGACAGCTTGGCCAGCACCTGGCCGGCGACGACGCGGTCGCCCTCCTCGGCAAGCAAGTCGGTGATGACGAAGCCATCGACCTCCGGCGTGACCAGCACCTCGTCGCGCGCGACCATCGAGCCGGAGACGACGACGCTCTGCACGATCTCGTCGCGCTTGGCCGAGGTCACGGTGATCGCCGGGCCGGTGGCGGACTGCTGGGCGGTGGCAGCGGAGGCCGGAGCCTGGGCGAAAGCCGCTGCGGGCGCGCATACGAATGCGACGAGCGGCAGCAGGAACAGGGGCTTGAGCGAGACGGGCATGGTCGGTCTTCGTCTTTAAGGGGTTGGATCGCCGGCGGACGGCAGCAGCATGGTCTGCGCCATGCTGCGCATCGCGGCGAACAGGGCTTCGGCGCCGGCGGCGGCGTCGAAATTCGGATCGACGGCGCGCCGGCAGAAGAAGCCGTCCGCCATCATGAACAACGCCGTCAGGAAGCGCGCTTGATCGAGATTGCTCGGCAGCTCGCCGCTTTGCTTGGCGGCCTCGACGGCGGCGGCGAGGCCGTGCTCGACCACCTCGTCGAAGCTGGCGCAGATCCGCGCCATCTCCGGCGTGCGCGAGGCCTCCGCCCAGATCTGGAGGGCGATGACCGCCTTCTCGCGCGGCTTGCGCACCATGTGCTGGCGGCCGAGTTCCTCGAGCTGGTCGAGCAAGCCGCCCTTGCCCGGGTCGAGCTGGGCGAAATCGGCCGCAACCTCGGTGCGGTCGCGCTCGCTGATCCCGGCGATGATCGCGTCCTTCGAGGAGAAGTAGCGATAGAGATTGCCCGGGCTCATCCCGGCCTCCGCGGCTATGTCATTCATCGTCGCGGCATGGAAACCGGCGCGCGCGAAGACGCGCTCGGCCGCGTCCAGGATATGGACATGACGTTCCGACAGGCCGCGCTCGGCCGAGAAGGAGGTGAAAACCTGGGACATGCTTCTTTTGAATGATGAGAATGAACGTTCATTCTCATGCCTGACCCCGACTCGAAAGTCAACCAACGTCATCACTGGAGGTTGCATTGCCAGAACACTATTGATGGAAGATTGCACGGAGCATGCACGGTGCTGGCCTCTGCCATGCCGGCCATGGCGCATAATTTGCTTGCCGCCAGGGCCGACAAACCGCATTTTAGATGCGATCCGGCGCGGAAATCCGGCCTCGGGAGCGCAACCGACCATCGCGATGAACGATCTGTCCTATCGCTTTCCGTCCCGTCGTCGGCTCCGCACCCGCCTCGACAGCCTGCCGCCGCCGAAGAAGCCCGTGCTGATCGTGCTCCATCAGGAGCATTCGACGCCCGGCCGCGTCGGTCGGCTCATCGCCGAGCGCGGGCACGCCCTCGACATCCGCAAGCCCCGTTTCGGCGACCCGCTGCCGCAGACCATGCGGGACCATGCCGGCGCGGTGATCTTCGGCGGGCCGATGAGCGCCAACGATCCCGACGATTTCGTCAAGGCCGAGACCGACTGGATCGGCGTCTGCCTCAAGGAGGATGCGCCCTTTCTCGGCCTCTGCCTCGGCGCACAGATGCTCGCCCGCCATCTCGGCGCGACCGTCTACACCCATGCCGAGGGCCGGGCCGAGATCGGCTATTACCCGCTCAACCTGACCGAGGCCGGCCATGCCGACGCCACGACCTCAGGCTGCATCTGGCCCGCGACCGTCTATCAATGGCACCGCGAGGGCTTCGATTGCCCGACCGGCTCCGAATGCTTGGCAACCGGCGGCGACTTCCCGGTCCAGGCGATCCGCACCGGCAGCAAGGCCTATGGCCTGCAATTCCACCCCGAGGTGACGCTGGCGATGATGTGCCGCTGGTCGGTGCGCGCACATGAGCGCACGCTGATGCCGGGCGCGCAATTGCGCCACCAGCATCTCGAGGGCTGGTATCAGTACGATCCGCCAGTACGTGCCTGGCTCGACGGCTTTCTCGATCACTGGCTGAAAGAGCCGGCCGAGCAGGATTCCATCGCGTGACTCGCACTGTTGTGGTCCTCGGCGCCGGCATGGTCGGCGTCTCCTGCGCGCTCGCTTTGCAGAAGCGCGGCCTCAAGGTCACGCTGATCGACCGGCGCGAGCCCGGCCGCGAGACCTCCTACGGCAATGCCGGCGTGATCAGCCGCTCCTCGATCATGCCGCTCAATAATCCCGGCCTGTGGAAGAGCCTGCCGAAATATCTCGGCAACCGGCATGCGGCGGTGCGCTACCGGCTCGGCCATCTCCTGGCCAATCCCCGCTGGATCCTCGGCTTCCTCAACGAGGCCAAGCCGGACCGGCTCGCTCCGCGCGTCGCGGCGCTGGAAAGCCTGATCGCACCCTCCCTGCCCCTGCACAAGCGCCTGATGACCGAGGCCGGCATCGCCTGGCGCCTGCGCGACACCGGCTTCCTCGAACTCTGGCGCAGCGAGGCCGGCCGTGCTGCCGCCGAGGCGCGCCGAACTTTCCTTGAAGATCACGGCGTCCGCGTCGAGGCGCTCGACCGACAGGCCCTCTCGGCGCTGGAGCCGAGCCTGAACCCAATCTTCTCGGCCGCCTTGCTGCACAAGGACAGCGCCTCGGTCGATTGGCCGGGCGCCGTCGTTGAGGCCTATGCAGCATTGTTCGCGGCCCGCGGCGGCACGATCCTGCGCGACGAGGTCACCGGCCTGTCAAAGCAAGGTGAAGGCTGGCGCGTTACCGCCAAGGGCGCCCAGCACGACGCCGACCTCGCGGTCGTCGCGCTCGGTCCGTGGAGCGCCGACCTCTTACGGCCGCTCGGGTTCAAGGTGCCGCTCAATGTCGAGCGCGGCTATCACCGCCATTACAAGCCGGCACAGGGGCGCTTCCTCAACCGGCCGATCTACGATGTCGAGGCGTCCTACATGCTGGCGCCGATGGAGCTCGGCCTGCGCCTGACCAGTGGCGTCGAGCTCGCCCATCGCGATGCGCCCGACGACCACTCTCAGATCGATCAGGTGCTGCCGCGGGCGCGCGAGGCCTTCCCGCTGACGGAACCGGCCGAGGACACCACCTGGCGCGGCTCGCGCCCGACCCTGCCGGATTCGCTGCCGATGATCGGTGAGGCGCCGCGCACTCCTGGCCTCTGGCTCGCCTTCGGCAACCAGCATATCGGCTTCTCGACCGGACCCGTAACGGGGGAGTTGCTCGCCGCTCTGGTCTGCGGCGAAGCGGCTCCGGCCGACCCGGCGCCTTTCGCGCCGGGTCGTTACCTGTCCTAGGCGTCACGCCGACGCGCTCGGCCGCGCGGGATCGCTGGTGACGCTCTTTGTGACGCCGTCACCGAGCCCGGACCAATTGACCCTCGCCGTGCCGAGCATCAGCGCCGTCAGCGCGACGAAGGCGCCGATCGCCCCGGCGAGCAGGGCGAAATCCTCGGATTTCAAGAGCGCGTAGACCAGCCCGTAGCCGGTGGCGAGGATCAGCCCGAGTACCCCGCCGCGCGCAAAACTGCGCAGGACAAGGCCGATATAGAGCGCGATCAGCCCCGTCGTCGCTGCGGCCGCGACGAGATAGGCGGTCAGGAAGCCGAGATGCTCGGCCAGCGACAGCAGCAGCACATAGAACAGCACCAATGCGAAGCCCACGAGCGTGTACTGGACGGCGTGGAGGTTGTCGCGCGCCACCAGTTCCAGCCCGAACACGGCAAGGAAGACCGCACCGACGAACAGGATGCCGTATTTGATGGCGCGATCGACCAGCTGGTAGAGATCGACCGGCTGGTAGAAGCGGGCGCCGACACCGCCGGCGAGGAAGGTCACATCGGCACGCTTGTCATGGGTGAAGGCGAGCGGCAGGTTGCGCGCCAGATGCGAGACCCGCCAGGAGGCCGAGAAGCCGTTGGCGTCGATCACCCGGTCGTCCGGCAAATGCGCACCGGAGAAACTCGGGTGCTGCCAGTTCGAGCTCATCCGCAGCGAGCTGTTCTTGGCCAGCGGCACAAGCGACAGGCTGCGCGAGCCGTTGATGTCGAGTGAGACCTCGACCGCGAGCGGCTTGGTCAAATCGAGGGCGCGCAAGGCGGCATGGATGCCGTTGCCGTCGCGGATGCCGGCCCCCAAGGTCGGTTCGAACTCGATCGCGGCGCCGTCGCGGATCTGCGCGGTGGCGCGGTTCTTCAGGCCGCGGACATCAGCGACCCCAATGGCGAGCACGGCTTCGTTCCAAAGCGGCTGCACCATCTCGGAGGTGATCGCCTTGAAATCGGGCGGCAGGAAGCGGGCATTGAGCGCGACCTTGCTGCGATAGACCGGTACGTCGAAGATCGAGCGCCGCCGGATCTCGGTCTGCGCCTCCGAAGAGGCCTGAAGATCATCCGGCAGGAAGACCGCGACCTCGCGGGTCGGCGCGGCATTGGCGATCTTGGGCGGCACCAGATAGGGCACCAGCAGAGCCGGGCCACCGACGATCTGCTCGCGGCCCCAGGCCTCACCGATCTCGCGGGCGGCCAGATTGGCAGTGGCCGAGCGCTCGCCGCGCAAGCTGGACACGAACATCAGCGGGATCAGCAGCAGCAGCGCCAGAAAGCCGATGACGAAGAATTTCAGGCCGGGACTGCGCCCGAACCGTCTCGGCGAGATGCCGAGCGACAGGACCGGGGGTTCAGGCTTGCTTTCGTTCTGTTGGCCTTGCTCTTGCGACATGATTCGCCCTCATGCAGTGACTTAGCGTCACGAAGAGAGCGCGGCGTCTTGTCGCGGGCGTGATCGAGTCGGGGCCGAAACCGGCGAAATCGGCGGCGGAATTGCGGAAAGCGGACCGACCAAGACCCCACCTCCGCTGAGGCGAGGCGGATTTCGCTGGCGTGAGTCGGCTGGCGTGGCGGCCGAGAACCGGAGCGGAGCGTACATCAGTACGTGAGCACCGGAAGCGCAGGCCGCCGCGTCAGACGGCCGCGCCAGTAGAATTCCGACCGCCTCAGACCTGCCTTGCCACCATCATCTTCTTCACTTCCGCGATCGCCTTGGCCGGGTTGAGGCCCTTCGGGCAGGCGTTGGCGCAGTTCATGATGGTGTGGCAGCGATAGAGCCGGAACGGGTCCTCGAGATTGTCGAGGCGCTCGCCTGTGGCTTCGTCGCGCGAGTCGATCAGCCAGCGATAGGCCTGCAGAAGCGCGGCAGGACCGAGATAGCGATCGCCGTTCCACCAATAGCTCGGGCAGGAGGTCGAGCAGCAGGCGCACAGGATGCACTCATAGAGACCGTCGAGCTTCTCGCGGTCGTCCTTGGCCTGCTTCCACTCTTTTTCGGGCGCCGGCGTCGTCGTCTTGAGCCAGGGCTCGATCGAGGCGTGCTGGGCGTAGAAGCGGGTCAGGTCGGGCACGAGGTCCTTGACCACTGGCATGTGCGGCAGCGGGTAGATCGCGACCTTGCCCTTGCCGCCGCATTCGTCGATGCCGGTGGTGCAGGCGAGCCCGTTCTTGCCATCCATGTTCATGGCGCAGGAGCCGCAGATGCCCTCGCGGCAGGAACGCCGGAAGGTCAGCGTCGGGTCGACCTTGTTCTTGATCCAGATCAGCGCGTCGAGGACCATCGGCCCGCAATCGTCGCGGTCGACATAATAGGTGTCGGTGCGCGGATTGGCGGTATCGTCGGGGTTCCAACGATAGATCTTGAACTCGGTGACCTTCTTGGCACCGGCCGGCTTCGGCCAAGCCTTGCCTTCGGTCAGGCGAGAGTTCTGCGGGAGCGTGAATTCGGCCATCGTTCAGATCGTCCTCAGTACACCCGCGCCTTAGGCTTGATGTATTCGATGTCGTTCGAGAGCGTGTAGGTGTGCACCGGACGGTCGTCGAGCGTGACGGTACGCTTCTCGTCATCGATCCAGGCGAGCGTGTGCTTCATCCAGTCCTTGTCGTTGCGGTCCGGATAGTCCTCGCGGGCATGGGCGCCGCGGCTCTCCGGGCGCTGCAGCGCCGAGTCCATGGTGACCACCGCCTGGGTGATCAGGTTCTCGAATTCGAGCGTCTCGATCAGGTCGGAGTTCCAGATCAGCGAGCGGTCGGTCGTGCCGATATCGGTGATCCCCGCCCAGACCTCGTGGATCGCCTTGTGGCCCGCCTCGAGCGTCTCGCCGGTCCGGTAGACGGCGCAATCGGACTGCATCGTCCGCTGCATCTTGTCGCGCAGCACCGCGGTCGGCGTGCCGCCCTTGGCGTTGCGGTACTTGTCGAGGCGGGTCAGCGAGAGATCGGCCGAGTTCGCCGGAAGCTCCGGCTGCTTCTCGCCGGCCTTGACGGTCTCGGCGCAGCGCAGACCAGCCGCACGGCCGAAGACGACGAGGTCGATCAGCGAATTCGAGCCGAGGCGGTTGGCGCCGTGCACGGAGACGCAGGCCGCTTCGCCGATCGCCATCAGGCCGGGCACGACCCGGTCCGGATCGCCGTCGACCTTGGTCAGCACCTCGCCGTGGAAGTTCGTGGGGATGCCGCCCATGTTGTAGTGCACGGTCGGGATCACCGGGATCGGCTCGCGGGTGACGTCGACGCCGGCGAAGATCTTGGCGCTCTCCGAGATGCCGGGCAGGCGCTCATGCAGGATCTTCGGGTCGAGATGGTCGAGATGCAGGTAGATGTGATCCTTGTCCTTGCCGACGCCGCGGCCGGCCCGGATTTCCATCGTCATCGAGCGTGAGACGACGTCGCGCGAGGCGAGGTCCTTGGCCGAGGGGGCATAGCGCTCCATGAAGCGCTCGCCTTCGGAATTGGTGAGATAGCCACCCTCGCCGCGCGCGCCCTCGGTGATCAAGCAGCCCGAACCGTAGATGCCGGTCGGGTGGAACTGCACGAACTCCATGTCCTGCATCGGCAGGCCGGCGCGCAGCACCATGCCGCCGCCGTCGCCGGTGCAGGTATGGGCCGAGGTCGCCGAGAAATAGGCACGGCCATAGCCGCCGGTCGCCAGGATCGTCTGCTGCGAGCGGAAGCGATGCAGCGTGCCGTCATCGAGCTTGAGCGCGAGCACGCCACGGCAATGTCCGTCCTCGTCCATGATCAGGTCGATGGCGAAGTACTCGATGAAGAACTCGGTGTTGTAGCGCAGCGCCTGGCCATAGAGCGTGTGCAGCATGGCGTGGCCGGTGCGGTCGGCGGCGGCGCAGGTGCGCTGGGCCGGCGGGCCGTTGCCGAAATCGGTGGTCATGCCGCCGAAGGGGCGCTGGTAGATCTTGCCGCTCTCGGTGCGCGAGAACGGGACGCCCCAGTGCTCGAGCTCGTAGACGGCGGCCGGGGCGTTGCGGACGAGATACTCGATCGCGTCCTGGTCGCCGAGCCAGTCCGACCCCTTGACGGTGTCGTACATGTGCCACTGCCAGGTGTCCTTGCCCATATTGCCGAGCGAGGCGGCAACGCCGCCCTGGGCCGCGACGGTGTGCGAGCGGGTCGGGAAGACCTTGCTGATGCAGGCGGTGCGCAGGCCGGCCTGCGAGCAGCCGACCGTGGCGCGAAGCCCGGCGCCGCCGGCGCCGACGACGACGACGTCGAAGGTGTGGTCGGTGATGGGGTAGGCCTGGCCGGTATAGGCCGGGACGGGGCGGGCGCGGGTGATCGCCATGATCAGCCTCCGAACGAGATCTTCAGGAGCGCGAAGGCGCAGGCGGCGCCGACCGCGATCGCAAAGAAGGTGTTGGCCATCACGGCGAGGAGCTTCAGCACCTCGTGCTGGATATAGTCCTCGATGACGACCTGCATGCCGAGCCGCATATGAACGGCGCCGGATACGACGAAGAGCAGCATCAGGATGGCGACGATCGGGTTCGACAGCGTCGCAATGGCGGCGCCATAGGGCTTGCCGATCAGCGAGATGACGACGCAGAGAAAGGCGAGGGTCAGGATGACATTGGCGACGGCGGTGACACGCTGCAGCCAGAAATGGCCGGTCCCGGACTTGGCCGAGCCGAGGCCGCGAACGCGGCCGAGCGGGGTGCGCATCGAGGAGTTTGAGAGCATCGACGTATCCTCAGCGCGTCAGGGCGACGATCCAGACCAGCACGGTGAGCGCGCCGGAGACGACGACACTGTACTTGGCCAGGTTCGTGCGGGTCTGCGGATCGAAGCCGTGGCCGAGATCCCAGACGAAGTGGCGGAGCCCGCCGACCATGTGATGCAGCAGCGCGAAGGTGTAACCGAACAGCACGAGGCGGCCGAGGAAGGAGCCGGCGATCCATTGCGCGGTCTCGTAGGCGGCGGGGCCGGAGGCGGCCGCGATGAGCCAGAGCGCGATCAGCAGGGTGCCGCCGTAGAGCGCCGAGCCCGTGGCGCGATGGGCGATCGACATCGCCATGGTCCAGGACCAGCGATAGATCTGCAGATGCGGTGAAAGCGGGCGCGCCGCCGGTCTGGACTCGGCCAAGTTAAGGACTCCCGACCCTTCAAGCTCACGAAGCGAAGATCGCTTGGTATCGTTCTAGAGTGAATGGCTGTCTAACGAAACCATCCTCATGCTGCAATGCGGCAGGCGAAAGCCCGGTTACAGAAATAGAAATCTGTAATTTTTTTAGATCCGAAGGCCGCGGGCGGGCAGCCTGCGAAAACAGCCTAAAGCCGGACAAGCGCCGTCCGCCACCCTTTTCCTAAGGCCATATCGCACAGGGCGAGGACCATCCATGAAACTGGGCATGAGCCTTTCGCAGTTCGAAGCCGAACTGAACACTGATTGCTGCGACCCCTACAACAATGCCGAGTTGACGCTGACCTTGAAGCTCGGCTTTCGGCAGATCAACCCGGCTGCGGGCGCGGCCGACGGCACCTATCACGACTATGGCGATGCCACGGAGCCGACGCGCAAGATCGTCAAATGGACGGTCGGCAGCTGGAATCTGTGGAAGAAGAACTTCGTCGACACCGCGACCCGTTTCTGGACGGGCAAATTCTGGCTGTCGAACAATTTTCCGGTCTACGAATTCGAGAAGAACGGCACCAAATACCGCCCGAACATCTGGTGCCTGCTCAAGATCGAGGATCGCGATATCGCGCTCGGCGGCCATCATCACGTCATCGACGTGGTCCGACTGCACAGGAGCGAGACCTGGTTCGGCTCGCATGCCAAGCTCTATGACAGCCTCGACACCAATTCGGTGAAGAAGGGCACCAACAGCAAGGGCAAGGCGATCATGCAGCGCGCCCATGTCCACGAGGTCGGCCATCTGCTCGGCCTCGGCCATGTCGACATCGGAAAGGCGCATTGCCCGCCCGGCGGCAACACCAATGCCTCGAATTGCTACGGCGTCGCCGATGTCGACAAATACTCGGTGATGGGCCAGGGCATGCAATTGCGCCTCACCCATGCCGTGCCCTGGCGGAAGGCGATGGTCGCGCTCTCTGGCAAGGGCAATGTGCTGACCGCGACCGATTGGGAGGCCAAGACGCAGCGCATCTACCCGCGCATCCCGTCAGAGGTCGCCACCAACGCCATGCTCACGCACCGGCCCCTGCGCAAATGACGGCCGTCAAGCCCGATCGGATCGTGATGATGCGAACCGCCTCGCGAAACCTTTCAATGCTCATTCTCGTTCTCAGCGGGATGGCCGGACTTCTCGGCCCCGCCCACGCCACAGGAAAGCGCTGCCAGATGAACGCGATCGAACGCTCCAAATGCATCATCGAGGCGATTCTCGCCGATATCAGCCGCAGCTATACCCAAGTTGGGGGCGGCGGGATCAGCGCGATCAAGCAGAACTCGACCACATCCTTCACCGTCTCGATCTCGCAGGAGGAACGCGTCGACCTCCTGACCTATGAGGTGACGGTCGACGCCAAGGGCAAGGTGAGCGTCAAGAAGACCGGCGAGGACACCCGCTCGCGCTGAGCCCCGTCTCAGCGCGGCAGCAGGGCCCAGTAGTCAAAGTCGAGGATCACGCCGTCGGCATACTGGTCGGCGTGCTTCAGCGGGTGCTCGTTGCAGGGCAGGTTCTTGGTCGCAACCAGGCGCAAGCGCAGCGCGCCGACATCCTCGCGCCCGGGCAGCTCGGCCGCCTCCAGCACCTCGCTCCAGGCGAAGACCGTGTCGCCGGCGAAGAGCGGCGAGACATGCCTGCCGGCATTGATCGCCGCGATGTGGAAAGCGTTGCCGAGCCCGTTAAAGGACAAAGCGCGCGCCAGGCTGATGACGTGCCCGCCATAGATCAGGCGCTTGCCGAAACGGGTCTCGCGGGCGCCATAGCCGTCGAAATGCACCTTGGCGGTGTTCTGGTAGAGCCGGGTCGCGATCTGGTGCTCGGCCTCCTCGACGGTCATGCCGTCGACATGGTCGATGCGCTCGCCTGCCCGATAGTCCCCCCAGCGGAAGGGCGAGCCGGCAAGGGCGTCGTCATAGGCGGCCGGGTGCAGCGGCGGGCAGCCCTCCCCCAGCGCCTCCGGCGCGACGCTCTTCGGCAATTCCGGAACCTGCTCGAACTCCGCCGGCGAGCCGGGCCGGCGCTTGCGCACCAGCACCCAGCGGGCATAGCTCAGCACGATCTCATTGTGCTGGTTGCGGCCGATCGAGCGGACATAGACGATACCGGCATCGCCGCCCGAGGTCTGCTTCAGCCCGATCACCTCCGAGGTGGTCGAGAGGGTGTCGCCGGGGAAGACCGGCTTGAGGAAGCGGCCATCGGCATAGCCGAGATTGGCGACGGCATTGAGCGAGATATCCGGCACCGTCTTGCCGAAGACGATGTGGAAGACCAGGAGATCGTCGACCGGCGCGGCGGCATAGCCGATCGCCTTGGCGAAGGCGTCGGACGACTGGACCGCGAAACGCGGCCCGTAGAGCGCGGTGTAAAGCGAGACGTCCCCGGCCGTGACCGTGCGCGGCGTCGCGTGGACGATCGTCTCGCCGAGCCGGAAATCCTCGAAGAAGCGGCCGGTGCTGGTCTTGCTGGGGCTGTCGGACATCGGCGTGCTCTCGCGGCGGGTCCTCATTGTGCGCTGCGGCGAGGCCCGCCGTAAAGCTCGCCCAATGGCGGAGCGCTACCGGAAGTCGCGCGGCCTCAGGCCCGCATGGAACCAGGTGATCATCGAATAGATGTCGTAGACCGGTAAGCCCGTCGCCGCCTGCACGGCGGCCGCATAAGGCGGCATGTTGGTGCATTCGAGCACGATGGCACCGACCTCGGGATGCTCGCGGACCAGACGTTGCGCCGCCTCGACCACGTCCTGCTCGGCCAGGTCGATGTCCATCTCCTCCTTCTCCGCCGTGATCAGCACGCGGAAGAACTCTCGGCCGGTCTCGGTACCGGTCACCGGCGTGTCGGCGGGAACGCCGACGGCCGTCAGGTGCTGCGGCGTCAAGGTCGCGGCCGAGACGGTGACGAGGCCGACGCGCTTGCCGGGCGGCAAGGTCGCCTGCACCCAGGGCACCTGCATCAGCGAAGAGGTCGCCACGGGGACGCCGACGGCCGCCGCGAGCTCCTGCTGGAACAGCGAGAGGAAACCGCAATTGGTGGTGATCGCCTCGGCGCCGAGTCGAACCAGCTCCTGCGCCGCCGCGATGAAGTCCGGGAGCAGCCCGGCCGCTCCCTTCAGCACCACCTTCTCCGGGCTCGCACCCGAGACGACGCGATAGAGCACCGGGAAGGGCCAGGTCGTGGCGTTGCCCATGTCGCCGAAGATGCGCGGGAAGCGCGCCTCCAGCATCAGCACGCCGAGCGGCGCGCCATAGACCGCCTTGCCGCCCCTGGCGACGCCCCGCCTGCTCATGCGGTGATCTCGACGAGCTTGGTGAGGTCGACATTGGCGCCGCAGACGAGGACGCCGAGGCGCTCGCCCGGCTGCGGCTTGTAGGCTCCACCAATCAGGGCGCCGAGCGCCGCGGCGCCGCCCGGCTCGACTGCCAGGCGGAAATCGCGCCAGAGCAGCGCTTGAGCCTCGGTAATCGCCGCATCCGGCACCAGCACGACATGGTCGACCGTGTCCTTGCAGACGTCATAAACGAGCTGGCCGACATTCCGGGCCCCGAGCGAATCGGCCGCGACCGAGGCGACGGTGACCGTCACCGGCCCCTTCGCCTCGAAGGCGGCCTGCAGCGAGCGCGAACCCTCGGGCTCGACGCCGACGACCTTGACACTGGTGCCGGCGAACCAGGCGGCGATGCCGGAGATCAGACCGCCACCGCCGACCGCGACGAGCACGGTGTCGAGATCGGGCTCCTGCTTGTGCCATTCGCGGCCGAGCGTGCCCTGGCCGGCGATTGTCTCCTTGGCCGAGAAGGGATGGATCTTGAGCGCGCCGGTCTCGGCCACGAACTTGTCGCAGGCCGCCTGAGCATCATCGTATTGCGCGCCGCCGATCCGGACCTCGGCGCCGAAGCGACGGATCGCCTCGATCTTCGCCGCCGGCGAGATCTCCGGCACGAAGATCGTCGCCTTCACGCCGCGCTTGCCGGCGGCATAGGCGACCGCAGCGCCATGATTGCCGCCCGAGGCAGCGGCAACGCCGGCTGAGGGCACATCGAGCGAGAGCAGATTGTTGAAGGCGCCGCGCGTCTTAAACGAGCCGGCATGCTGCAGGCATTCGAGCTTGAGCGAGACATCGGCGCGCGAGCCGAAGGCGCCGGTGCCGAGGCGCATCACCGGAGTGGTGCGGGCATGGCCGGCAATGCGGTCAGCCGCGGCCTCGATCATCGAGCGCGGCACAGGCTTCTCTGTCATGGCTGAGTCCTAGGCAAGGGAGCGATCCGCGACATACGTCCAGATCGCGATAGGTAGGCCTTGGCTATCGCGTCCCGGTGGATCGGGGAAGGGCTTGCCGCGCCCGGCGGCAATGTGCCGGGCGACGACCAGCGCCGCGAGCGCGTCGAGGGCGTCATCGGCGGCTGCACCGCGCGGGGGCCGCGCGTGAACGATCTCAGCCGGCAGCCCCGCTGCCAGCAGCAGGGTGCGGCGCTCGGCCATCCCCGCCGGATTGACCACGCCCTTGATCTTCTTCGGATGTACGAGCGGCGCGCCCTGCATCGTCCGGAAGGCGAGCTCCGGATGCGTCTCGAAGATCCGCTCGCGCCAGCCCGGCTCAGCCCGCAGCAGCGCGTCGATCTCGCGGATGCGCGGGAAGAGATGGAAGCCCTGCTTCGAAACCTTGCGCGGCGGCTCGGATGTCGCCAGCGCCAGCCTGCAGGCTTCGCCATAATCCGCGGCGTGGACCGCATCGCGCGAGGGGATCGAGAACACCGAGGATTGCCGCTCACCGAGCAAGGCGCGCACTGCCTGTTCCGGGCCGCGCCCGGACCCGGTGATCCGATCCGGCAAGCCGATCGGCATGTCGACGGCGATCAGGTGCGGCACCGGCGAGCCCGTGAGCAGATCGATCCAGCGCGGGACAACGCGGAAGAAGGGCGCCTCAGCTCCCGAAAGGTCGACAAAAGCCGCGATCCAGCCCGCCTTGCAGCCGTCGACACCGGCAATCCAGCCCATCACAGCCCCGTCATCCGTCTTTCGCAGAACTGACATTGCATTGCGGCGCAGCTTAGTGTGCACTGCAGCGAACCCGGCGACCCTTCAATCCGGAGAGACAATATGACCGACATCCGTCCGCGCCGCAGCGTCCTCTATATGCCGGGCTCCAATGCCCGCGCGTTGGAGAAAGCCCGCGAGATCGCAGCCGATGCGCTGATCCTCGATCTGGAAGACGCGGTCGCTCCGGACGCCAAGGAACTGGCGCGCGAACAGGTCTGCGCCGCCGTGAAGGCTGGCGGCTATGGTAGGCGCGAGCTCGTCATCCGTACCAACGGCATCGATACCCCCTGGTTCGACGCCGACCTCGCGGCCGCGGCCGAAGCCGGCCCCGACGCCATCCTGATCCCGAAGGTCTCCTCGCCGGAGACGCTGGTCGAGATCGGCCATCGCCTGACCGGGCTCTGGGCCAAGCCGGAGACGCGGGTCTGGGCGATGATCGAGACGCCGATCGCCATTCTCGATTGCGAGAGGATCGCCCGCGCCGCCCGCGATCCCTCGACCCGCCTCGCCTGCTTCGTCCTCGGCACCAACGATCTCGCCAAGGAGACGCGCGCCCGCTTCGTGCCCGGCCGCGCGCCGATGCTGCCCTGGCTGACCACGGCGATCCTCGCCGCCCGCGCTCATGGCGTCGACGTGGTCGACGGCGTCTACAACGATCTCAAGGACGAGGCCGGCTTCCGGACCGAGTGCGAGCAGGGCCGCGATCTCGGTTTCGACGGCAAGACCCTGATCCACCCCAACCAGGTGGCGGTGGCTAATACGGTCTTCGCGCCGGAGGAGAGCGAGCTGACCCGTGCCCGTGCGATCATCTCCGCCTTCGCAGCGCCTGAGAATGCCGACAAGGGCGCGATCCAGCTCGACGGCCGCATGGTCGAGCGGTTGCACGCCGAGATGGCCAAGCGGGTGGTCGCGCTGGCGGAGGCGATCGCGGCTTGACGGCCTCTCCCATGGTCGCGGAAGCGCGGGATCCCCTCTCCTGGAAGGAGAGGGGTAGGGGTGAGGTGTTCGGATTGAGAACGTTAGCCGGAACCTAAACGCGCGGTCAGCACTCGCGGAACTCGTCAGACGGCCGACACCTCACCCTGCCCTCTCCTTACAGGAGAGGGTTCCCCGCGCATCTGTCGTCAAAGCCGATCAGCTGACACGTTTGCCGCAGGCGTTAGAACGAAAAAGGCCGGGAGCTTCTGCCCCCGGCCTTTTCAATTCCGTCCAGTGGACTTCGCTCAAGCCGCCTTGCGCTGCTCGAACACGCCCTTGAACTCGCGCAGCTGCACGAGCTGATCGTGCAGGCGCTTCTTCTCGGCCTCGTCATGCGAGCCGGCATGACGGGTTTCGGCGGTCAGGATCTCGGCGTCGAGAACGGCGCTATCGACGTCCTCGAGAAAGCGGGCCTGTTCGGCCAGGATGGTGACGCTCGTCGCGTTGACCTCGGCGAGGCCGCCCGAGACGAAGAATTCCTTGCCATTGCTGGAGTCGGTCTGGACCAGGACAATGCCCGGCTTCAGGACGGCAACCACCGGGGCATGGCCGGCAAGCACGGTCATCTCGCCCTCGACCGACGGCACGATGACGCTGACGGCGTCACCCGAGAACAGGATGCGCTCCGGCGAGACGAGTTCGAATGTGAAGGTGGCCATCGTAAAATCTCTCCAGGCTCGTCATGACCGGGCCTGACCCGACCATCCCTGAAACCAGTGTCTTCTCGTCCAGAGATTCTCAGGACAAGCCCGAGAATGACGCGTGTCACACCTTCCGGCCGGCCGACGCCGGCCGGAACGGCCCGTGAAACTTACGCCGCCTCGGCAGCCAGGCGCTGAGCCTTCTCGATCGCTTCCTCGATCGAGCCGACCATGTAGAAGGCAGCTTCCGGCAGGTGGTCGTACTTGCCCTCGACCAGGCCCTTGAAGCCCTTGATCGTGTCCTCGAGCGCGACGAGCTTGCCCGGCGAACCGGTGAAGACTTCGGCGACGAAGAAGGGCTGCGACAGGAAGCGCTCGATCTTGCGGGCGCGGGCGACGGCAAGCTTGTCCTCTTCCGAGAGCTCGTCCATGCCCAGGATCGCGATGATGTCCTGCAGCGCCTTATAGCGCTGGAGGATCTGCTGGACCTGACGGGCGATATTGTAGTGCTCGTCACCGACGATCGCGGCCGAGAGCATGCGCGAGGTCGAGTCGAGCGGGTCGACCGCCGGGTAGATGCCCTTTTCCGCGATCGAGCGCGAGAGCACGGTGGTGGCGTCCAAGTGGGCGAACGAGGTCGCGGGCGCCGGGTCGGTCAAGTCGTCCGCCGGCACGTAGATCGCCTGCACCGAGGTGATCGAGCCCTTGTTGGTGGTGGTGATCCGCTCCTGCAGATTGCCCATGTCGGTGGCGAGCGTCGGCTGATAGCCCACCGCCGACGGGATGCGGCCGAGCAGCGCCGACACTTCCGAGCCCGCCTGGGTGAAGCGGAAGATGTTGTCGACGAAGAACAGCACGTCCTGGCCACGGTCGCGGAAGTCTTCCGCCACGGTCAGGCCGGACAGGGCGACGCGCATGCGGGCGCCCGGGGGCTCGTTCATCTGGCCGTAGACGAGGGCGCACTTGGAGCCTTCGCCGCCGCCCTTCTTGTTCACGCCCGACTCGATCATCTCGTGATAGAGGTCGTTGCCCTCGCGGGTGCGCTCGCCGACGCCGGCGAACACGGAATAACCACCGTGGGCCTTCGCGACGTTGTTGATCAGCTCCATGATCAGCACGGTCTTGCCGACGCCGGCGCCGCCGAACAGGCCGATCTTGCCGCCCTTGGCGTACGGAGCCAGGAGGTCGACGACCTTGATGCCGGTGACCAGGATCTGCGCTTCCGTCGCCTGGTCGGCATAGCTCGGAGCCGGCTGGTGGATGCCGCGGGTGCTCGAGGTCTTGATCGGGCCGGCTTCGTCGACCGGCTCGCCGATGACGTTCATGATGCGGCCGAGGCACTCGTCGCCGACCGGAACCGCGATCGGCGCGCCGGTGTCGGTCACCGCCTGACCGCGAACCAGACCTTCGGTCGAGTCCATGGCGATGGTGCGGACGGTGTTCTCGCCGAGGTGCTGGGCAACCTCGAGGACGAGGCGGTTGCCGAGGTTGTCGGTCTCGAGCGCGTTCAGGATCTCCGGCAGGACGCCGTCGAACTGCACGTCGACGACGGCGCCGATGACCTGGGCAACGCGGCCCGTGCCGGTGTTGGCGGGCTTGTCGGTCTTGGTCTTGGTAGCGGCTTTGGCCATGGTTCGAACCTCGGATTCGCGTTCAGCGTGTCGGATGGCCGGCACGCCGGCCCAAATTAGGCGGTTAGAGCGCTTCCGCGCCGGAGATGATCTCGATCAGTTCCTTGGTGATCATCGCCTGACGCGAGCGGTTGTAGAGCTGCGTCTGCTTCTTGATCATCTCGCCGGCGTTGCGCGTGGCGGAGTCCATCGCCGACATGCGCGCGCCCTGCTCGGAGGCGGCGTTCTCCAGGATCGCCCGCAGCACCTGCACCGTGAGGTTGCGCGGCAGCAGGGTCTCGAGGATCTCGCTCTCTTCCGGCTCGTATTCGTAGACGGCGCTCATCGTCTTGGTGCCGGCCGGGATCTCGGCCGGGATGATGCGCTGTGCCGTCGGGATCTGCGAGATCACCGACTTGAACTTCGAGAAGAACAGCGTCGCGACGTCGAACTCGCCGGCGGCGAAGCGCGTCAGGATGCTCTGCGCGATCGTCTCGGCATTGGCGAAGCCGAGCTGCTTGAAGGCGCGCAGGTCGATCACCTCGAGGATGTCGGCCGCGAACTGCCGGCGCAGGATGTCGTAGCCCTTCTTGCCGACGCAGACGAACTTGACCGTCTTGCCTTCGGCCTTCAGCGCCAGCGCCTTGTCGCGGGCGAGGCGCGCGATCGAGGAGTTGAAGGCGCCGCAAAGGCCGCGCTCGGCCGTGCAGACCACGAGCAGGTGCACCTTGTCGGAGCCCGTCCCGCCGATCAGCTTCGGCGCGCTCGCCCCGGAGATGCCGGAAGCCAGGTTCGCCAGCACCGTCTCCATGCGCTCGGCATAGGGGCGCGCCGCCTCGGCCGCGCTCTGGGCGCGACGCAGCTTGGCTGCCGCGACCATCTGCATGGCCTTGGTGATCTTCTGCGTCGCCTTCACCGAGGCGATGCGATTGCGTAGGTCCTTAAGGGACGGCATCCGGTCTTGATCCCCTATCCGTCAGTGCGAGGGCGCAGCGACGAAGCAATCCAGAACTGGCGCAGCGGGGCTGGATTGCCTCGCTGCGCTCGCAAAGATCAGGCGAACGACTTGGCGTAGCCCTCGACGATACCCTTCAGCTTCGCGGCGTTCGCGTCCGAAAGGTCCTTCGAGGAGCCGATCTCGTTCAGCAGGTCGGCATGCTTGCCGCGGACCAGCGAGAGCAGCCCGTCCTCGAAGGCGCGGACCTTGTTGACCGGCAGCGGGTCGAGATAGCCGTTGACGCCGGCATAGATCACGACCGTCTGCTCTTCCATCTTCAGCGGCGAGAACTGGCCCTGCTTCAGGAGCTCGGTCAGGCGGGCGCCACGGTTGAGCAGGCGCTGCGTGACGGCGTCGAGGTCGGAGCCGAACTGGGCGAAGGCGGCCATCTCACGATACTGGGCGAGCTCGCCCTTGATCTTGCCCGCGACCTTCTTGGTCGCCTTGGTCTGCGCCGAGGAGCCGACGCGCGACACCGAGAGGCCGACGTTCACCGCCGGGCGGATGCCCTGGTAGAACAGGTCGGTCTCCAGGAAGATCTGGCCGTCGGTGATCGAGATCACGTTGGTCGGGATGTAGGCCGAGACGTCGTTGGCCTGCGTTTCGATGACCGGCAGCGCCGTCAGCGAGCCGAGACCGGCGGCCTCGCCCATCTTCGCCGCGCGCTCGAGCAGGCGGGAGTGGAGATAGAACACGTCGCCGGGATAAGCTTCGCGGCCCGGCGGGCGGCGCAGCAGCAGCGACATCTGGCGGTAGGCGACGGCCTGCTTCGACAGGTCGTCATAGATGATCACGGCGTGCATGCCGTTATCGCGGAAGAACTCGCCCATCGAGCAGCCGGCGAACGGCGCAAGGAACTGCATCGGGGCCGGGTCGGAGGCGGTGGCCGCCACGACGATGGAGTACTCCATCGCGCCGCGCTCCTCGAGCACCTTCACGAGCTGGGCGACGGTCGAGCGCTTCTGGCCGACGGCGACGTAGACGCAGTAGAGCTTCTGGCTCTCGGGGGCGCCTTCGACGTTGAGCGGCTTCTGGTTCAGGATCGTGTCGAGCGCCACGGCGGTCTTGCCGGTCTGGCGGTCGCCGATGATCAGCTCGCGCTGGCCGCGGCCGATCGGGATCAGGGCGTCGATCGCCTTGAGGCCGG
>JAESGM010000453.1_pt1 | contig 32687 bp, 30 predicted proteins | sample 9269721 | NCBI WGS metagenome assembly JAESGM01 (sample SAMN15720920, study PRJNA650825) | algae metagenome | isolation source: Komarekiella atlantica HA4396-MV6 and co-occurring heterotrophs from... | place: USA: Theobald House, Kauai, HI | collected 2009-07-29
CTATGGCGGCTCCTCGGGCCAGCTCGGCAAGAATGTCGGCGACGATTTCCGCGAGGGCAAGATCACGCTGCCGGTGGTGCTCTCCTTCCGCCGCGGCAACGAAGAGGAGCGCACCTTCTGGCGCCGCACCCTGCAGCAGGGCGAGGTCCGCGATGGCGACCTCGAAGAGGCGCAAGCCCTGATGCGCAAGCACGGCACCCTCGCTGACACGATCGAGCGCGCCCGCCATTACGCCAAGATGGCGAAGGATGCGCTCGGCCTGTTCCCAGCATCGCCGATGAAGCAGGCGCTCAACGACGCCGTCGACTTCTGCGTGGCGCGGGCGCACTGAGCGCCTTCGCGTGACATCCGATCCGAAGGCGGAAATCAGGACGCTGTCGTCGCGGCTCGTCTATGAGAACCGCTGGATGAAGGTCCGGGAAGACGAGATCCTTCGCCAAGACGGTTCGAAGGGTATCTACGGCGTCGTCGAGAAGACCGATTTCGTGGCGATCGCCGCGATCGAGGAGAACGGCGACTTCCATCTTGTCGAGCAATACCGCTACCCGGTCGACGGGCGCTTCTGGGAGCTGCCGCAAGGCTCCTGGGAAACCGCTCCGGACGCCGATCCACTGGACGTCGCCCGCGGCGAGCTGCGCGAGGAGACCGGGCTCGAAGCCGGCGAGGTCATCCGCGTCGGCTACCTCTACGAATGCTACGGCTATTCGAACCAGGGCTGCCACGTCTTCCTGGCGCGGAACCTCACCGCGACGACTCAGCGGCTCGACCACGAGGAACAGGGGCTCGTTACCCGCCGCTTCTCCGCTGCCGAAGTGGCCGCAATGATCGAGAGCGGCGCTATCCGAGATGCCACGACCATCGCAACGATCGGGCTATTGATGCTCAAGGGGTTGTTGCCCAGCCTACGGTAGGGTTGTCTCAGCAGCTCAGCGCTGCTCCGCCGCGATCCGCACGCCCAGCGCCAGCAGGAGCCCGCCGGTCACCGCCTCGATGACGCGCCTGACCTGCGAGCGGCGCAATACGTCGCCGGCCTTGGCGACGACGAGCGCGTAGGCCGAGAGCCAGAGCAGCGTCATCACCGCGAAGACCAGCCCGAGCAGGAAGAGCGTGGTGAAGCCGCCGCTGGCGGCCGCGAACTGCGGCAGCAGGCTGGCGAAGAAGACCGCGATCTTGGGATTGCCGAGATTGCTGATCAACCCCTGCCGATAGGCGATCATGGGAGCGAGCCGGCGCGGTCGCGACAACTCGACAGCCTCCGGCGATGCGACGCCGCGCCGAAAGGCCTCCCGCAGCGCCATGACGCCGAGATAGATCAGATAGGCGGCGCCGGCATACTGGATCGCGCGGAAGACCGGCTCGCTCGCGACCAGCAGCGCGACGAGGCCGAGGCTGGTCGCCAGCGCCCAGATCGACAGCCCAGACGCGACACCTAGCGCGGTCAGCACGCCACCGGTGCGACCGCCGAACAAGGTGTTGCGGATTGTCAGCGCGGTATCCGGCCCCGGCGTGCAGATCACCAGCGCCGCGACACCGACATAGGCGAGGAAGGAGGCCAGCGTCATGATGCGCCCTCCGGGCGAGCTATGACGCCTATCTCAACACAGTCGGCTTCACCCACCAATCCGGCCGGTCATGCGCCAGGAGCTTGGCTGCCTCGGCGCTGGCGCGGCAATCGTCGAACAACGCGAAGCATGTTGCGCCCGAGCCGGACATGCGCGCCAGCCGGCAGCCGGGCAGCGCAGACAATGTCGACAGCACCTCGCCAATGACGGGCGCGACAGCGCGGGCAGGTGCTTCGAGGTCGTTGCCGGAGGCGGCCAACGCCGAGATCAGGGCCGCCGACGTCGCCGGCGATGGCTTATCCGCATCGGCCGCTTCAGTGCCGCCTGCACGCCCCTGCCCCGGCTGGAGTCCGAGCGCACGAAACACCGGCGCAGTCTCGACCGCGACGCCGGGATTGACCAGCAGCGCGAACAGGCGTGGCAACCTTAACACCGGACCCAGTTGCTCGCCGATGCCGCGCATGATGCGCGCGCGCGCCTCCAGGCAGACCGGGACATCGGCGCCGATCCGGGCGGCAGCGGCGAGCAATGCCGGATGCGACAGCGACAAACCGTTGAGTCGCGCCAGCAGGCGCAAGGCTGCCGCCGCATCGGCCGAACCGCCGCCGATACCCGAGGCGACCGGCAGGCGCTTGACGAGATGGAAGCGGCCGGAGCGCAGGCCGGCGATCTCCTCGCGCAGGAGGCGCTCGGCCTTGACGACGAGATTGTCAGCACCGGTCGACAGCCCTCCGGCGAAGGGGCCGGAGAGCTGGAGACCTCCGGGCTCACTGGGAATCAGGCTCAGCTCGTCGCCGACACCGGCGAAGGCGACGAAGCTGTCGAGTTCATGATAGCCATCGGCCCGGCGGCCGAGGACGCGTAAGGTGAGATTGACCTTGGCCGGGGCGCGGGTCGCCAGCTTGGCAGGCAAGGATCAGCCGCCATCCTTCTTCGGCTCGGCGGCATTGGCCGAGGGCGCCGGGTCTTCCAGGCCCTTGTCGATCTTGCGCTGGATCCGGACGAGATCCTCCGGCTCCGGCCCGAGATCGCGGGCATAGTTCCACTGGTAACGCGCCTCGAGATAACGCCCGGTCTTCCAGTAGACATCGCCGAGATGGTCGTTGATCACCGGATCGGAGGGACGCAGCTCCATCGCCTTTTCGAGTTCCTGCGAAGCCTCGTCATAGCGGCCGAGCCGGTAATGGGCCCAGCCGAGCGAATCGATGATGTAGCCGTCGCGCGGCCGAAGCTCGACGGCGCGGCGCAGCATGCCGAGCGCCTCTTCGAGCTTGAGGTTCTGGTCGACCAGCGAATAGCCGAGATAGTTGAGCACGAGCGCGCGCTCGCGGCCGAGCGCCTCCGGCATCAGCTCCAGCGCCTTGCGCAGATCGGCCTCGGCCTGCGGCCATTTCTTGATGCGCTCATAGGCGATGCCGCGCGAGTAGAAGAGATCCCAATTGGAGCGGCTAGGCGTGCCGAGCTTGGCGACCGCCTTGTCATAGGTCGCAGCCGCCTCATCGAAGCGCTTGCGCGAGCGATAGATGTTGCCGAGCGCGGAGATGGCATCGATATCTTCCGGGCGCGCCGTGATGATTCCCTCGAGGTACTTGACCGCCTCCTCGGTCTTGCCGAGCTGTTCGAGCCCAAGGCCGATCTGGATGTCGGCGACCGGCCGCAGCGGCGAGTTCTCCGGCATGCGGCGATAGACCTGGACCGCATCCTCGGTCTGCTTGGCGCGCTCGAGGATATCGGCCAGCGTCAGCACCGCGAGATCATGGCCGGGATCGAGATAGACCGCGAAGCGCAGATAGAGCAGCGCTGTGGCCTCATCGCCTTGCAGGATACCGGCGCTGGCGAGGCCGTAGAGCACTTCGGCCGCGCCCTGCTGGGTGTTGCCGACGATGCGCTGCAACGGCTCCTTGCTGCTGATCTTGGCGATGGCGTCGCGCACCACCGGATGGTTCGGGCGCACGCGCTGCTCGAAATCGTTCAGCGTCGCCAGGGCCGCCTCGCTGTCGCCGGCGCGCGCCTGCTGGCGGGCCCAGAGATCGACGAGGCGCAGATTGGTCTTCTCGGCGTCATAGGCCGCCTTGAGCCGGCGATTCGCGTCGTTGCGGCGACCGGCAATGTCGAGAATCAGCGCGGCGTGGAAATCGCGGAAACGGTCGAAAGTCGCCTCGCCCTTGAGGCGCTCGAGCGTGTCGAGCGCACGATTGGTCTCGCCGGAGCCGGAATAGGCCCAGGCAGCGAGCAGGGTCGCGGTGATGTCGGCGGAACGGCCACGGCCGCCGCGCTGCAGCTGGCTGCGAGCGGCGCCATAGTTCTTCTGCTTCAGCGCGCGCACGCCGAGGGCGAGCTGGGCGAGGCCGTTGGTGGCGTCGCGCTGGATCAGCTTCTCGGCAGCACGGAAGGTCTCGTTCATCGCGCCGTCGGCGAGGAAGGCGACGAAGCCGCGCTCGAGCAGTTCGCTGTTCTGGGGATCGTTCCTGATCGCCTCGCGCAGATAGATCGAGGCTGCGCCGAGATCGCGGGCAGAACCAGCCACGACGGCCGCCAGGTAATTGCCTTCGAGACTCTCGGCCGGCTCGAACTTATCGACCGGGCGCGCCTGCGCGAGCGCCGGCATGCCGACATGCAAACCTGCGACAAATGCCAGCGCCAAAGCGGCGCTACGGCCGTTGATCTGAAACGTCACGTTCAACTTTCTCCCTCGGTCCGCCCCGGCCGCCGGGGACTGGTCCGTGGACGGGACCGTGACCTGAACGATTAGGCCGCCAACATGGCCGTTTCCGGGCCTGCCGACAAGCCCGCTGTCGCCGCTGCAACGCCGGCGTCACGCTGACGTGAAAAGGGCAATCGACTGCTTGATACGCAGTTGAAACATTAGCTTTCCGCAAAGCAAATCGTCATAGAATTCGCTGTCGCGGCTATTCGCGACGATTCGTTTAGGACACTTCAAATGAAGAAGGTCTCGCTCGCGCTCGCTGCGGTCCTGACGCTCGCCGGCATCGCCGGTGGCTGCGCCACCAAGGAGCCAGAGAAGCCCGCTCCGGTCGTCCGCAAGGGCTGATTCGTCGCCTGATCCGGCACCAAGACAAAGGCCGCGCCGGATAGACCGGCGCGGCCTTTATTATTGAACATTGCTGTCGAACGCTGTCACATGTTCGAGTAGTTCGGACCGCCCGCGCCTTCCGGCACCGTCCAGGTGATGTTCTGGGCGGGATCCTTGATGTCGCAGGTCTTGCAGTGCACGCAGTTCTGCGCGTTGATCACGAAGCGCGGCAACGACTGCTTCTCCGGATCGGCGTAGACAACCTCGTAGACCCCCGCCGGGCAGTAGAGCCGCGCCGGCTCGCCGTAGATCGGCAGGTTCTGCAGCACCGGCACATTCGGGTCGGTCAGCTTCAGATGCGCCGGCTGGTCTTCCTCGTGATTCGTGGCCGAGAGGAAGACCGAGGAGAGCTTGTCGAAGGAGATCTTGCCGTCCGGCTTGGGGTAGACGATCGGCGTGACCATGCCGATCGGCTTCAGCGTGGCGTAGTCGGGCTTGCCGTGCTTCAGCGTACCGAAGGGCGACCAGCCGAAGAGCTGGTTCAGCCACATGTCGATGCCGCCGAGCATGACGCCACCGATCGTGCCGAGCTTCGACCAGAGCGGCTTGACGTTGCGCACCGGCTTGAGGTCGCGCCCGATCTCGGAGCCGCGCCAGCTGTCCTCGATACCGTCGACCACATCATGCGACCTGCCCGCCGCCAGCGCCGGCACGAGATGCTCGGCCGCCAGCATGCCCGACAGGATGGCGTTGTGGCTGCCCTTGATGCGCGGCACGTTGACGAAGCCGGCCGAGCAACCGATCAGCGCCCCGCCTGGGAAGGTCAGCTTCGGCACCGACTGCCAGCCGCCCTCGGTGATGGCGCGCGAGCCATAGGAGAGGCGTTTGGCACCCTCGAAGACGTCGCGGATCATCGGATGGGTCTTGAAGCGCTGGAACTCGTCGAAGGGCGAGAGCGTCGGGTTGGAATAGTTGAGGTGGACGACGAAGCCGACCGAAACCAGGTTATCGTCGAAATGGTAGAGGAAGGAGCCGCCGCCGGTGCCCATGTCGAGCGGCCAGCCGAAGGAGTGCTGCACCAGCCCCTTCCTGAACTTCTCCGGCTTGACCTGCCAGATCTCCTTGAGACCGATGCCGTATTTCTGCGGCTCGCGGCCCTCGTCGAGGGCAAAGCGCTTGATCGCGATCTTGGAGAGCGAGCCGCGGGCGCCCTCGCCGAGCAAGGTATAGCGGCCGCGCAGTTCCATGCCCCGGGTGAAGCGGTCCGAGACGGTGCCGTCCTTGGCGATGCCCATGTCGCCGGTGGCGATGCCGGCGACCGAGCCATCCTCGTTGTAGAGGAGCTCGGCGGCAGCGAAGCCCGGATAGATCTCGACACCGAGCGCCTCGGCCTGCGTGGCAAGATACTTTGCGACAAGGCCGAGCGAGCCGACGAAATTGCCGTGATTGTTCATCAGCTTCGGCATGGCGAAGTTCGGCAGGCGCGCCCCGCCGGCCGGGCCGAGGAAATAGAAGACGTCCTCGCTGACCTGCGTATGCAGCGGACGCGCCTCGTCCTGGCGCCAGTCGGGCAGGAGCTTGTCGAGACCGATCGGATCGATGACTGCGCCGGAGAGGATGTGCGCGCCGACCTCGGAGCCCTTCTCGACCACGACGACCGAGATGGCCTCGTCGAGCTGCTTCAGCCGGATCGCGGCGGCGAGCCCGGCGGGACCTGCGCCGACGATGACGACGTCATAGTCCATGCTCTCACGCGGCGTGCCCTGCGCTTCCTTCAGATCCATGCTGCCCTCCACCCCGCGCCGTCTTCGCATCATTAGATAGTTTATATATGAACTATCTTGTTCAGCCCGCCAAGCACTGCCCCGGGGCTGATTGGAATTCCTCTATCCGGGGCTCCCGCTTATTTTGCAACAGCGAACGGGCTCGCTTCGTTCCCGGCGCCGCTGTATTCTGCCGCTCATGTCGCTTGATGCCGTCTCCGCAGCCGAACTGATCGCCTGGTACGCCGAAATGGGCGTCACCGAGGCGCTCGACGAGACGCCGCACGACCATTTCGCAGCTGCACCAGAGCCGGCGCGACAGCCTGTCGCACGCCCGCTGGCCGTTGCCCAGCAACCGGTACGGCGCCCGGTCGACGCCGCTGCTGCCACCCCGCCCGACGAGGCTGCGCTGTCAGCCCGGGCCCTGGCGCGCGAAGCGACGTCGCTGGACGAGCTCAAGGCGGCCATGGCTGGCTTCGAGGGCTGCCCACTCAAGGCGACCGCCAAGAACCTCGTCTTCGCCGACGGCAATCCGGCCGGAAAGGTAATGGTCGTCGGCGAGGCGCCGGGCGCCGACGAGGACCGCGCCGGCCTGCCCTTCGTCGGCCGTTCCGGGCAATTGCTCGACCGGATGCTGGGCGCGATCGGCCTCACCCGGCAGGAGCACGTCTACATCGCCAACACCGTGCCCTGGCGCCCGCCCGGCAACCGCACGCCGACGCCGCAGGAGGTGGCGATCTGCCTGCCCTTCATCCAGCGCCAGATCGAATTGGTCGACCCCGACATCCTGGTCTGCATCGGCGCGCCTTCGGCACAGGCGCTGCTCGGCGTCACCGGCATCCTGGCCTCGCGCGGCCGCTGGATGGAGTACGACACCGGCAAGCGGATGATCCGGGCGATCCCGACACTGCACCCGGCCTATCTCCTGCGCCAGCCACTGCAGAAACGTCTCGCCTGGCGCGACCTTCGCGCCCTCAAGGCCGCCCTCGACGCGCTTTGACGCAGCGGCGCGATGCCACTGCGTCATTGCCAACGGCTGCCCTGTCGCATCGGCTTGATTATTCCGAGTGCAAAGTAGACGCTGCAACCAGCAGGGTCTTTCGGCCATGACGCTCGTGGCCGACACGCCGGAGCGAAGCGATGGAAATCGACGCCTTTCTGCTGTCACGCATCCAGTTCGCGTTCACGATCTCCTTCCACATCGTCTTCCCGGCTTTCACGATCGGGCTCTCGGCCTATATCGCGACCCTGCTCGGGCTGTGGCTGAAGACCGGCGACCAGAAATTCCATCTGCTCGCGCGTTTCTGGACCAAGATCTTCGCCGTCTCCTTCGCCATGGGCGTGGTGTCCGGCATCGTGCTGTCCTACCAGATCGGCACCAATTGGAGCCGGTTCTCGGCGGTGACCGGCAATGTCGTCGGTCCGCTGATCGGCTACGAGGTGCTCAGCGCCTTCTTCCTCGAGGCGTCCTTCCTGGGCGTGCTGCTGTTCGGCTGGAAGCGGGTGCCGCCCTGGCTTCACTTCCTCTCGGCGGTGATCGTCGCCGGCGGCACGGCGCTGTCCGGCTTCTGGATCCTCTCCGCCAATAGCTGGATGCAGTATCCGGTCGGGCACGAGGTCCGCGACGGCATCGTCTACCCGGTCGACTGGATGAAGATCGTCTTCAGCCCGACCTTCCCGCTGCGCTACGCGCATATGATGACGGCGGCCTATCTCACCACCGCCTTCGTCGTGCTGGCGACCGGGGCGCGCCATCTGCTCGCCGGGCACCGCACGGAATCAGCCAGGACGATGGTGCGGATGGCGATCCTGATGATCGCGCTGACCGCGCCGCTGCAAGCGCTGATCGGCGACTTCCATGGCAAGCAGACCGCGATCTACCAGCCGGCCAAACTCGCCGCGATCGAGGCGCATTGGGATTCGTCAAAGCCCGGCGCACTCGTCCTGTTCGCCTGGCCGGACGAGAAAGCCGAGCTCAACCGCTTCGAGATCTCGATCCCCGGCGTCGCCAGCCTGCTCACCCATGGCAGCATGGATGCTCTGTTCCCGAGCCTGAAGGACTTCGCCGTCCAGGACCGTCCGCCGGTGCTCATCCCCTTCTTCGGCTTCCGGCTGATGGTCGGCCTCGGCACGCTGATGATCATCTTCGGCTGGGTCGGGGCCTGGCTCTGGTGGCGCGGCCGCATCTTCGAGTCGCGACGCTGGCTCTGGATCGCCCAGTACACCTGGCCGGCCGGCTTCGTCGCCATCCTTGCCGGCTGGTTCGTCACCGAGGTCGGGCGCCAGCCCTGGCTCGCCACCGGCATCCTGCGCTCCAAGGATGCGGTCTCGCCGATCACCACCGCCGAGGTCGCGATCTCGCTGGCGCTGTTCGTCTTCGTCTATTGCGTCGTCTTCGCCGCCGGCATCGCGCTGATCAACCGCCTGGTCGCCAAGGGGCCGGACGAGATCAGTCCCGAGGATCCGCCCGAGCAGCCGTCGAAGCGCCCGCTCAAGGCGGTCCAGGCGCCGGCCTCCGCCATTTTCGGCGACGGCCATCCCGGCGACGACAAGATCCAGCCGGCGAGCTGAGGAGGCCACAAATGGAATGGTATCTCCCCGTGATCTGGGCCGGGCTGATCGGCACCGCCGTGATCCTCTATGTCGTGCTGGATGGGTTCGACCTCGGCATCGCCATCCTGTTCCCGACGACCGGCGACGAAAGCGAGCGCGACCAGATGATGAATTCGGTCGCGCCGTTCTGGGACGGCAACGAGACCTGGCTGGTGCTGGGCGGCGCCGGCCTGCTGGTCGCCTTCCCGGTCGCCTACGCGGTGATCATGCCGGCCCTGTATCTGCCGGTGACGCTGATGCTGCTGTCGCTGATCTTCCGCGGCGTCGCCTTCGAGTTCCGCTGGGTCGCGAAGCCGAAGCACCGCATTTGGGATCTGGCTTTCTGGCTCGGCTCGACCTGCGCGGCCTTCGCGCAGGGCGTCATTCTTGGCGGGCTGCTGCAGGGCATTAAGGTCGTCGACAAGCAGTTCGCCGGCGGGCCCTTCGACTGGCTGACCCCGTTCACGCTCATGTGCGGCGTCGGCGTCGTCATCGGCTATGCCACGCTCGGAGCGACCTGGCTGGTCTACAAGACCGAAGGGCCGGTGGCCGAGCGCGCCCGCCGGCAGGCGAAGACGCTGCTCATCGGCCTGCTCGCCTTCGCCGTTCTGGTCTCGCTGTGGACGCCCTATGCGCATCCGCGCATCGCCGAGCGCTGGTTCACCCCGTCGAACCTGATGCTGCTCTGGCCCTTCCCGCTGCTCACCGCCTTATGCGGCTACATGGCCTGGAAGCGTCTGCATGGGTCGCATGAGTTCACGCCCTTCGCCTTCACCATCGCGATCTTCGTGCTCTGCTTCCTCGGCCTGGCGATCTCGAACTATCCCTATCTCGTCCCCCCCGACCTGACGATCTGGGATACGGCGGCGGCGCCAGCCTCGCATATCTTCGTGCTGATCGGCGTGACCTTCCTCCTGCCGATGATCCTGTTCTACACCGCCTTCGTGTACTGGACTTTCCGCGGCAAGGTGAAAGCCGATGCCGGCTACCATTGAGGCCTTGCGCGACGGGGCTTGAGTTCCACCGCCGCCTCGCGGACATTGGCGACGCTGCTAACAAGGGCTTGCGCATGCGTTGGGAAGATTATCGCCAGTCCGAGAATCTCGAGGACCGGCGTGGCGGGGGCGGCGGCGAATTCGCCGGGCTTCCCGGCGGACGCGGCGGCATCGGCATCGGCACCATGGTCGTGCTCGGCCTGCTCGGCTGGGCGCTCGGCATCGATCCGCGCATTTTGATCGGCGGCGCCGAAATGATCGGCGGCATCGGCGGGCGCAGCGCGCCGACGCAGGAGCAACGCAAATCGGCCGGCCCGCCGCAGGATGAGATGGGCCGCTTCGTCTCGGCCGTGCTGGCGCAGAACGAGGACATCTGGGGCAAGGTGCTGCCGCAGCAGGCCAACCGCAAATATGTGCCGCCGAAGCTGGTTCTGTTCAGCGGCGTCGACCGCTCCGGCTGCGGCACGGCGCAGGCGGCGATGGGCCCGTTCTATTGCCCCAACGATCAGCGGGTCTATCTCGACCTCTCCTTCTTCCAGGAGATGCAGCGCAAGCTGGGCGGCGGTGGCGACTTCGCCTATGCCTATGTTGTCGGCCATGAGGTCGGCCACCACATCCAGAACCTGCTCGGCATCCTGCCCAAGGTGAACGAGCTGCGTCAGCGGGTCTCCGAGCGCGAATCGAACCAGCTCTCGGTGCGGACCGAGTTGCAGGCCGACTGCTTCGCCGGAGTCTGGGCCCACAACATCCAGGCGATGGATCGCATCGAGCCGGGCGACATCGACGAAGCGCTGCGATCCGCCTCGGCGATCGGCGACGACAAGCTTCAGCAGCAGGGCCGCGGTGTCGTCGTGCCGGATTCCTTCACGCACGGCTCGTCGGCACAGCGCACGCGTTGGTTCAACACAGGCTTCAAATCCGGCTCGATGCAGAGCTGCGACACCTTCCGCACCAACCAGCTCTGACGCGTCAGGGCGCGGCGCGCTCGCGGCGAACGGCGAGCCGGCGCGGCGCACGCGCCAGCCGGCCGGACAGGATCTGCATCTTAGGCGCCAGCAGCCCAGCCCTGACGCCGCGCGAGCGCAGCGAGACCGCGCCCCATTCGCGTAGGGCCGCAGCCATTCCGCGCAGTGGCATCAAGGCCGGCCGCGTCGCCGCGGTCAGCAGATGCCGCTCGATGCTCGGCGTCCATTGCGGTTCGGGCAGGTCGCCAGCTTCGAGCAGGATCACCCAGTCTCCGCGCGCCTGCGCGACTCCGGACGACCAGGCCTCGCCGTTCTTCGCTTTCACATAGCTGGCGCCGGTCTCGTCGGCGAGGCGGGCGATCGCGGCATCATCCGCTTCATCGATCACCACGGCATGGCCGATCACGCCCTGCGCGACCGCCGGAATCAGCACGGACAAGGTCGCGGCAAGCGCCTCGGCGTCACGATTGGCCCGGATGACGGCGGTGATCATGGGCGCTCAGCTTATGACGCAGTGCAACATGTCGCAATCCTGTCACTTGCTTTTCGTTCCTGTTATGTTCACATTCCTTCGTCTCGGAACCATCGATTCCGCCGGGAGACTAAACCATGCTGCAGGCCAGGCCCTCAGCCAGGACGCAACCGCTCAAGCGCCGCGACAGCGAGCCGGGCTCGGTCTCGGCGCCGTTGCGGCTGGCGCCGGTCGATCCGCTCGCTCATATCGGCAGCCAGATCGACCCGGAGCGACGGCGCGGGCGCGGCGCGACGATCAGCCCCGGCGGCCGCTACGAGGCAGAGCAACGCCTCAGCGAGGATGACGGCTGGGGCTCGCTCGGCGACCTGCCACCGTTCAAGACCGAGGTCTCGGTCGAGAAACCGCGGACGATCATCACACGCAATGACTCCCCGGATATTTCCTTCGATCGCTCGATCAATCCCTATCGCGGCTGCGAGCATGGCTGCGTCTACTGCTTCGCCCGGCCGAGCCATGCCTATCTCGGCCTCTCGCCGGGCCTCGACTTCGAGAGCAAGCTGACCGCCAAGCCCGATGCGGCGCTGCTGCTGGAGAAGGAGTTGTCCTCGCCGAGCTACCAGCCGCGCACGATCGCGATCGGCACCAATACCGATGCCTACCAGCCGATCGAGAAGAAGCTCAGGATCATGCGCGGGATCCTGGAGGTGCTGGCGAAGTTCAACCATCCGGTCGGCATCGTCACCAAATCGGCGCTGGTCCAGCGCGACATCGACATCCTCGCGCCGATGGCTGCGAAGGGGCTGGTCAAGGTCGCGCTCTCGGTGACGACGCTAGACCCCAAGCTCGCCCGCAACATGGAGCCTCGCGCTGCTTCCCCCGCCAAGCGCATCGAGACGATCCGCAAGCTGTCGGAAGCAGGCATCCCGGTGACCGTGCTGGTCGCGCCGATCGTGCCGGCGATCAACGAGCACGAGATCGAGCGCATCCTCGACGCCGCTAAGGCCGCTGGAGCGCGCGAGGCCGGTTATGTGCTGCTGCGCCTGCCGCTGGAGGTGAAGGACATCGTGCAGGACTGGCTGGTGACGCACCACCCCGACAAGATGCGCCATGTCGTCTCGCTGATCCGCTCGACCCGCGGCGGCAAGGACTATGACGCCGCCTGGGGCCAGCGCCAGGTCGGGTCCGGGCCCTATGCCTGGATGATCGGCCGGCGCTTCGAGATGGCGGCAGAGCGGCTCGGCTTCAACAGCGCGCGACTGCGCCTGCGCACCGACCTCTTCGTCAAGCCTGAGAAGGAGAAGGCGCAACTCAGCCTGTTTTGATGACCAAATGCATTCCATGCGAGTCGTCCCAGACAAGCCGCGTCAGCGGCGCCGATCCGGGACCCATGCCTGAGCCTTTCCGATTGAGGTTTCGGCATGGGTCCCGGGTCTCCCTGCGGTCGCCCGGGACGACTGGCTAGGGGATGAGCGCGCCAGCGTGGACAAGCTGCAATTGCGGCAGACCTTCGCGCCACGATCTGGCATAGCAAAATCATGACCGCCGATTTCAGCCGTGAGCAGGCCGCAATGAGTGCCGGGCGCGCCCGCGTCGCCGGCGTGGACGAGGTCGGGCGCGGCCCGCTCGCCGGACCGGTCGTCGCGGCCGCTGTCATCCTCGATCCCCTGGCGATCCCGGACGGGCTCGCCGACTCGAAGGAACTTTCGGCCGCCCGCCGCGAAGAACTCTGTGTGCTGATCCTTGCCAGCGCACTGGCCGTCGGCGTCGGCAGCGCCTCGGCAACCGAGATCGACAGGATCAACATCCGGCAGGCGACGCTGCTGTCCATGCGGCGCGCGGTCGGGGCGCTGCCGCTCTCGCCCGATCTCGTCCTGGTCGACGGCAACGACCCGCCGGCTTTGGCCTGCGGCTGCGAAGCCATCATCGGCGGCGACGGGCTGATCGCCTCGATCGCCGCGGCCTCGATCGTCGCCAAGGTGATGCGCGACCGGATGATGGCGCGGCTTTCGCTGACCTACCCGGCCTATGGCTTCGCCGGCCATGCCGGCTACGGAACCGCGGCGCATCGCGCGGCGATCAAGGAGCACGGCCCCTGCCCTGCACACCGCTATTCCTTCGCGCCAATCAAGGGCGTCTGGGCTCGGGCTGGCTGACGAACAGGCTCGTCATTCTCGGGCGTGAGCGAAGCGCAGACTCGAGAATCTCATGACGAGAAGGCACCGACCGCCGCCCTTTCCGGCCAGAGATGCTCGGGCAGCGCCCGAGCATGACGCCTCCCCCAACGGCAGCTCCAGACCACTTACCTTTCCTTAACTTCCGTTACGAATTTCCAAACGTATTCAATAGGCTAGGCAAAATCTGCAGCCCCAGAATGGGACGCATTTTTTTCAAGCTGGAAACCCGACCTTTACCCTGACCGGCCAGGATCGTGAGCGTTGAAGTTGCGTAACGGTCTTGGCGTCATGAGTACCTCGCGTACCGGGACCGCCAGCGCTCCCGTCCGGATTCAGGTTTCGCGTACCGGACGGCCCGCGCTGGGGGCCCGGATGAAGGCCAAGAGCCTTCTCCACACTCAGATCCTCCCTCCTCGCGAGCTGCCGCTCGACCAGGTGATCGTCGGCGATTGCGTCGCCGCGATCGAGGCCCTGCCGCCGGGGAGCGTCGACCTCGTCTTCGCCGACCCGCCCTATAATCTCCAGCTTGGCGGCGATCTGCGCCGGCCCGACGACAGCCTCGTCGACGCCGTCGACGACGACTGGGACAAGTTCGCTTCCTTCGCCGATTACGATGCCTTCACCCGCGCCTGGCTCACCGCCTGCCGCCGGGCGCTGAAGCCGGACGGCGCGCTCTGGGTGATCGGCTCCTATCACAACATCTTCCGGGTCGGCTCGATCCTGCAGGATCTCGGCTTCTGGATGCTGAACGACATCGTCTGGCGCAAGGCCAACCCGATGCCGAATTTCCGTGGCCGGCGCTTCACCAATGCGCATGAGACGCTGATCTGGGCGGCGCGCGGCGAGTCGTCCAAATACACCTTCCATTACGAGGCCCTGAAGGGCGGCAATGACGACCTGCAGATGCGTTCGGACTGGTATCTGCCGCTCTGCACCGGCGAGGAGCGCCTGAAGGACGAGAAGGGCGCCAAGGTCCACCCGACCCAGAAGCCCGAATCGCTGCTCGCCCGCGTGCTGCTCTCGGCCAGCAATCCCGGTGACGTCGTGCTCGATCCCTTCTTCGGCACCGGCACGACCGGCGCCGTCGCCAAGGCGCTCGGCCGCCATTTCATCGGCATCGAACGCGAGCAGACTTACGCCAATGCGGCGCGCGAGCGGATCGCCGCGGTGCAGCCGCTGCCGCCGGAGGCCTTCGCCACCGCGCCCTCGAAGCGCAGCGAGCCACGCGTGCCCTTCCTCAGCCTGATCGAGGCCGGGCTGGTGAAGGCGGGTGAGCGCGTCTTCGACGAGAAGCGCCGCCACAGCGCCACGATCCGCGCCGACGGCACGCTGGTTCTCGGCCCGGCTGTCGGCTCGATCCACAAGGTCGGCGCGCTGGCGCAGGGCCTGCCGGCCTGCAATGGCTGGACCTTCTGGCATGTCGAGCGCGACGGCAAAGCATTGCTGCTCGACGCCCTGCGCGGCGAGATCCGGGCGCAGCTCGCGGCGGCCTAAGGCCGCCGAAGCTCTTCCAGCCCGGCCTCCAGCGCCTTCAGGAAGACGTTCGGAAACGCCTCCTCCTTCAGCCGGTTGAACGGGGTGAAGCGCATGCCGTCCGGCGCCTCCGTCTCCAACGGGACGCGCCCGGCGAAGACAGTGAGCTCCAGCGGGAAATGCGTGAAGACGTGGCGCACCGGCAGCATCAGCCGGCGCCATTTCGCGGGCACCGGCTGATCGCGGAGGGCGTCCCCCAGCTCGTAATCGGCCCGCCAGTCGCTGCCGGGCACCTCGACCATGCCCCCGAGCAAACCCTTGGCCGGTCGGGTCCGCACCAGCACGGCGCCGTCCTCGCGCATCGCGACGAAGGCCGCACCATAGCGGGTCTTGCCGGTCTTCTTCGCCGCCTTGCGCGGAAAGCTCTCCTGCGTACCTTCGATGCGGGCCCGGCAGGGCTCGCGCCAGGGGCAGAGCCCGCAGGCCGGCGAGCGCGGCGTGCAGATCGTGGCGCCGAGATCCATCAGCGCCTGCGCGAAATCGCCGGGCCGCTCATGTGACAGCAGCGCCAGCACCCGCTCGCGGATCAGCGGCTTGGCGCCGGGCATCTCGTCCTCGATCGCGAAGAGCCGGGTGATCACCCGCTCGACATTGCCGTCGACCGCAACAGCCGGCCGATCGAAGGCGATCGCGGCGACGGCTCCCGACGTATAGGCGCCGATGCCGGGCAGAGCGCGCAAGCCGTCTTCGGTATCGGGAAAGCGGCCGCCATGCTGATCCGCGACCGCCTTGGCGCAGGCGTGGAGATTGCGGGCACGCGAGTAATAGCCGAGCCCCGCCCAGGCCTGCATCACGCTCTCGGACGGCGCCGCCGCAAGCGCCTCGACCTTCGGGAACCGCGCCATGAACCGCTCGAAATAGGGCTTCACAGCTGCGATCGTGGTCTGCTGCAGCATGATCTCGGAGACCCAGACGCGGTAAGGGTCGGCCTGTTCGCCCGGCAGCGCCCGCCAGGGCAGCACACGGCGATGGCGGTCATACCAGGCGAGGAGATCGACTGCGCGAGGCTGGGGAGCGGGAGCGTCCATAGCCTTCGGTGTAGCGTGGTAGCCGAGGTAAGCAAGCACCGCCCTCGGTCCCGCAAACCGCTGTTTGCCGAGGGCCGCAGCGGCTATAGGATGGCGGCATGGCCGCCAAACCTCTCGCCGAACTGATCGACGACTGCCTCGCGCCCGCGCTCGCCGCGCAGGGATTTGCCGGGCGTTCGGTCGTCGCCTTCTGGCCGGAGATCGTCGGCGAGCGATTGGCGGAACGCTGCCGGCCACTCAAGATCGACTGGCCGCGGCGGCGCGGCGCGCCGGGCGAACTCTCCGACCCAGCGACGCTGGTGGTGCGGGTCGAGGGCGCTTTCGCGCTGGAGATGCAGCAGCTCGGCCCGCTGGTGCTGGAGCGGGTCAACAGCCATCTCGGCTGGCGCGCCGTCGGTAAACTGGTGCTGAAGCAGGGGCCTGTGGCGCCGCCCCCCGCCCCAAAGCCCGCGGCGCCACCTGACCCGGCGGTTCTGGCGCGGATCGATGCCCAGGTCGCGGGCGTCGAAAGTGCGGAGTTGCGTGAGGCGCTGGCGCGGCTCGGGCGGGGCATCGCGCAGCGGCGCCAGGTCACGGGCGACGACACGGCTTCGTGAGCGGGAAGCGGCGAACCGATCTTGCCACAATCCTGATGGCGACTATGGTCCGCGCAATTACTTCGCCATCAGGGATCATCTCATGACCAGCCGCCGCCAGGTGTTGATCGGCTCCGCCGCCTTGGCCCTCTCGCCGCTTCTCGTCAGCCAGGGCGCTTCGGCCCAGACGCTTCCCGGCGTCGCCAACCCGCTCGGCGACGTCTGGCTCGGCAGCCCCGACGCCAAGGTCTCGATCATCGAGTACGCCTCGCTGACCTGCAGCCACTGCGCCACCTTCCACAAGGACACCTGGCCGGCGCTGAAGGCGAAATATATCGACACTGGCAAGGTGCGCTTCGTGCTGCGCGAATTCCCGCTCGATCCGCTCGCCACGGCCGGCTTCATGCTGGCGCGCTGCAACGGCACCGACAAATACTACCCGCTGACCGACCTGCTGTTCGCCCAGCAGCGCAACTGGGCCTTCACCGAAAAGCCGGTCGATGCGCTCTCGAACCTGGTCAAGCAGGCCGGTTTCACACAGGAATCTTTCGAGGCCTGCCTGAAACGTCAGGACATTTACGACGCTGTCACGCAGGTTAAGGAAGGTGGGGCCAAGGCTGGCGTGGACTCCACCCCGACCTTCTTCATCAACGGGCAGAAGCGCTCCGGTGCACTCAGCCTCGCCGAATTCGACAAGATCCTCGAGCCGCTGCTCGGCAGCTGAGCGGCGCGATAGCCTGACGGCGCGTCGATGCAGCTGACGCGCCTCAAGCTCGCCGGCTTCAAGACCTTCGTCGAACCGGCCGAATTCCAGATCGAGCCAGGACTGACCGGCATTGTCGGGCCGAATGGCTGCGGCAAATCCAACCTCGTCGAAGCCCTGCGCTGGGTGATGGGCGAAAGCTCGTTCAAGAACATGCGCGGCTCGGGCATGGACGACGTCATCTTCGGCGGCTCGTCCGAACGCCCGGCCCGCAACATGGCCGAGGTCGCCCTCACCCTCGACAACAGCGACCGCAAGGCGCCGGCCGCCTTCAACGACGCCGAGGTGCTGGAGGTCACGCGGCGGATCGAGCGCGAGGAAGGCTCGACGTACCGGATCAACGGCAAGGAGGTGCGCGCCCGCGACGTGCAGCTGCTCTTCGCCGACGCCGCGACCGGAGCGCGCTCGCCGGCACTGGTGCGCCAGGGGCAGATCAGCGAAATCATCTCAGCCAAGCCGCAATCGCGCCGGCGTATCCTCGAAGACGCCGCCGGCATCGCCGGCCTCCATAGCCGACGGCACGAAGCCGAGCTGCGGCTCAAGGGCGCCGAGGACAATCTCAACCGGCTCGAAGACGTGCTCGCCGAGATCGACGGTCAGGTCGAGGCGCTGCAGCGCCAGGCGCGCCAGGCGACGCGCTATCGCAACCTCGCCTCGGACATCCGCAAGGCCGAGGCGGTGCTGGCGCTGATCGCCCATCACGAGGCCCGCACGCAGGAGGCGGTGGCCGAGCGTGCGCTCGAAGCGGCGGTGCGCGAGGTCGCCGACAAGACCGGCGTGCAGGCGGAAGCGGCGCGGTTGCAGGCGATCGCGGCGCATGCGCTGCCGGCGCTGCGCGAGAGCGAGGCGGCCGCGGCCGCAGCGCTCGTTCGGCTGAAGCGCGGCCTCGACGAGATCGAGGCCGAGAACCGGCGCGCCAGGCAGCGAACCGAGGAATTGGCGAAGCGGCTCGCCGAATTGCAGAGCGATCTCGCCCGGCAGGACAGCCTCGGCAAGGATGCGAGCGACAGCCTGTCCAGGTTGACGGCCGAGGATGAGAGCCTGCGGCTGGAAGCCGAGGCTGCCGCTGGCGGCAGCAAGGCAGCGGCCACCGAGCTCGCCGACGCAGAGAAGGCGCTGGCGGCGGCGGAAGCCGAGCATGCCGCTGTGCAGGCGCGACTGTCCGAGCTCGCGGCCCGGCGCGGCGCGCTCGAACGGGCGCTGCGCGAGGCCAAAGAGCGCGAGTCTCGTCACGCCGTCGAGCGCGAACGGCTGTTGCGCGATCAGGCGGCGCTCGATGCCGACGGCACCGCAGCCTCGCTCGACGGACTGCGCAGCGCGGTCGCGACGGCCGAGACGGCGATGCAAAGTGCAGATACAGCCGCCGGCGCAGCACGCAGCGCCCTCGCGACGGCTCGTGAACACGAAACGCAATTGCGCGGGCCAGTCGCGGAAGCTGATCGCAAGGCACAGCGCCTCGAAACCGAAGTCCGCACCTTGCAGAAGCTGCTCGCCCCGGCGGCGGGCGGACGCTGGCCGGTGGTCCTCGACGCGATCGCTGCCGCCAAAGGCTATGAGACGGCGCTCGGCGCAGCGCTCGGCGACGATCTCGATGCTTCCGCCGACACGGCGGCGCCGGCGCACTGGTCCGAGAGCGGCAGCGGCGAGAGCGATCCTGCCCTCCCCGATGGCGTCGAGCCGCTCGCCAAACATGTCCGCGGGCCGGCAGCGCTGGCGCGGCGCCTGCGCCAGATCGGCGTCGTCGCCCGGGCGGATGGCGCCGCCTTGAGGCCAAAGCTGCTGCCGGGCCAGCGCCTGGTCTCGCGCGAAGGCGACATCTGGCGCTGGGACGGCTTCACCAGCGCAGCCGAAGCGCCCTCGCCCGCCGCTCGCCGGCTCGCCGAGAAGAACCGCCTCGGCGACCTCGAACGCGAGGCGCAAGCGGCGCGCGAGGCGTCCGAAGCAGCCCGGGACGGGCTCGACCAGGCGAGCGAACGAACCAAGGCTGCCGCCCAGGCCGAGACGAAGGCGCTGGAGGCGGCCCGCGAGACGCGTCGCAGTCTCGATCAGGCGCGCGAGCGGCTGGCACAGGCCGAGCGCAAGGCCGGAGAAACGGCCGCCCGCCGCTCGGCTCTGACCGAGGCGATCGGCCGGCTCGGCCAGAACATCGCCGATGCGCAGGCTCAGTCCGAAACGGCGAATCAGGATCTCGCCGGCCTTGCCCCGGCACCCGAGCTAGAAAGCGCGCTGCTCGCCGCCCGGGCGGAGCTCGGCGAGCGGCGAGCGGCCGCCTCGGAAGCGCGGGCGCGCGTGCAGACGCAGGGGCGCGAAGCTGAGCTGCGCAGCCGCAGGCGCGAGGCGATCGCCGGAGATCTGCGCGCCTGGCGCGAGCGCGCGGCGACGAGCGAGCAGAGCGCTGCCGATACGCGCCGGCGAATCGAAGTGACGGCGGCCGAGCACAAGGCACTGCTGGAGGCGCCCGACACCTTCCTGGTCGAGCGCCGTCGGCTCCTGGCCGAGATCGAGACGGCTGAAGGCGCACGCCGGGAGGCCGCCGACAAGCTCGCCGGCGGCGAGGTCGCGCAGGCCGAGGCCGACCGGCAGGCGCGCGCGGCGCTGGAGGCGTTGTCGGCGACCCGCGAAGCCCGGGCGAGCGCCGAGGCCAGGCTGGAGGCGGCACGCCAGCGCCTCGCCGACGTCATACGCCAGATCGTCGACGGGCTGGAGACCGAGGTTGCCGGCCTGCAGCAGCTCGCCGGGCTGAAGGTTGGGGATACACCGCCGGATTCGGAGGATGTCGAGCGCCGGCTCGGCGGGCTCAAGGCCGAGCGCGAGCGGCTGGGCGCGGTCAACCTGCGCGCCGACGACGAATTGACCGAGGTCCAGGGCAAGCGCAGCGGCCTCGCCACCGAGCGCGACGACCTCACCGAAGCGATCCGGCGGCTGCGCCAGGCGATCGGAGCGCTCAATCGCGAAGGCAGGGAGCGGCTTCTTGCCGCATTCGAGATCGTCAACGGCCATTTCCAGCATCTGTTCGGGGTACTGTTCGGCGGCGGCACGGCCGACCTCACTCTGGTCGATTCGGAAGATCCGCTCGAAGCGGGGCTCGAGATCATCGCGCGCCCCCCGGGCAAAAAGCCGCAGGTGATGACGCTGCTCTCCGGCGGCGAGCAGGCGCTGACCGCGACGGCGCTGATCTTCGCGGTGTTCCTGACCAACCCCTCGCCGATCTGCGTACTCGACGAGGTCGACGCGCCGCTCGATGACGCCAATGTCGAGCGCTATTGCGACCTGCTCGAGGAGATGGCGCGCAACACTTCGACGCGCTTCATCCTGATCACCCATAATCCGATCACCATGGCGCGCATGGACCGGCTGTTCGGCGTCACCATGGCCGAGCGCGGGGTCAGCCAGATGGTCTCCGTCGACCTCGCTACCGCCGAGAGTATCCGCGAGGCGGTCTGACTTTATTGTCGCGGCGCACAAGAATCGTCCCAATCGATCTGCAGCACTCTAAAATCATTTTATTTTTCAAGGCATTAATCACTGCCAGCGTAGCTTGACACCCTATAACCCCGTCAATATGGTGCGCCCGATTTTTCCGGCGCGGCGGGGCTTTTTTCATCGCTCGGAGCGGTCAGCAATCCGATGAGCGCCCGCCACGGTGATCCGGCTACGGATCGACCGGCCAGGCAGCGCAAATCAGCGACAATTCCGGTATTGTCCGGTTCTCTCGGGGACCGAGCACGGAGGGGTCGTGTCATGACGGCGGTCGAGCGACGATGACGGGCCAGGACGGAAAGAGTTCGGGCCCGGAGCGGCCTGCGGACAAGGATGAGAGCCTGGAAAGCCGGCTCAAATCCCTCGATGCGGGCCTGAAGCGTGCGACCAACCTGACGGAAGCCGAGATCCGGCGCGACAGCGCCCCGGCCAATTCCGGCGGAATCGGCCAGGCGATGCGGCTGTCCACGGAATTCGTCGCCGGCATCATCGTCGGGGGCGGGCTCGGCTGGGCCGTCGATAAGTGGTTCGGGACGGCGCCCTTCGGGATGATCGTCCTGCTGATGCTCGGCTTCGGCGCTGGCGTGATGAACGTCGTGCGCGCAGCGGGCTTGATGAAATCGCGCACTGGCGATAAGTCGGGCGCGCAGAATTGAGGCACGGCTCCGAAAGGGGCCGTCTTATGGCAGGAACAAGGGCGAGAAATGGCTAGTCCGATCGAACAATTCGAGATCAAGCCGATCGTCCCGCTCGGCAAGCTCGGCGGGAGCGAAATCGCTTTCACCAATTCCGCCCTGTTCATGGTCATCGCCGTCGCCGTCATCGCGGTGCTCTTCATCTACGGCACGCGCAATCGCTCGCTTGTCCCGGGCCGGCTGCAGTCGCTGGCAGAGATGGGCTATGAGTTCGTCGCCAGCACGGTAAAGGACTCTGCCGGCCATGACGGCATGAAGTTCGTGCCGCTGGTGTTCTCGCTCTTCATGTTCGTGCTGGTCTGCAACCTGCTCGGCATGATCCCCGGCTCCTTCACCGTCACCAGCCATCTGGTCGTCACCGCCGCGCTCGCCGCGATCGTGATCCTCACCGTCATCATCTATGGCATCGCCAAGCATGGTGCGCATTTCTTCGGCCTGTTCGTGCCCAAGGGCGTCCATCCGGTCATGCTGATCATCCTGGTGCCGATCGAGGTGATCTCCTTCGTCTCGCGCCCGATCAGCCTCTCGGTCCGCCTCTTCGCCAACCTGCTCGCCGGCCACATTGCGCTGAAGATCTTCGCCGGCTTCGTGGCGACGCTGATCTTCGCCGGCGGCTGGATCGTCCTGTCGCCGCTGCCGCTCCTGCTCACTGTCGCGATCGTCGCGCTCGAGTTCCTGGTTGCGGTGCTGCAGGCCTATGTCTTCGCCGTGCTGACCTGCATCTACCTGCACGACGCTCTGCATCCGGGCCACTGAGCGGCCCTGATCTTAAAGTTCACCCCTCGACTGTCACAACCATCCCCCTAAGGAGCATTTCCATGGATCCCGTCGCAGCCAAGTACATCGGCGCTGGTCTCGCTTGCCTCGGCATGGCCGGCGCGGGCATCGGCCTCGGCAACCTGTTCGGCCAGTTCCTCTCGGGCGCGCTGCGCAACCCGTCGGCCGCCGACGGCCAGCGCGGCACCCTGCTGCTCGGCTTCGCGCTGACCGAAGCGCTCGGCATCTTCTCGCTGCTGATCGCGCTGCTGCTGCTCTTCGCGGTCTGATCGCGAACGCTACCCGAGCCTGCCGCAAGCGACGCCCTCCGGGGCGTCGCCCGGCGGGCTCCCGCCTCCCTTCCCATATGCCGTGCGAACCGTCAGGGCTCGTGCGGCCGGATGAGGTTCAGTGATGGCAGCGCCAGCCACGACCACCGGAACGACCGCCCCCGGCGGCGCCGCTCCCGCCCATGGCGGCAGCTTCCCGCCGTTCCAGGGCGATACCTTCGCCTCGCAGCTGCTCTGGCTCGCGATCACCTTCGGCGTCCTCTATTGGCTCTCGGCCAAGATCATCGTGCCGCGTCTTGGCACGATCCTCGAGGACCGCGCCAACAAGATCGGCAACGACCTCGACGAGGCGGCTGCGATGAAGGCCAAGGCCGAAGAGGCCGGACAGGCCTATGAGAAGTCGCTTGCCGAAGCCCGCGCCAAGTCGCAGGCGATCGCGCAGGAGACGCGCGAGAAGGTCAACGCCGACAGCGCCGCGCGGCGCAAGACGGTCGAGGCCGATCTTGCCGCCAAGCTCGCCGATGCCGAGGCCAAGATCGTCGCCACCAAGACCGAGGCGATGAGCCATGTCGACGCGATCGCCGCCGATGCGGCCGGCGCCATCGTCGGCCACCTGACCGGCACGGCTCCGGCTCCGGCCGAGGCTGCCAAGGCGGTCAAGACCGCGCTGGGAGGCTGAGCATCATGTTGGCCAATCCAACCTTCTGGGTCCTCGTCGGGACCGTCATCTTCCTCGCCTTGGCGGTGAAGATGGGCGCCCTCAAGGGCCTGCTCGGGGCACTCGACGCCCGCGGCGAACTGGTTGCTCGCGAGCTCGCCGAAGCCCGCCGCCTGCGTCACGAGGCCGAGCTGCTGCTCGCCGAGTACGAGGGCAAGCGCAAGGCAGCCGAGGCCGAGGCCGAGGCGATCGTCGCCAACGCCAAGGACGAGGCCCAGCGCCTCGCCAAGGACGCCGAGGAGAAGCTGGCTGAGTTCGTCACCCGGCGGACCAAGTCGGCCGAGGACAAGATCGCCCAGGCCGAGACGCAGGCCACCGCCGAGGTTCGCGCCGCTGCCGCCGAGGCTGCGACCCGCGCCGCCGAGGTCATCCTGCGCGGCCAGGTCGCCGGCAAGGCCGGCGCCGACCTGATCGCCGCCGGTCTCAAGGACGTGCGCGCCAAGCTCAACTGAGCCATCAGCGCCATAGCAGAAAACAGAAACGCCGCGGTCTTCGGACCGCGGCGTTTTTTATTTTGTCCCCTCAGGAGGGGTGGGTGAGAATTCCCCGCCCTACTGGATGGCCACGGCAGTCGGGGCGGCCGGGCGCGGTGCGACGAGGGGAGCGGCCGCTGCCTTCGGCGCTGCCGGCCTGACGACCGGCTGAGGCAGCTTCACTGTCGCAGGCGCTCCCGCCGGTGCGACGACCGGTTTGGGCTTGGCCCGCCGCGGCTGGATCGTCGAGGTGACGATGCCTTGCGGCGTATCGAGCCCGTAGATGTCGTCGCGGAACTGCACCAGCCCCTCGGCGTCCTGCCAGCCGGTCATGTAGACCCAGGCGACCGGCACCGCCTTCTTCAGCGTGATGTTCTTGCGCTCGCCCTTGGCGATCTCGGCCTCGATCGCGGGCTGGCTCCATTCGGTGCCTTCAAGCAGCCAGGCGGCGAGGTCACGCACGCCCTCGATCCGGGCGCAGCCCGAGGAGTTGAAGCGGATATCATTCCGGAACAGCGACTTCTTCGGGGTGTCGTGCATGTAGACCGCCTCACCGTTCGGCATGTCGATCTTGAGCTGGCCGAGCGAGTTGGTCGGGCCCGGCTCCTGCCGGACGTAGAAATAGGGATTGGTCAGGCTCGCCCAGTTGACGCTGGCCGGATCGATCTCGCGGTTCTCGGCGCCGAGCAGCTTCATGTTGGACTTGGCGATGAAGTCCGGCTCCTTGCGCATCTTCGGGATGATGTCGGCCTTCACGATCGACATCGGCACGGTCCAGTAGGGATTGAGATTGACCGAGGTGATGCTGGTCTGGAGCACCGGCGAGGGCCGGTCGGGCCGGCCGACGATGGCAAGATGGCGGCGCTGCACCACGCCGCCCTCGACCGCCTCGGCGCTGGCGCCGGGAATGTTCACCACGACATAGCGCCCGGTGAAGCTGAAGCCGTTGCCCTTGAGCCGCTCCAGCGTCGCTGTGAGCTGGTTGAGGCGGACCTCGACCGGGACATTGAGTGACTTCAAGGTCAGGCGGCCGACCATGCCGAGCTCAGACAGGCCGTGGCGGCGCTGGAAGCGCTTCACCGCGGCGATGACAGTGGCATCGTAGACGTCGCCCGGGAGCGCGTCGGGCGGCAAGTCGCCGCTCAGCATCAGGCGCTGCTTCAGAAGCGCCACGTCGGGCCCCTGCGAATCGGGCTTCAGCGCAGTCGCGGCACCCGGCACCTTCGGCCAGCCGCCGCGGCCGGCGATGTCCTCATGCGTGATCAGCGCCTCAAGCGTGCGGTCATAGGTCTTGGGGCCATAGCCCGGCTCCTCGGCACGGGAGGCCGAGAGCATCGCCGCGAAGGAGACTGCGGCGGTAAGCACATGGCGAAGGCGAACGCGATACATGGGCGAGCTTCCAAGGCGCGAGGATACACGCCGTCGGAAGCTTCCCTCGCATATGGTCAAGGAAGCCTTAAGGCAGCCGGCTCAGCTGACGAAAGGGCAGTGGCCACCAGACCCTGCCCTTTCTTAGCTCCTACTCCGCCGCGTCCTTCACCGGCGCGGGCTTTTCCCATTTCAGCACCGGCTGGCGCGCTGCCCTGGTCTCGTCGAGGCGGCGCATCGGGGCGTGATGGGGAGCTGCGGTGAAGCGGCTCTTGTCGTTGCCCTTGGCCGCGATGGCGAGGTCGCGCAGCGTCGCAATGAAGAGGTCGAGCGAGGCCTTCGATTCGGACTCGGTCGGCTCGATCAGCATGGCGCCGTGGACGACGAGCGGGAAATACACCGTCATCGGATGATAGCCCTCGTCGATCATCGCCTTGGCGAAGTCGAGCGTGGTGACCCCGGTGCCCTTCAGCCACTCGTCGTCGAACAGCGCCTCGTGCATCGAGGGGTGGTCCGGGAAGGGCAGCGACATCAGGTCGGCGAGGCCGGCGCGGATATAGTTCGCGTTCAGCACCGCATCTTCTGAAGCCTGCTTCATGCCGTCGGCGCCATGGCTGAGCATGTAGGCGAGTGCACGGACATACATGCCCATCTGGCCATGGAAGGCGGTCATGCGGCCGAAGGGATCGTTCCCTTCCGGCGCATCGGCCTTGTGCTCGACCAGGCGCGACTTGCCGCCCTCGACATGGATGAACGGTACCGGCGCGTAAGGCGCCAGCCGTTCCGACAGCACGACCGGGCCGGCGCCCGGACCGCCGCCGCCATGCGGGGTCGAGAAGGTCTTGTGCAGGTTGATATGCATGGCGTCGACGCCGAGATCGCCCGGACGCGCCTTGCCGACGATGGCGTTGAAGTTGGCGCCGTCGCAGTAGAAATAGGCACCGGCTTCGTGCATCGCCGCGGCGATCTCGACGATCTGAGGCTCGAAGATGCCGCAGGTGTTCGGGTTGGTCAGCATGATCGCCGCGACCTCGGGGCCGAGCAGCGCCTTGACGTCCTCGACCGCGACGGTGCCGTCCGGACGGGCCGGGACGGCCTTCACCGAGAAGCCGATCAGTGCTGCGGTCGCCGGGTTGGTGCCATGGGCCGATTCGGGCACGAGCACGACATTGCGGGTCGCCCCCTCGCCCTTGGCGGCGATCGCGGCCTTAATCGCCATCATGCCGCAAGCCTCGCCATGAGCGCCGGCCTTCGGCGACAGCGCCACAGCCGGCATGCCGGTCAGCGTCATCAGATAGCGGGCGAGCTCCAGCATAACGTCGAGTGCGCCGGGCACGGTCGAGACCGGCTGCAGCGGGTGGACGTCGGAGAAGCCCGGCAAACGCGCCACCTTCTCGTTGAGGCGGGCATTGTGCTTCATCGTGCAGGAGCCGAGCGGGAAGAGCCCGGTGTCGATGCCATAGTTCTTCTGGCTGAGGCGCACATAATGGCGCATCGCCTCCGGCTCGGAGAGGCCGGGCAGGCCGATCTCACCCTGGCGGGCATGCTTGCCGAGGCGGCTCTTGAACGGCGCCGGCTTGTCGATGTCGACGCCGGTCGTCTCGTGATGGCCGATCTCGAAGATCAATGGCTCGATCTGCTGAAGGGCCTTGTTGCCGGTGAAGGTCACGTGGCGCTGGCTCTCGCCCTCGCCGGCCTGAGTCGGGCGTCCCTGACGGTTCAGCATCACAGCACCTCCGCGAGCGCCGCCACGAAGGCCGCCCGATCGTCATCCGTGTTCACTTCGGTATTGGCGACGATCAGCAGATCATCGAGCCCAGCGCCCGGCAGCAGGCGCGAGACGGGCACGCCGGCCAGAATGCCCTTGGCGGCGAGCGCCTCGGCCACCTCGGCCGCCGGCTTGGCGAGCTTCACGGTGAACTCGTTGAAGAAGCTCTCGTTCAGGACTTCCGCGCCCTTCACGCCGGCGAGCGCGTCGGCGAGCTTCACCGCATTGGCGTGATTGACCTCGGCGAGACGGGTCAACCCTGCCTGGCCGAGCAAGGTCATATGTATAGTGAAGGCCAGCACGCAGAGGCCGGAATTGGTGCAGATGTTCGAGGTCGCCTTGTCGCGGCGGATGTGCTGCTCGCGGGTCGAGAGGGTCAGCACGAAGCCGCGGCGGCCATCGGCATCGACGGTCTCGCCGCAGAGCCGGCCCGGCATCTGGCGGATATATTTCGACTTGGCGGCGAAAAGGCCAACATAGGGGCCGCCGAAGTTCAGGGCGTTGCCGATCGACTGGCCCTCACCGACGACGATGTCGGCGTCCTGCGCACCTGGCGGGATCACCGCGCCGAGCGAGACGACTTCGGTGAAGACCGCGATCAGCAGCGCGCCATGGGCATGCGCCTTCTCGGCGATCGGCTTCAGGTCGCGCAGATTGCCGAAGACGTCGGGCGACTGCACGACGACGCAGGAGACGCTGTCATCGATCGCAGCGAGGATGTCCTCGGTGGCGCGAACGTCGGGCTTCAAGGCCACGACCTCGTCATTCGCCATCTCGGAGAGCGTCTCGACGACCTGGGTGTAGTGCGGGTGCAGACCGCCGGAGAGCACCGCCTTCCGCCGCCTGGTGACGCGATGCGCCATCAGCACCGCCTCGGCCGTGCCGGTCGAACCGTCATACATCGAGGCGTTGGCGACCTCCATGCCGGTCAGGCCTGCGACCTGGGTCTGGAACTCGAACAGATATTGCAGCGTGCCCTGGGCGATCTCGGGCTGGTAGGGCGTGTAGCTGGTCAGGAATTCCGAACGCTGGATCAGATGGTCGACCGTGGCCGGGACATGATGCTTGTAGGCCCCTGCCCCGACGAAGAACGGCACCGCGCCGGCCGCCGTGTTCTTCGCCGACATCCTGCCGAGGATGCGCTCGACCTCGAGCTCGCCCTTGGCGCGCGGCAGGTCGAGCGGCTCCTTCAGCAGCTTGCCGTTCGGCACGTCGGAAAAGAGCGCGTCGACATCGGGTATGCCGATGCGCGCGAGCATGTCCTCGCGATCGGTCTCGGTCAGGGGGAGATAGCGCATGGAGGTTCCGTTCTCCGATACGGTCGAGGACCGTTCAAAAACTGCGTGGTCGTCCCGGGCGACCAGAGGGAGACCCGGGACCCGTGCCGGAACAGTTCAGGCATGGGTCCCGGATCAGCGCCGCTATCGCGGCTTGTCCGGGACGACGCGGTGAGAGTCAGAGCGTCTTGACGTAGTCCTGGTACTCGGCCTCGCTCAGGAGGCCGTCGAGCTCGCCTGTGTTCGTCAGCTTGAGCTTGACGAACCAGCCCTTGCCGGCCGGGTCCTCGTTGACCGTGCCGGGTGCAGCTTCGAGCTCGCTGTTGACCGCGACGACCTCACCGGAGACCGGCGCATAGACCTCGGAGGCCGCCTTGACGCTCTCGACGACGGCGGCTTCACCGCCCTTGGCGAGCGCTTTGCCGACAGTGGGCAGCTCGACGAAGACGACGTCGCCGAGCTGGCCCTGGGCGTAGTCGGTGATGCCGACCGTGCCGGTGTCGCCCTCGATGCGGATATATTCGTGATCCTTGGTGTAGCGGGTCTCGGCCATGGTTTCCTCCGACGAAACAGGTGGGTTCAGCGCTTGTAGCGGTTGGGGACGAAAGGCATCGCGGCGATGGTCGCCGGCAGCGGCTTGCCGCGCACGATCAGGTCGAGCTTGGTGCCGGGAGCCGAATGCTCCTTGGCGACATAGCCCATGGCGCAGGGACCGTTCAGGGTCGGGCCGAAGCCACCCGAGGTGACTTTGCCGACGATGGTGCCATCGGCGGTCGCGATATCCGCACCCTCGCGCGCCGGAGCCCGGCCTTCCGGCAGCAGGCCGACACGGACGCGCGAGACGCCCTCGGCGAATTCACGCTGGAGGCGGGCAGCACCCGGAAAACCACCCTCCTCGCGCCGGCGCTTCTGGATCGACCAGTTGAGCGCCGCCTCGACCGGAGAGGTCGTGGTGTCGATGTCATGGCCGTAGAGGCAAAGGCCCGCTTCGAGGCGTAGCGAATCACGGGCGCCGAGCCCGATCGGCTTCACCCGGGGATCGAGCAGCAGCGCATCCCAGATCTCGCCAATCCGGTCGGCCGCGGCAGAGATCTCGTAGCCGTCCTCGCCGGTATAGCCGGAGCGGCTGACATTGGCCTTGACGCCGCCGAGCTTCAGCGTGCGCAGGGTCATGAAACCCATCTCGGCGGCTTCGGGATTGAGCGCCGCCAGCGCCTCCTCGGCCTTCGGCCCCTGCAGGGCGATCAGGCCGCGATGCTCGGCCTTGACCAGCCTCACAGTGGCCGGCAGCCGCGCCTCGATATGGGCGTAGTCTTGCGTCTTGCAGGCGGCGTTGACGATCAGCAGCAGCGCGCCGTCCTCGTCCGGATCGACCGAGCGCGTCACCATCAGGTCATCGAGGATGCCGCCCTCCTCGTTCAGCAGCTGCGAGTAGCGCTGCTTGCCGGGCGGCAGGTTAACGATGTCGGCCGGGATCAGCGCTTCGAGCGCCCGGGCCGTGGTCTCGTGGTCGGGACCGACGAGGAAGGCCTGGCCCATATGCGAGACGTCGAACAGGCCAGCACTTTCGCGTGTCCAGTTGTGCTCGGCCATGATGCCGGCCGGATACTGCACCGGCATGTCGTAGCCGGCGAACGGCACCATGCGCGCGCCCAGCGTGACATGGCGGGCGTGCAGCGGCGTCTTGAGCAGCGGCTCGGTGCTTGCAGTCTCGGCTTCGGCAGCCATGGCATCCCCTCAACAGAATCGAGCGCGAGCCCCGGACGGATTCGTCCGGAGCACGCCCCCTCTGTCTCGGGACCTGAGAGATTTCCCCGCCAGGCCGAAACCTGGGCGGGTTACCCCCGTCGGTGGGCGAGCTTCAAAAGCCCGCCACTTTCCAGAGCGCCAATTCCCACGCGGTCCATTTGCCTGAGCGTTTCCGGGGCGGTTGCGCCTTCGGCGCCGGTTCCGGACAAGTCCGGCTCCGGTCTCTCCCGCGGGGATGATGCGGCTGAGCCAGCAATAGACGAGCGGGGGGCCGAGTCAATCGGTCCCCTGCCTCACTTCACGGCAGCGTGCCGCTTATCGACGCCGGCGCCGCGCCGGCTCGCCGCCGCCCGGGTTCAACCCAACGACGATCTCGACCTCGCCAGATCCCGGCGGCACGACAATATTGCTCTCGACATGCGAGAAGTCGGCGCCGGTCTGGCCGCTCGGAATCGCTCCGCCGACGCGGGCGCTACGCCGCGCAATGACCTGATTGTTGCGCATCACCTGGGTGTACAGCGTCGCGCCGTAATTACCGGGGCCGCCGGCCGGACCGATCAGGATGCGCCCCTCGACGCCGACCTTGAGGGTGAAACCACCCTCCTTGGTCGCTTGCGTGCATTCGCGCGCGACGGTGTTGATCGAGACCTGGCTGCGCAGGCTGCCGCTATCCTGCCCCGACTGGGCGCGGATCGCCGCCCCACCATCGGAGATGATCACCTGCGGGCAGATGAAATTGACCTCATCATCGGACGGCAGCTGGTTGGGCGCCGGCGGCGTGCTCGACTGGAACATCAGAATATTGCCGAGCTTCTGGGTCGTGCTGGGCTCGCCGGTGCTCGATGAACCGGAGGAACCACAGCCAGCGAGCGCGAGAGCCAAGCCAGCAGGCAGAATGAACCGGCCAAAGCGGCCAGCAAAGCGATCAATCACGGCAAAGCCTCCACGCCGGGGCCGAATCCGTTGAGCGAAACCGGAATACCGACCCCTTCCTCCGGCGTCTGAAACACGATGAATGTGGCGCTCTTACCACTCTTGAGCTGACCGAGCAGGGTATCGTCCATCACCACCTCGGCGACGCAGCCGGTGGTCAGGCAGCGCACAAAGCCGGCGCGACCGATATCCTTGTCGTCGATCTTGAGCCCGAGACCAGAGGGCAGCAGCACGCCGAGCGGGGCGACGACGCGCAGCAGCCGGCTCTTCTGATCGGCCGTCTTCAGCACGATGACGAGCAGCGTCAGATTCGGTCGATCTTCGGCCGCGACATTCTGCACGAGGGCGCATTGCTCGGCCTTGGCGCCCGGCGGCGTCTCGCAACGCATCTGCCAATCGCCATGAGTGGAGCGCACCGCGCCCTGCGCCTGGGCCGGCGCGACCGAAAGCCAGCCGCAGCCGAGGACGGCGAGCGCCGCGGCCACGGGACCGATGATTGAGCGCATCCCTGTCCTCCTCTTCCAAGCGTGGGAATGCGCGCATACCCACGCCGAACGGCGCCCCCGCCATACGAGAGTGCGTTCCGACCATGCGTCCCGATTCCTGTCAAGGCGAAGGATCACGTGCGCTCGCGCGATGGACTCGGCGCAGACTCGTAGCTGATAGCGCCGACCGGCTGCCCGGCAGCCATGCACATGTCGCGTACTTATGCCGCACGGGCTGCGTCACAGCCCGTCATTGCCCCACTGGCGCAAGCGTGATCTTTGATTTATCGCAATGCCGAAGAACCGGGGTGGCCAGACGTGGCCGTCTCGGCGCGCGTCTGTCTTAAGCTGACGGAGGCAGATCGCGCGGCATCAAAGGAGCTATGTCGGACCGATGCGATTTGTGACCACTCACCTCAGGAACGCGCTGGCGGCCCTTGCCGCGGCTCTGGTGGCGTTTTCTCCGGCCGTCGCATCGGCCCAGAACGGCATACCTCAGCCCTGGCAGCTGAACCTGCAGCCGGCCGCGACCGAGGTCGCGACCTTCATCCACTGGTTCCATGACTGGGTGAACGTCCTGATCTTCGTCATCACGCTCTTCGTGCTGGCGCTGCTGGTCTATGTCGCCTGGCGCTTCAACGAGAAGCGCAACCCGGTCGCCTCGAAGACGACACACCACGCTTTGCTTGAAGTGGCCTGGACGATCGTTCCGGTGCTGATCCTGGTCGTGATCGCGATCCCCTCCTTCCGCCTGCTCAAGCTGCAGCTCGAGATCCCGCAGGCCGACCTGACCGTGAAGGTCACCGGCAAGCAGTGGTACTGGTCCTATGAGTATCCGCAGGACGGCGGCAGCTTCGGCTTCGATTCGCTGATGCTCGACGAGAAGCAGCGAGCCGAGGCGATCCAGTCCAAGAAGATCGCCGAATCCGAGGCGCCGCGCCTGCTGGCGGTCGACAACGAGGCGGTCGTGCCGGTCGGCAAGATCGTGCGGGTGCAGGTCACCGGCGCCGACGTCATCCACAAGTTCGCGATGCCGGCCTTCGGCGTGAAGATCGACGCCATCCCCGGCCGCCTGAACGAAACCTGGTTCAAGGCCGACCGCGAAGGCATCTTCTACGGCCAGTGCTCGTTCATCTGCGGCCAGAACCACGCCTTCATGCCGATCGCCATCCGCGTCGTCAGCCAGGAGCGCTACACGGCCTGGCTCGCGGAAGCGAAGCAGAAGTTCGCCAACGC